>Ga0114951_10004504_pt1 | contig 13521 bp, 6 predicted proteins | sample AM7aDNAmetaG_FD_88677 | JGI IMG/M metagenome (GOLD analysis project Ga0114951, IMG submission 88677) | Freshwater microbial communities from Finland to study Microbial Dark Matter (Phase II) - AM7a DNA metaG | ecosystem: Environmental > Aquatic > Freshwater > Lake | place: Finland: Lake Alinen...
ACCTGCCGTCCCGTTGCCTATGGCGATGGCTTCAATTTTATATTGCTGTATCAAGTCAACGATGGTCTTTTTAGCTTCATCGGTTTGTTTGGTAGAAAAGGTGGGATAAATAGTTGTGTTATACAGCAACTGGCCTTGCTGGTCCAGGCAGGCCACTTTACAGCCGGTACGGAAGCCAGGGTCAATGGCCAGTACCCGTTTTTGTCCCAGGGGCGGTGCCATTAATAGTTCCTTCAAGTTGTCAGCAAAAACCCGGATCGCCACTATGTCGGCGCGTTCCTTGATTTCATGCCTGATATCGGTTTCTATTGAGGGAGCTAAAAGTCTTTTATAGCTGTCCTCCATGGCCAGGATAACATGGTCGGAGGAAGGATTTTGCGACTTAACATAATGCTTAAATAGTGTTGATAGGGCCTTTTCTTCAGGCGGAAGAATGGAAAGTTTAAGATATCCTTCTGTTTCTCCCCTGAAGACTGCCAGTACCCTGTGCCCCGGCATTTTAAGCACGGTTTCCGTGAGTTCAAAATAATCCCTGTACTTGGCGCCCGGTTCTTCCTTGCCCTTGATAACCGCAGATGAAAGGATACCTTCTTGAGAAAAAAGATGACGAAGTGATTTCCTGACATCAGCATCTTCATTGATTAGCTCGGCAATAATGTCGCGAGCCCCAGTCAGGGCTTCTTCGACTGAATTAACGCCCTTTTCCGAGTTTACATATAACGCCGCCGATTGCTGCGGATCAGTCATTGAGTCCTGTGCCAGGATCAACACAGCCAGCGGTTGCAGTCCTTTTTCTCGTGCGATGATAGCCCGGGTGCGTCTCTTGGGACGGTAAGGTAAATAGATATCTTCCAGGGAGGGGAGCGTCTCTGCCGCAGCTATCTCTTTTTGAAGTTCCTGGCTCAGCAGTGAGCGTTCCTCCAGCGATTTTAGAATGGCCTCACGGCGTTTATCCAGTTCAGCCATTTGTGCCAATCTGTCGCGGACAGCGGCGATTACTACTTCATCCAGGGAGCCGGTTTGTTCTTTGCGGTAGCGGGCAATAAAGGGTATTGTTGCATCTTCTTTTAATAAGACCTCAATAGCTTTTGTTTGCCAGACCTTGAGTCCAAGTTCCTCTGCCACTCGTGTAGTATGCAATTCAGTCATATTTATCTCGTTTCTCGCTTGTCATCAGGCCAATATTGTGTCATCTTTTTCTTTACTTAGCAATTCCGCTTGCAAGGAACAAAAAGCCTCTGATTTCTCAGAGGCTATATGTTGTAATGGAGGGGTTAAGGGGAGTTGAGCCCCTAGTGCACTTTATCCCAATTGGTAACTATTGTATCCATTAATCATTCTATTCATGCCGGGTTCATTCTACCCGAATAAAACCCCTTCAAAAGCGCTCCTGCCGGCAAGCCTGGAATGTTAATGCATCTAATCTCCTCAGCTATTGTTTATACCAACTACACTGACTGTCAAAACCTTTTGACAGGATAAGATCCGGATCAAATTGAATACCATCTGATGGGCAAATAAATTATTAAAAAAGTGGAAATTATTGATACCGCTAATTAACGAGGATCAAATTAACACATTGTTATTATAGCATACTTGTATTGAAGAATGCCATCTAAAGTCTAATGGACCTTCTCGAAATCGATGAAGCCTTTTTCTACATCGACGAAAATCAGCTTTACTTTCAGCCGTTTGCCCACGTCGATGCCATCGAAGCCCTGGACCAACCGTCCTTCAATGGGCGGTTGAAAGATGCGCACCCAGGTCCCTTTCTCGGCGGCGCCTGTGCAGATTGCCTCGAATTGCTCTCCGATCCTTGAAGAGAGCAACATGGCCGCGGCCGATTTGGCCACCAGCCTTTCCACTTTATTGGCGTCATCTTCCTTTTCGGTGCAGTGTTTGGCCAGTATTGCCAGCTCCGCCTGGCTGTAGGGTATCGGTGTTCCGCTCAGTGTCGCCTTCAGGATCCTCTGGGTGATCAAATCCGGGAACCGCCGGTTGGGAGCGGTCGAATGGGTGTAGTTTTTGACAGCCAGGCCGAAGTGGCCGGGGGCCGTTTGACCGGGGAGTTCAACTACGTATTCACCGGGGCCGAGTAGTTTGATGATGCTGAGAGAAAGATCGGGGAAACGCAGCGGGTCAGCTGTTTTCTGTACTGCTAAAAACTTTGAAAGGGCTACTGAATCAGGCTGTGCTGGCAAATGGAAATTGTGCTGGGCCGCGATTTCCACTATTCTGTCCCAGCGCCGGGGAGAAGTCACCACGCGTCTCAGAGAAGGTACCTTTTTATTGTGAAGATATCGGGCCGTCATGTCGTTGGCGGCTATCATAAAGTCCTCGATAAGTTCTTTGGCACGGTTCGTCTCATCCACCTGCATGTCTTGTATCTGTCCGTCGGTAAAGACGGGACGGGCTTCCAGCGTCTGCAGTTCCAGCGCGCCGCGCTTGTGCCGCTGGCTCTTCAATTTCTGGGCTACCCTATCCTGGATGCGCAGATTCTCCTGTACTGACACGTCTACTGTAACCACTTTATCAGGCGCAGTCGCTGTGCCTTGCAGCCAGGCTGCCACGCCGTTGTAGGTTAACTTGGCCTGGTTGCATACCACGGCAGGATAGATATCCGAACCCTGTATTTCCCCCGCATCGTTGATGGTCATATCAATAACCATGGCCGGACGTTCCTGCTGGTAATTGAGAGAGGTCAAATCTGTAGAGAGCCCTTCAGGCAGCATCGGAAAGATTTTTCCGGCTGGGTAAAGCGAGGTTGTATTGTTGCGGGCATGCTCATCGATGGCCATATTCATTTTTACCAGCGCATCCACGTCTGCCACGGCTACAAGTATCCTGGTCTGGTTGTTCGTCAGCGCCTCTGCGGCTGTCAATTGGTCCAGGTCCCGGGAGTCATCGTTGTCTATTGATACCCAGGGCAGGTGGCGCAGGTTCCTGGCTCCGTTTTTCAAGCCATGGTTCTCCTGCTGCAGTCTTCCCATTTCAGCCATGGCCGCCGGTGAAAAATCCGGCCAAAAACCGCGTTCCAGCATGACCCGGAGGGCGATCTGTTCCAGTCTGCCTTTGGCGTTTACGTTTTTATGAGTTGACATCGTTTATTCAATCTCCCTGCACTTATTTCTTAATTTTATACAATCTATTCGTCTGCACCCCATTTCCAGTTGCGGATTTCGGGTAAGTCTTCGCCGTGCTGGTATATGTAATTCTTGTGTTCTATCAATTTGTCACGGATGTATTGTTTTATATAAGCTGCCCGGGAGCCCAGTTCCGGTACGCGGTCTACCACGTCGCCGGCCAGGTGAAAGCGGTCCAGTTCGTTGAGCACCACCATATCAAAGGGGGTGGTGGTTGTTCCTTCTTCTTTGTAACCGCGGACGTGCAGCTTGTCGCGGTTGGTTCGACGGTATGTCAGCCGGTGGATGAGCCACGGGTAACCGTGAAAAGCAAAGATGATAGGTTTGTCTTTGGTGAACAGGGTGTCGAAGTCCTGGTCGCTGAGGCCGTGGGGATGCTCGCTTTGAGGCTGTAAGGTCATCAGGTCCACCACGTTAACAACCCGGATTTTCAAGTCAGGGAAGTGTTTCCGCAGTATCTCTACCGCCGCCAGGGTCTCCAGAGTGGGCACGTCCCCTGCGCACGCCATGACTACATCTGGTTCGCCTCCCTGTTCGTTGCTGGCCCATTTCCAGATGCCCACTCCGCTGGTGCAGTGTTTTATAGCGGCATCCATATCCAGCCACTGTAGCTCGGGTTGTTTCCCGGTGATGATGACGTTTATGTAATTCCGGCTTCTCAGGCAGTGGTCGGCTACCGAAAGCAGGGTATTGGCGTCCGGGGGGAGGTATACGCGGATCACATCAGCCTTTTTATTTACCACGTTGTCGATAAAACCGGGGTCCTGGTGACTGAACCCGTTGTGGTCCTGCCTCCACACGTGTGAGGTAAGCAAATAATTCAATGAGGCAATTGGCCGCCTCCAGGGGATGTGGTGTGTTACTTTGAGCCATTTGGCATGCTGGTTGAACATGGAATCAACTATATGAGCGAAGGCTTCGTAGCACGAAAACAAGCCGTGCCGTCCGGTCAGGAGGTACCCTTCCAACCAGCCCTGGCAAAGGTGCTCGCTGAGCACCTCCATGACGCGTCCATCCGGGGATATGTGCTCGTCGGTCTTCAGGATTTCTGCCGTAGAAATCCTGTCGGTGATATCAAACAGGCGCGTCAGGCGGTTAGAGGCCGTCTCGTCCGGACCAAATACCCGGAAGTTGCGGTAATCCCAATTGTTCTTCAGGATGTCCCGCATGAACCCTCCCAGAACCAGGGTAGATTCGCCCATGACCTGGCCTGGTTGTGTGACGGTGACAGCGTACTTGCGAAAGTCGGGTATTTGCAAATCACGCAGCAACAGGCCTCCGTTGGCGTGGGGGTTGGCTCCCATGCGTCTTTCGCCGCCTGGAGCCAGTTCCTCCAGTTCCGGCCTTAATCGGCCGTTTTCATCAAATAATTCCCCGGGCTGGTAACTCTTCAACCATTGCTCCAGCATCTGGAGGTGCTCTGGCCTGCTCGCCAGTTCCGCCAGCGGGACCTGGTGTGAGCGCCAGGTGCCTTCAACTGGCAGTCCGTCTACAACCTTTGGTCCGGTCCATCCTTTGGGTGTGCGCAGGATAATCATGGGCCAGGCGGGTCTCTGTTTGAACCCGCTGGTGCGTGCCTCTGTTTGGATGTTTTTTATTTCACTGACGGCCCGGTCTAGCGCGGCTGCCATTAGCTGGTGCACTGCGTCTGGTTGGTCTCCTTCTACAAAATAGGGAGTGTAGCCGTAGCCGCGAAACAGCTCCTCCAGTTCGGTGCGGCTGATGCGGGCCAATATGGTGGGATTGGCTATTTTGTAGCCGTTGAGGTGCAGGATGGGCAAAACCGCGCCGTCATGAACCGGGTTTAAAAATTTGTTGGAATGCCAACTGGCAGCCAACGGTCCTGTCTCAGCTTCGCCGTCTCCAACTACACAGGCGGCCAACAAACCGGGATTATCAAACACGGCGCCGTAGGCGTGAGCCAGGGAATAACCGAGTTCTCCGCCTTCGTTGATAGAGCCTGGAGTTTCAGGAGCGGCGTGGCTGGGAATGCCGCCTGGAAAGGAGAACTGGGTGAAAAGGCGCTTCATACCCTGCTCATCTTGCGAGATGTTGGGGTATAGTTCGCTGTAAGTTCCCTCCAGGTAAGTATTGGCTACCAGCCCAGGCCCGCCGTGTCCGGGGCCTGTCACAAAAATTACATTCAGGTCATATTTCTTGATGACGCGGTTGAGATGAACGTATATAAGGTTCAATCCGGGCGTCGTGCCCCAGTGCCCCAGCAGCCTCGGCTTCACGTGGTTTAGCTTTAAAGGCTCTTTAAGCAATGGATTGTCGTGCAGATAGATCTGGCCAACTGATAAATAATTGGCAGCGCGCCACCATGCATTTACTTTCCGCAGAAGGTCCGGGGACAGAGAGTTAAGATCTTCCATTCGGTTACTCCTTCTCACCGGTTATTTTATACTATGTTCGGTCTAAATTGCCCAAAATTAGAAATACAGCCCTGGCAACTATAATTTCCTCGTTAGTATGAATTACACGGACTGTGACCCGGCTTACATCAGTAGAAATTACTGGCCCATTCGTCGCATTTCTGGCTTCGTCCAGTTCTAAACCCAGAAACTGCATACCGCCGCAAATGCGGTGGCGTACCTCCGGGGCATTCTCTCCGATGCCTCCGGCGAATACCAGTGTATTCAGCCCTCCAATAGCCGCCGAAAATGCTCCTATCCACTTTTTTACCTGATAACAGAAGAGGTTTACAGCTTCTGCAGCGCGAAAATCGGTAGCCTCGCGTAATAATAAATCCCGCATATCTGAAGTGGTCTCCGAAATGCCCAGCAACCCCGACTGGTAGTTGACCATCTGGTGGAACTGCCTGGCGGTCATTTGCTCCGTTCGTGCCAGGTACCATACCAATCCTGGGTCAAGATCACCGGAGCGTGTGCTCATAGGTATTCCTGCTGCAGGTGTAAAGCCCATGCTTGTGTCGACGCTTTTACCATCGCGCACTGCTGCCAGACTGGCTCCATTTCCAAGGTGGGCCAGTATGACACGCTCTCCGGCAGTTTCCGCGCCCGCCAAGCGGGCCAGTTCTTCCATAAGAAACTCATAAGACAGTCCGTGAAAACCGTAACGCTGAATCCCTTTAGCCTCAAAGGACCTGGGAATGGGCAATAAGCGGGCTACCCGCGGCAAATCATGATGAAAGGCCGTATCGAAGCAAGCCACCTGAGGCAAGTTTTGAAAATGCTCTCCGAACAGTTTAAGAAGTTCAACTTCAGCCGGCAGGTGTTCAGGATCGTAAGGACTGATGTTGTGCAATTCATCAAGCATTTCCCGAGTAACCAGCTGCGGCTTGCTATACTGCGCGCCGCCGTTAACGATCCGGTGCCCTACTCCCTTGATTGAAGAAAAATCAACCCGCTTTTTAAGCCAGCTAATCAGGTAATGCGCCGCGGACCTGTGATTCAAATCGCCTGTTTTAATTTCAGTTTTTTGATTTTCGAATAAATCGTTGTAACTGAAACTGGTGCCGTCCAACCCAATGCGGTCAAACTTCCCCGAACATTTAAGTTCAAACGCTTCCCCCATTTCATACAGGGCAAACTTGATACTCGATGAACCTCCGTTAATTACCAGTATATGCGCCGTTGAACTCATGGGGGTCATTTTCCTTTTATTTATTTGATGCTTCCAATGTCAATTTCTTGTTTACTCTATTTGTAACGGTATTTTCTTATGCTGGGAACAAAACGCCAGACCATTAATACAAACACGACCGAAAGCACACCTCCGAGTAACATGGTCTGTCCAGCTCCGATGGCGGCTGATAACATTCCAACCTCAACCTGTCCTAAATTGTTCGCCCCCATGGCGACGAAACTGCCGATAGAAGACGCACGTCCCAGCAGCTTATCTGGCGAAGTTAGTTGAACAATGGTCGAACGCATGACCATGCTCAGAGTATCTGTCATACCCAGAACGCCAACGATAACCAGTCCAAGAGGAAAGCTCCGGTTAACTCCGAAGGCAACCAGGAAAACGGCGTACGCCAAAGTCCCCACCAGGGTCACCACCCCCTTACTGGAAACCCGGCCGGAAAAGAATACGGCAAAGGCGCCAAGAATGCCTCCCACAGAATTGGCGGTGTTCAATAGTCCGGTTCCTGAGGCCCCCAGTCCGTAAAGTTGACGGGCAAATACCGGGAAAAGCTGCCGGTAGAAACTTACCACAGTGACCCCCAGGTCCAACAGGTAGAGGCCAGGCAACAGAGAATGACGCTTGATAAAAATGCCACCCTCCTTCAAAGAGGTCCAGACGCTCTGCCGTGAAGCCGCTTCCGGTTTCCCCGAAGCCCTGATTAAAAGTGGCAAGGCCGAGCCGCCCAAGCAGATCAAAGCGCTGATACTAAAAGAGGCTGTTACACCCAAATTATCATAGATCTGCCAGAACACAATCGGGCCGACGACTGTTGCCAATTGTGAAGTGACGTTGAGGGTGGTTATAGCATGCGTCACCAGGCCCCTGGGCACGACCCTGGGCAACATGGCAGGACGGGCTGAGCCGCCCAGCACGCTCACCATGCCTGATATACCGGAGGCCACAAAGATACACCAGGGCTGAAGGTTATGACCGGCAGACAGTATTGCCAAAAACACGATCAGGGCCAGATTGGCCAACTGGGTGAGCACCAGCAGCTTCTTGCGGTCAAAGCGGTCGGCCAGCATCCCGCCATAAAGGGCCACAGGCAGCTGCGCAAATTGAACAACTCCGAGCAAGCCAAGTTGGGCCGCGGAGCCGGTGGTATCATACAGCCACTGTGAACTGACAAGCGTGAACAAAAGCATCGAGACGTTCACAGCCACGCCGCTGGACCAGAGCAGAAAGAAATCGCGCCGCGAAAACACTTCCCACGCGGAAACCTGTGTTTGGTTGGGTTCAGGGCTTAAATCAGCCATAATGCCAATTATACACGAAGACAGAACCGCAAAGGTACTTTTATTTTGAAGGTCTGTATCGGTATGATGCATGCCTGTTGCTAAACCCGGGTTGAAATCAGGGTGTTTGCCGTTCCATGTGTATATGAATGAATAGATTATATGTTCGAGTCCAATACTGCACACCATTTTAGCCTCGAAATACTAGAATGTTCAATACACAGAAACACGCAACACTAATGAAGATAATCTTTCACTTTTGCTTCCTGGCTTCAAAAAAAGATTTTGAAAAGCACTGCCCTGGTTTAGCGGAAAGACGGCCTTTGAGTACATAAGTCATAGTACGAAGAGTGGATTCAACAAATATGCTCTATTAATTAAAATAGAAACGTAATTTAATTTATATCTACCTATGTGCTATTAAAACATCAGGAAGGACGATAATGTCATTAAGTAAAAAAACCCTGGTAGCAACTCTGGCAATGACTGTGGTTTTACTGGCTGTCATAGTTGGTGTTTCTCAAACTATATTTATACACAGCTTTGAGACCCTGGAAAAGCAGGACACCCAGAAGAATGCTCAGCGTGCGGTTGAAGCCCTCAATGCTGAACTGACCAGCCTTGATACCATTACCCACGATTGGGCCGCCTTTGATGATACTTACCAGTTTGTCAAGGACCGGAACCAGAATTTTATCGATACCAATCCCACTGATCAAAGTTTCGTTAATTCCAGCCTTAATCTTATCGCCATTATCGATCGCTCAGGTCAGATTGTCTATAGTAAGGCTTTCGATCTTGACCAGCAGCAGGAAGTACCTCTTCCACAGGATTTAAGTCTGGAACTTTCAAACAAGCAGCTTAACTACCATCCAGTAATTGAGTCCAAAATAGCAGGTATTATTCAACTCGAAGAGGGTCCCCTTTTGGTTGCTTCGCGGCCTATTCTCACCAGTAATGGCGAAGGGCCTATTGCTGGTTGTATTGTTATGGGCCGCTTTTTAGATGCCAGGATGATGGGTAATCTGGCTGTTACTACTCATTTATCATTATCGGTATTTCATTATGATGACCCGGGTCTCCCATCTTCTGTTCGGGCTTCTGCCCGTTCTGTGATTGCCGGACAGTCGATTTCGGTTCAGCCGCTTAACGAGAATAGAATAGCCGGCTATTCGTCGATACCCGACATTTATGGCTATCCCGCTCTTGTCATGAAAGTTGAATTGCTTCGTGATATTGTGGCCAGCGGTCGTTCCACCCTCATGTGGTTGGACCTTTGTTTGCTGTTGATTGGCATAGTCACCAGCCTTATGTTTTCGGTGGTTTTAAGGAAAATGGTCATATCCAGGTTAGCTGCACTGAGCAGGATTGTGAAGGATATTAGAGATAACGGTGATATTTCAAAACGTATTCATCTGTCTGGCAAAGACGAACTGTCTGCCCTGGCTGACAATATGAACAGCATGCTTATCGCCCTTGAAAAAGCCCAGCAGTTAAATAAAAACCGCGAAGACGCTTTAGCCGTATCGGAAGCCAAATACCGCAGCGTGGTGGATAATGCCCCCCTGGGCATTTCCGTTATTAATCTGGAAGGCCGCTGCTTTAGTACCAATAAAGCAATGTTTGAGATGTACGGTTGCTCTTCAGCAGAGGAGTTCGCAACTGTACCTTTCGCGCAGAGATTTTGCCGTCTGGAAGACCATCAGCATTTTCTGGAACTCTTGCAGCGTGACGAGGTGGTAAAGAATTTTGAGGTGCAATTTAAGCATCAAGATGGCCGCGTTTTCTGGTGTAATCTGGACGGCAGCATCAGGTCGGATGGAAGAGGCGAAATACTGGTGACCTATATCGTCGAGGATATAACCAAGCGCAGGGAGATGGAAGTTGCTCTCCGTGAAGCCAAGGAAACTGCTGAAGCTGGTACTCAGGCCAAAAGCGATTTTCTGGCACATATGAGCCATGAAATCCGCACCCCTATGAATGCCATTACCGGTTTTAGCCATCTGGCTTTAAAAACAGAGTTGTCTGCCAAGCAGCGTGACTACCTGACCAAGATACAGTCTTCTGCCAACTCTTTGATGGGCATTATAAACGATATTCTTGACCTCTCCAAGGTAGAGGCTGGCAGGCTGGAGATCGAAACTACTAGTTTCCAATTGGATCAGGTCATGAGTGATATTGCTACCATGATTACTCCCAAAGCGCAGGAGAAATCCCTGGGAATTGATTTTAGAACGGCCTCGAACATCCCAACTGGGTTAAAAGGCGATCCCATGCGCTTGAGCCAGATATTGGTGAACCTACTCAGTAATGCCGTTAAATTCACCGATAGCGGGGAAATCGTGGTTTCCTCCGAACTGGTTCGTCGGGAAGGTGGAAAGATTACTCTGAAATTTTCGGTGAGCGATACTGGCATTGGCTTGACTCCGGAGCAACAGTCTAAACTGTTTCAGCCGTTTACCCAGGCAGACAGTTCAACTACCCGCAAATATGGCGGCACAGGTTTAGGGCTCACCATCTGTAAAAAGCTGGTGGGTTTAATGGGAGGAGAGATCTCGGTAGAAAGCTCCCATGGCCATGGCAGCACTTTTTCCTTTACCGTTCTTTTCGACGAGCAGGCGGATGCAATCGCAGCGCGGAAGAAAATAGTGCCGGTGGTATTGCGCAAGCTCAAGGTACTGGTGGGCGACGATGACGTTGCTGCCAGGGGGATATTCGAGCAAATGTTGATGGATATGTCACTGGATGTCACGGTAGTGGCTTCCGGTCGGGAAGTGCTGAAAGTGATCCAGGACCCCATTAATTCTTTTGACCTGGTCTTGCTGGATTGGCGGATGCCTGATATGGATGGCTTTGAAACAGCCCGCCGTATCAAGAACATGTCAAATTTGACCAAAGCACCTAAGATTTTCATTGTTACCGCTTTTGGTAGGCAGGAAGCCATGCATCAGGCTGAAGAGCTGGGCATTGATGCCTTTTTGGTTAAACCTGTCAGTTATTCCGTTTTACTGGATTCCGTCGTAGAAAACTTCTGTTCTGATCAACGACAATTGTTAGTTGAATCTGATAAAGCTGAGATTGGAGCTTTGGCTGGCGGGCGCGTTCTGCTGGTGGAGGATAATGAGATCAATCAACAGGTTGCCCGGGAACTTCTTCAGGGTTTTGGTTTGTCGGTGGAAATTGCTTCTAACGGTCGCAAAGCCCTCGACATGTTGGAGGTCAATGGGAAACCTTTTGATGCCGTTTTAATGGATTTACAAATGCCTGAGATGGATGGCTACGAGGCCACTCGCATCATCCGTCAGAAAACTTCTCAGGCCCAATTGCCCGTTATTGCTATGACTGCTCATGCCTTGCAGGAGGAAATCCGCCGTTGTCTGGAGATAGGCATGAATGACTATGTGCTTAAACCCGTCGATCCTGATAAGCTGCGCATTGCGCTTCAACGCTGGATAAAGCCCGTAAGCTCTGCAGTACAGTCCGCTCATCAAGTTGAGCCCGTAAACGCGGCTAAAACAGAAGTGAAGTTACCGGAATCTATCTCCGGTGTCGATATGGAAGAAGCAATGAACCGTTTGATGGGTAATCAACAGCTTTTTATTAAATTGTTAATGGATTTCGCGCGTAGCCATTCCGCAGATGCCGGTAAGATTCGGGATGCCGTCCGGCATGGAGAGATGGCTTCCGCTCAAGCCCAGGTTCACACGTTGAAAGGCATCGCCGGTAATCTTTCTCTGACCAAAGTTTATCTTGCTTCGCAGAACCTGGAAGCAGCGCTTAAAAGTAACGATTCAGCCGGCATTGTTGCCTGGCTGGGTGCATTGGAAAATGATTTGAAAATGGTCACGCAGGCTATTGATAAATCGACCATAAATACTAATTCTTTTAAAGAAAAACCTGCCGCCGGGTCGTCTTCAGTTGATATTGCCCAAATCAATTTGATCATGGCTGATTTAAGTAATCAGCTAAAAAGGAACAGCCTTAATGCCCGGAAGCAATTTGATTCTTTAAAGGAAGTTCTTTTCGGCCAGGATATGGATGCCGATGTGGTTCAGCTTGAATCTGACCTTAATAGCTTGAATTTTAAGGGAGCCAGGTCGCATCTCGCAACTATCGGTCAGCATTTTGGCATAGAGGTTAGTTGATAGGAGGTTGATGAGGATGGAGAATTCTAAAGCTACGATTTTGGTTGTTGACGATGTTGCCGCCAATATCGAAATCCTGAATGGAGTGTTGGGGAACCAATATGATGTTCTTTTCGCTACCAACGGCCTGGATGCTGTAGAAATCGCCCGTGAGCAAAACCTGGACCTGATATTGTTGGATGTCATGATGCCCGGACTGGATGGATATGGTGTCTGCTCTCTTTTGAAAAATGAAGAGAAAACCATGGATATCCCGGTTATATTCGTTACCGCGATGAACCAGGAAGAGGATGAATCCAGAGGCCTAAAGGCTGGTGTGGTTGATTACATCACCAAACCTATCCGGCCCTCTATTGTCAAAGCCAGGGTACAGAATCAACTCGAATTAAAACAGTACCGGGATTCTTTGAAAACGCTTTCTAATGTCGATGGGTTGACCGGTGTTGCTAACCGCCGGCGGTTTGATGAGGTCCTTCAGACCGTCTGGCATCGCGCCAGGCTCAGTCAATCCCCCGTCTCACTGCTTATGATGGATATTGATTATTTTAAAGCCTATAACGATAATTACGGTCATTTAGCCGGTGATGCCTGTCTGCGCAAATTGGCCGGGGCCTTAACAGAAATTGGCCGCAGGTCTTCTGACTTTTTTGCACGCTTCGGAGGAGAAGAGTTTGTATTGCTGCTACCTGAAACGGATATCGAGAGCGCTGTTTTGGCCGCCATGCGAACCCAAGAGAAAATCAGGATTCTGCACATACCACATGCCTATTCTGACGTTGCAGAACATATCACCCTGAGCATCGGTATTTCAACCATTGTGCCCTCGGACGCAAATACCGAATTTGACCTGATTAAACAGGCGGATAGACACCTGTATGAAGCCAAAAATAACGGACGTAACCGATATCAATTCTAGGTGCTTAAGGCGGTGTGTTCATCTCACCGCATCAACCCTGTAACAGCGCTGTCAAACCTAACTGTCGGTGTTTTCTACCACATACGCGTAACCGGGTGATGTCAGCGTCAGGATGACCGTGGCCCCGGCTTTGTGTCCTTTCCAGTCCCTGGCTAACTCTTTGTAATAAAGTTGTTCATCCTGCGGGTTAAATCCCAGGGCTTCCAGTATATCATCGTCCGGGGAATCTGCTTCGGTATCTCGTAAAGGTAATATTTCTGGCGGATTAGCGAAAGCGTACTTGCTGAAACCTTCCATTATTATTTCATTCCTCTCATCAATAGTCGTATCCTCAACGATTGTCCATATTGTACACTGATAAATGAAAAAATGAAAATCATTTCGTGGTTTAGCCGTAGATGTAAAAAAATATTCATGAAATGGATAGTTGAAAG
>Ga0114951_10004506_pt1 | contig 13515 bp, 6 predicted proteins | sample AM7aDNAmetaG_FD_88677 | JGI IMG/M metagenome (GOLD analysis project Ga0114951, IMG submission 88677) | Freshwater microbial communities from Finland to study Microbial Dark Matter (Phase II) - AM7a DNA metaG | ecosystem: Environmental > Aquatic > Freshwater > Lake | place: Finland: Lake Alinen...
AGGAATACTTTAAGGAACTCGGCCACCGCCTTCCTTTGATCGTCCAGGTGACTTTTGAATCTACGGGGACACTCCTTCTCGGCACCGAGATGGGCGCGGTGATCGCGACGCTTGAAATGCTTCCGGTGGATGTGATCGGCATGAATTGCGCGACGGGACCCGTGGAAATGGCGGGCCATGTCAAAACGCTTTGCGAGAATTCTATTAAGGCAATCTCGGTTCTTCCGAACGCCGGACTTCCGGAGAATGTTGGTGGTGTGGCACATTATCATCTGACACCTAAAGAACTTGCAGATTTCCATGAGCGCTTCGTGACGGAATTTGGCGTCTCGATCGTGGGCGGCTGCTGCGGGACGACCCCCGAACATCTCAAGGCCGTGGTCGAACGCGTCGGTAAAATGATTCCCAAGAAGCGCACGCCCAAGCATTTGCCTGCCTGCGCGAGTCTCTACAGTCCCGTGGAGTATGACCAAAAACCGGCGCCGCTTCTTGTCGGGGAACAGACGAATGCCAACGGAAGCAAGAAGTTCAAGCAGCTTCTTGAACGTGAGGATTATGACGGTATCGTCGGCGTTGCGCGCGAGGCGGTGAAAGAAGGCGCTCACATGGTCGACCTTTGCGTGGCTTTTGTGGGTCGCGGCGAGATCAAGGATATGAATGAATCGATACACCGCTTTAACCAGCACGTCACGGTTCCGGTGATGATCGATTCTACCGAAGCGCCCGTGGTGGAAGAGGCCTTGAAGCGCATCGCTGGAAAACCGATCGTCAATTCGATCAATCTGGAGGATGGCGGTGACCGGTTGCGGAAGGTTACGGCCATGGCCAAAAAATACGGGGCCGGGTTAGTGGCGCTTACGATCGACGAGAAGGGGATGGCCAAGACCCGTGAGGAAAAGCTCCGGGTCGCCAAGCGCATTTATCAGATCGTCACCCAGCAGTACGGGATACGTCCCGAGGATATCTTTTTTGACCTACTGACCTTTACGCTTGGCAGCGGTAGTGAAGAATTCCGCGGCGCCGGACCCGAAACGATCGAAGCGATACGCCGCCTGAAGCGGGAACTCCCGGGCGTGCATACCATCTTGGGGGTCAGTAATATTTCTTTCGGCCTCGCCCCACACTCACGGCAGATCTTGAACAGTGTTTTTCTTCATGAGTGTGTGCAGGCGGGACTTGATGCCGCGATCGTACATGCCAAAAAGATCGTGCCGCTTTTTAAGATCGAGAAAGACGATCTCGAGATTGCCCAGCGCCTTCTTCACAATAAGTGGGTCGATGGCAAGGATCCGCTCCAGGAATTTATCGCGCACTTTCAGAAAAAAGAAGGCACGTTCACGGAAAAGAAACCCCGGGAGGTGACCGGGCCCATCGAAGACCGTTTGAAGAATCGCATCATAGACGGGAACTCGGACGTGCTGGAAGCGGATCTGGATGAAGGGCTTAAGAAATACACGCCGCTGGAGATCATCAACAATCTCTTGCTCGAGGGTATGAAAGTGGTGGGCGAACTTTTTGGCGCCGGCAAGATGCAGCTTCCCTTCGTCCTGCAGTCCGCCGAGGTGATGAAAAAGGCCGTGGCGTACCTGGAGAGATTTATGGAAAAGAAGGAAGGCCAGGAGCGCGGCCGTATCGTGCTCGCGACTGTCACGGGCGACGTTCACGATATCGGGAAGAACCTGGTCGATATCATCCTCACGAACAACGGCTACAAGGTTTTCAATATCGGGATCAAGCAACCGATCGAAGCGATCCTGAAGGCTGCTGCCGAGAATAAAGTGGATGCGATCGGAATGTCCGGACTTCTGGTGAAGTCCACGCTTGTGATGAAAGAGAATCTTGAGGAGATGAATACGCGCGGGATCTCGATGCCGGTGCTTTGCGGCGGCGCTGCGTTAACAGAACGTTATGTGACGCGCGATCTCACGGATCTCTATAAAGGGAATGTGTATTATGGACGCGATGCCTTTTCGGCTTTGAGGATCATGGGCGAGATCAAGGGTGAGAAAGTTTCGGAAAAGGAAACTCCTAAAACCGTAGCTCCTGTTGTTACGGCTGCAGCACCCGCCGTTCCGGTGAATACTCCGGAAGTTGTGACGCCCGCCACTCCACCCAAGCCCCCGGTGCCTGTTGTCCCGTCTCCCGTAGCTTCCTCCCCGAAACCTGTTGCGCCGCCTTTTGCGCCGCAAAACTTTGTGAGGGGACCCTCATTCCACGTCCACCGGGACAATGCTATTCCCAAAGTTCCATTTCTTGGTTATCGGATCATCAAAAATATCCGGATGCAGGATATCTTCCCCTGGATCAACAAGATCGCCCTCTATAGGCTCCAGTGGCAATTCAAACAGGGAGAGCGGACGCCTCGCGAGTTCGAGCTTTACATTCAGGAGAACGTGGAGCCCATTTTTGAGCGTTTCAAGCTTCAGACCGTGAAGGAAAAGATCTTCGATCCCCGGGTGATCTATGGTTACTATCTCTGTTACTCCGAGGGGGAAGATCTGGTGATTCTGGATGGCTCTGGCCATCAGGAATTGACCCGCTTCACATTTCAACGCCAGGCGAAAGAGCCTTATCAAAGCATTGCCGATTTTTTCAGGCCCAAGGGCGGAGAGCTTGATATCGTAGGCTTTCATGTCGTGACCATGGGTAAGCGCGCCAGCGAAATGGAGCAGAAACTTTTTAAGGCGAATAAGTACACGGAATATCTTTACCTGCACGGTCTCTCGGTGGAATGCGCCGAGGCGCTTGCTGAATATACCCACCTGATGATCCGCCGTGATATGGGGATCGACGTCTTTGATAAACCCAAAAAAGAAGATATCTTTCGTCAGGGGTATCAGGGGTCGCGCTACAGCTTCGGGTATCCCGCCTGCCCGAATCTCGAAGACCAGAAGAAACTTTTCCATCTGGTCCCGGCGGAAAAGATCGGCGTGACTTTAAGTGAAACTTTCCAGATGCATCCCGAGCAATCCACTTCGGCGATCATCGTCCATCATCCTCAGGCGAAATACTTCGGAGTATAAAAGCAGTACGGGGTAGGGCGTCTCGCGTACGGAGCACGGGGAACAATTCGTATTATTTGTATTTTCGGAGAACTCCGTACGCCGTACTCCGGACAGATTTTATGCGGGTAGTGATACGAAGAATGTCGTGCCCTTACCTTCCAGGGATTCAAACCAGACTTTCCCCTTCAGGTACTTTTCAGTAAAAAGCTTAACGCTGTAGGTCCCAAGACCGCGGCCTGCGCCTTTGGTGCTAAAGGATCGCTGGAATACTTGATGTTGGACCGATTCGCTCATGACCGAGGGTCCGTTTACGGAGAATATCTTATTCCCGACTTCCTCTCTAAATCTCACAGTGACGATCCCATTCTCGGGAGTGGCTTCCAGGGAGTTCTTTACAAGATTGCCCAGGACACGCCAGAGAAGATTGGCGTCCGTCTTGATCTTGGCGGAAGGGTTCTGGAATTGGATCACGATCTGTTTATTCCTGGCGTGAGGACTCTTCTTGTAGAGATCGATAAGTTCTGAAAGTAAGTCAGCGACTCCCATTTCAAACGGTTCCGGCGTAAAGTTGCCTCCCTCTGCCAGGAGGAGGTCCCGTTGATCCGTGATGGCGGTGGCCAAGCGCTTGCTGTAGCGGTAAATATTATCGACTGCCGCGGTGTCGGTCGGGATGATGCCGTCCCGGACATTCTCGGTGTAGGCTTTGAGGATGGCGGTGTCATTGAGGACATCGTGAAAGAAAGTGTGTTCGAGCGCCGCGCGACGTTTTTCGTCCTGGATATTCCGTATCACAAAAAATGTGAAGGGAATTTTTTCGATCTCCACCGGCGAGGCCCAAACGCGAAGATCGAGCGAAGCCTGCCCGTTGGGGGCGTTGACGGTAATGCGGCATTCTCCGGATTGGGGTTTTCCGGTCTGGGAGGCGAGGATCGCCTTTACGGCGCCGCATTCCCGGCAGAATTCCGAAGTTCCGCAGCCGGCTTTTTCCTTGAAGGCATTGATACAGTTGAAAATTTCACCCGGACGTTTTCCGGAGATCGCCTCCGGGGACTTAAGATCGAGGAGCCTGAGAAGCTCTGTGTTGCAGTAGACGGACTGCCGGTGCTTATCGAGAATGAGGACGATCTCGGGGTAGAGGTTCAGGACCTTGGTGAAGGCTTCGGACTGAACAATAGCGCGTGTCGCCTGGTCAATTTCCTGGGGGGTGGATCTTATTGGGCACGCAAACTTGGTTTCTTCCATGACGAAGCTCCTCGTGTTTGAATATCCCCAGGAAATAAATTGAACGCACTACTTTTTCGCGACTGTCACTCCGAGTTTTTCCGCGAGCGACCGGTATTCTTGCCATATCGCCTCAGGGGTGTGGCTGCCGAACTGTGTGAGATACTTTTCGATCTCCTCAAGTTCGCCTGTCCACTCCGCGGGATTCACAGAGAAAAGCTGCTCGATCTTGGATTGGGGGATATTGAGCCCAGAAAGGTCAAGGTCCTTAGCCTCCGGAATGATCCCGATCGCGGTTTCCTTGGCGCCGGCCTTGCCCTCGATACGGTCAATGATCCACTTCATGACGCGGATATTGTCGCCGAAGCCCGGCCAAATGAATTTCCCGTTCTCATCAGTACGGAACCAGTTGATGGAGAATATCTTGGGGGCGTGTTTGAGCTTTTTCCCGACATTTAACCAGTGTCCGAAATAATCGCCCATGTTGTAGCCGCAGAAGGGAAGCATGGCCATCGGATCGCGGCGGGTGGCGCCGACGGTCAGGGATGACGCCGCGGCAGTGATCTCGGAACCCATGCGGGTACCGATGAAAACACCTTGTTGCCAGCTGAGGGATTCTGCGACCAGCGGAATGAGTTTCGCCCGTTTTCCGCCGAACAGGATCGCTGAGATGGGAACGCCTTGCGGGTTATCGACTTCCTTGGAAAGGCTGGGACAGTTATACATCGAGACCGTGAAGCGTGAGTTCGCGTGAGCGGCCTTGGTGCCCTTCGCAGCGTCCCAAGCCAGACCTTGCCAATCGGTGGCGTGCTTCGGCACAGCGCCGTCCAAACCTTCCCACCAGGGTTCATTTGTGTCATTGTCGATGGCGGTATTGGTGAAAAGAGTGGGGAAGAACTTGCCCGATTTGAGCGTTTCGACCATTTTAGGATTTGTCTTGCTCGATGTGCCGGGAGCGACACCGAAAAAGCCTGCTTCGGGATTGATCGCGTAAAGACGCCCGTCCGGTCCGACATTGAGCCACGCGATGTCATCGCCGACTGTCCAGACTTTGTAGCCGGGAAGGGCGGACTGCATGAGGGCCAGATTCGTTTTTCCACAGGCCGAGGGAAGCGCTGCGGCGATATACGTCACTTTGCCTTTGGGGTCTTCGATCCCCATGATGAGCATATGCTCGGCAAGCCAGCCTTCTTTCTGTCCCAGGCAAGAGGCGATGCGGAGTGCGAAACATTTTTTTCCGAGAAGGGCGTTCCCGCCATATCCCGAGCCGAAGCTCCAAACGAGATTTTCCTGGGGGAAGTGCATGATGAAACGGCGTTCGGGATTGAGGTCGCCGACGGAATGAAGGCCGCGGACGAAATTCTCAGTGTTGCCGATCCTGTCGAGGGCCACTTTGCCCAGGCGAGTCATGATGCGCATGCTGACCGCGACATAACAATTGTCCGTGACCTGAACACAGGCCTTGGCGTAGGGGGAATTAGGATGTCCCATCATGTAAGGCATGACGTACATCGTGCGACCCTTCATGCAGCCGTCAAAGAGCGCTGTCATTTTGGTCTTGGCTTCCTTCGGATCCATCCAGTTATTATTCGGCCCGGCGGTTTCCCTGTCCGGGTGACAGACAAAGGTCAACTGCTCGGTGCGGGCGACGTCATTGGGATGGGACTGGTGGTAATAGGCGTTGGGCCAGTTCTTGTCGTTCAATTTCTGAAAAACGGGGTGACCATTGATCGTCTCTTCCTTGATGCCGATCTCGATCAGCTTGCGGGCTTCCTCTTCGGAGCCGTCGCACCAATAGATCTTGGAAGGCTTGGTCAGTTTGGCCTGTTCGTCTACCCATTTTTCAAGCGGCGTCGCCATTTCAAAAACTCCTTTTGTATTGAGATATTGGATTCAGATGAGGGTTGAAGTTTACCGATGTGGGTTGAATTTGCAAGGGAATTCTGGGAATCGGGGGTGGATTCCGGACACGATCAGATGAAGTAAGTTTGATCTTTCATGAGATAGAGAATGCTGCCGATCCCGACCACGTAGATCGCGAGGGTGAAAAGCATGATCCTCTCGGAATCTTTTTCTTTGAACAGGAGGAAAAGCGCGTAGGGAATGAAGCCGTACCGGATCTCGATCACGGCGTTCGGGACCAAGAAAAGGATCGTGAAGGGATAAAGCAAATAAAAGGATTTTTGCCGGAGGGGAGTGACGCAGAGTGAGAGGATCGAATAGGCGATCGGGATGAAGTAGAGGCATTTCAGGGGGATCGAACGGGCCATGTCCCAGAGGATCCAGTTGTGGAGGAATCGCGCCAGCTGGTTGTATGGATGGTCGGCTCTGAAGAACAATGCGTAGACAAGGAATGTCTCCAGGAGAACAACCCACATGAGCTTATTTTTGCGAAGAAAAACGAGGATCTTGGGAGCATTGGAAAGATGAAAGGGAAGAAAAAGGAAAAAGAGGCTAAAGAGGAGGAAAAACAGGTTGCTGCAGCTGAGGGAGAACGTATGAGCGATCTTATCCCCGAAAACGAAACCTTTATTCCAGATCACGAAGACGACCATCAGGATCACGGCGAGGAAAAAGAAAAAGAATTTTCCGATCCACGGCTTAACTTCTTTCCACCGGTATCGGGGAGCATATTGTTCGAGGTAGGCGATCATGGCGATCATGACGAGAAAGATAATGTTGTTCTGGCGGACGAGGAGACCCAGAATCCCGACGATGCCGGAGAGCCAAAGCCGTCGGTCCAGGGCGAGGAGCAACGCGAGAAAAACGAACATCATCGCGTAGAAATCCGTATAGACCAGGGGGAGTATCGTGAAAAAGATGGGGCATAAAAAAAACAGAAGCGATTTTTGGATTGCGGAGTTTTTGTCGATTCGCCTCGCAAGAAGGAAGAATGCGATAAAGCAAAAAAAAGAAAGAAGCGTCGAGGAGAAACGCATCGCGGGGCCGCGGCTGTCGTGGAGGATTCGGCTCAGCCCGGCCATGGTCCAGTGATAGCCGGGAAGGTAGGGGCACTCGTTGGGCATTAGATTCTGACCCGATAGGATGGCGATGATCTGCCGGTAGTGAACATTCTCGTCCGCGACCGTGGGTGTGTTTTTTACAAGAATGAAACTGCCGGCCAAAAGGCTCAGAACGAAGCAGAAAAGAAGGATGGTTGGGGCGAGATCCCAGAATTTTTGGAAAGGGGACATGGAAAATGGCCAAAGGGAAAAACATTTCCCGCTTCTTTGAAGACGGTCCGCGTTTAATTCAGCCATAGATAGAAATGGAGAGGTTTTCCTGATTAATTTTACGGCTCTGCACGGTTTGGAAATTCAAACTTGTCCTCCCTAGGCATCCGCCGAAGTGAATCGAAGCGCTCTGGGTTGAACCCCGATCCGAGATTATGATAACGCCCTGAGGAGGGTCAAAGTTTATCTATCTTTAATCAATATGTCCATAAAATCTAAAGTGGAACTCTGCTTCGTGTCCAAGCGCATAGACGATGTTGACCTCCCGAGCATTCCGGTTCTTGTTTGAAGTGATATCGGGTCATTTAGGCATTAGCGCCTGTCGTGGAAATCCTCCTTGCAGTGGAGAGAATTAAGGCCTAGTATGCCCGACCGAATAAGTGCATGGTCTTTTTCTTCTGGCCGGGACCCTCGGCGATTGAAAAATGCCTTTAAAACTTAAAAACGAAAAAACTATAACGAGATTCCATTACAAAAAAGGTTTTAGAGTCCCCTATGCTTAAATCGAAAAATATATTATCCCTCGCGTTTTTGATCCTCGCCATCGCTTTGAATGGATGCACCGCCACGGGGTCTTACAATTCATTTAAGACCGACCGGAAAATCCTCATTGGCGATGGGGCCCGTAAAGCTTTTCAATATGAGGGGCTTGAAAGGCATCCTGTTATCGTGATTCCCGGGATTTTCGGCTCCCGGCTTGTGGATTCAGAATCCAAAAGAATAGTTTGGGGGCTGTTTACCGGTAAAGAGATGATCCAAAACTTTTCGCCAAAACAGATACAACTCTTGGCCCTTCCGATGGCAGGAGGAGAGAGTTTGAGCGAACTGCGGGATACCGTTTTTCCCGCCGGAGTGCTTGAGAGGGTTAGTGTGAGATTGCTGGGGCTTCCGATCCATGTGAACGGCTACAAAGATATGATAGATGGTCTTGCATTTGCGGGCTATCACGGTGACGCCTCCGAAAACGGCACTGATGTGAAGTACCAGACCTGCTTCACCTTTGGGTATGATTGGCGGAGAGACATCGTTGACACCGCTAAACAGCTTGACGTTTTCATTCAAGAGAAAAAAAAGTATCTTCAAAAGAAGTACGAAGAGCTCTATGGGGTCAAGGATTACGACGTCAAGTTCGACATCGTGGCGCATTCGATGGGTGGGTTGATCACGCGTTATTATTTGAGGTACGGGGGTGAGGCCCTGCCGCAAGACGGTTCGCTTCCTGCTGTGACTTGGAAGGGGGCAAAGAATGTTCGAAAGGCGATCATTGTTGGTACGCCCAATGCCGGCTATTTGGATGCGTTCACCGAGTTGGTGGAAGGGATGCTTTTTGCTCCGGGTGCTCCCAAGATTCAACCCGCTGTTCTGGGAACATTTCCGTCGCTTTATGAGATGATGCCTCCAGCGAGTCTCGGGATGGTCGTCCGGGATAAGAACACGGATGAAAAAGTGGATCTTTATGACCCGGAGTTGTGGATTCAAATGAGGTGGGGATTGGCGGATCCCAAGCAGGACAAAGTTTTGGGAACGATCCTTCCGGACGTGAAAAGCTCGGAAAAACGCCGGGAGGTTGCACTCGACCATTTGAGAAAGTGTCTGAAACGGGCCAATCAATTCACCGACGCGATGCGGGGCGATCAGGCGCCTCCTCAGGGAACGACATTGCATCTTTTTCTTGGGGAATCCATTTTGACGAACGCCGTCGCCTCGCTCAATGAGAAAACAGGCAAGCTGAAAGTGATCAAGCAACTTCCGGGGGACGGCAAAGTCACCGCGAATAGCGCTCTTTTTAATGAACGTCCCGTGGAAGATCCTCGGCCGTTCATGAAATCGCCGATTCATTGGTCCTCTGTCACTTTTTTATTCGCCGCGCATATGGGGATCACCAGCGACCCGGTTTTTGTCAGCAATATGCTGTACGCACTTCTTCTGGAGGCTTCTGAAAGATCCGTGTCACAGTCGAACCCCTAGTCGTCCCGTCGTTTTTTTGCCTACGGTTTGTTCAGAATCATGATACAGTATGCGGCGCTCAAACGGCTGTTTTAGCCCAGCGCGGGAATTCGTGTGAATTTTTTTGTAACTTCTTATAAGGAAAATGTATGTTGAAAAATAGCGGTATGCCTGGAAAGCCCAAGCGTATTTTCTTAACGGGAGCGACCGGATTTTTAGGAACGGTCCTTCTGCGTGATCTGCTCTTAAATGGGCACACGGTGACGGCGCTTGTGCGGGCACAATCCGGGGGAAGCGTGAGCGATCGGTTGAAAGATCGTTTGTTGGATTACGATCCCAAGTTTCCCTGGGATCAATTCAGCGAACGGAATTTAATCGCCATCGCGGGCGACACCGCTCTCAGTCATTTTGGGCTTAGCAAGAGCCTTTATGAACGGCAAGTGGCTGAGACGGATGTGGTGATCCATAACGCGGCTTGTACCGCGCTTGAAACGGATTGGGATAGCCTGGAGGCGATCAACATCGGTGGGACGCGCCGGGCAATCGATTTTGCCGCCCATACACCCACGAAGTCACTTGTCCACGTGAGTTCGGCTTATGTTGCGGGTGAACGGACGGGCGTTGTGCTTGAAGGCGAACTCCTGATGACGGGAGGTTTCCGGAACGGATATGAACGAAGCAAGGCGATCGCGGAAAATGAAGTGAGGGAGGCGGCAGCCTCGGGGCGGATCCGTTCTTTGACCGTGCGCCCCAGCATTATTGTCGGGGATTCCCGGAGCGGCTACATGTGTCCCAACCACCACTTTTTCGATTTGATATTCCGCCTTCTCACGATCCGCCGGATGATCCGCAGCAAGACCGACGATTGCCGCTTTCGCATTCCGGGGGAACCCACCGCGACAAAGAACTTTATCCCTGTGGATTATGTGTCGGGCCTTATCACCCTTTTGCTTGAAACGGATGCGGCATGGGGAAAGACGTTCCATTTGACCGATCCCGCGCCGATACGGCTTGAAATGCTGAATCTTTATGTCCGGACGGCTTTGGACTGGCCGGATCTTGTCTGGTGTCCCAAATCAGAGATCAAGGAACTTTCGCCTCTCGAGAGACGCTTTTTTCGTTCCATTAAGATCTATGAAAAGTATTTCTGGCAGGAGGCTTTTTTTGATCAAAGCCAGTTGAAAGCGGTGTTGGGAGCGAGGCTTCCCATCTCGGATCAGATGTCTCAGAAAACGGTCAATCGTATGGTGAAGTTCATACAAACGAAATACGCGGGGCGAGACACCGCGCGGAAAGAAAGATCTGCTAAAAAAAAGTTGGAAAGCGTTTAGACTGAGTAGTATCGTTGTCTGTAACGCTCGATCTTTATCGGGGCAAGCGGTTTGAAGTCTCTTCTCCTCACGAGGTAAGTTCAGAGAAGGTTGGATTGCCGGATGCTCGAATGTAAGACGATTACCCTCAAAAATATCCGCATAGCCTATCGCGAGCAGGGTCAGGGACGACCGGTTTTGTTCGTTCACGGGTTTGCCTCTTCTTCCCACACTTGGCTTTCGCTCATAAAGTTATTGCCTGTCGGCCCTCGCTATATCGCCCTGGACCTGAAAGGTTTCGGGAAGTCTGAAAAACCTCAAGATGATCAATATTCCGCCTATGATCAGGCCGAAATCCTCACCGCGTTTATTAGCGCACTGAAATTGGACCGCCCGATTTTGGTGGGCCACTCGTTTGGGGGGATCGTCAGCATCCTCACGCTTCTGAGGGATCCCAGCCATCCTCCCGCGAGCGCCCTTGTTCTGATCAATGCTGTCGCCTACTTTAAGAATGTGCCCGACTTTATCAAAGCCCTGAGGCCGCCTTTGGGGAGTCTTCTGGCGCTGGCTCATCCCGTCCAGGGCGTCCTGTTGCGGCAGGTGTTAGGAGAAATATTCTACGATCCTAAGAAAATCACCGAAGAACTTATTGAAGCTTACGCGGAAAATCTGAGCTCTCCCGAAGCTCAAAAAAGTCTTGTTTCCAGCGCTGCCCAATTTGTCTCCAAAGATCTCAAGAGTGTGCACGAAAAATTCAGCCAGATCCGTATTCCGGTGCTCATTCTGAGCGGCGCCGATGACCGCGTCCTCTCCATCGAAGAATCCTATGCGCTGAAGCGCGACCTGCCCCAAGCGGAACTTAAGACCCTCCCGATGTGCGGTCACTCGCCGCAGGAGGAATGCCCTAAAGAAACAGCCGTATTTGTTACCGCGTTTTTTAAAAAGTCGAATCTCTTTTTTAACCCCCTCAGTTTATTGTCCCGAAACAGCAAATCCGAAAACAGCTCTTCTTTCTTCCGTCTTTTTTCCTTCTCCCGTATTCTCAACTGGCTGAAACGCTTCAAGGTACTGCCGAAAGAAGATGGCTGGCGGACAGTCACGCAGGCCTATTTGAGAAGGGAACACACGAAATTTGTTCTGGCTGTTTTTAGACTGGATCTCTTTTCCGATGAACCTTCCCGGAAAGATAGAAACTTTCTTCTCGCCCAAAAACATATTCAGGACCGGTTGAGCCTGTTCTTTAAACATCGACCGCTTGCCTATGGCCAACTGGTTTGGGGCAAATTTTCTTCGAGGGCCAAGGAGAAAGTTCCGCAGGATATCGTCAGCGCGGATTTTATGGAGGATGGGACGTTAAAGCGTATTCAACCTTGTCTTGACCCGAGGGGAGGGGATTTTGAATTCATTCACGGAGAGCGTGCGACGCGACTGGAAGATCTCATGGTTGAGGTTTATAACCGGTTGCTTTCCGTCAAGGATGATAAGCGCCCCCGTCGTTTAAAGCGAGAATTAAAGAAAAACGTGCTTGCGCAGAAGTTCCCGTCGGGAAAGGAAACCAAGGAGAGTCTTGCGTATTTGAAGAGGATTTTGAACAGCATCTTTATCCATTTTGAAAAGCTGCCCCCTCACGATGCGGAGTTGGGACTGCGCCGTTTTACATCTCCCGACTTTCTAAAGCGCAAGCATCCTGGTTTGGGGGTGATGAACATACACTGTCGCATAACGGCCGACCTCTTAGAAGCGGATCTTTGGTTCCAGATGTCTCATGTGGCCATGGACGGTGTGCCCACGCAAGACATTCTCAACACCTTGAAGGCTGAGTGGAAAACCCGTGGGGATCTTGTGTTCCCGTCGATGGCGCGCCGTTCGGAAGACGCCGCCCCCGTGCAATGTACGACAGAAAGCGGGAAAAACGCTTTGTGTTACGCAGATAGGCTTATCGATTTCCGTCCGCTTCTCAAGACCCGAGAAACTCTAAATCAATTCTATGCGGGTCAATTGCAAGCCCCTATTACGGTGATCAGTATGCTGGGCTGGGGGCTTGCCCATCAGTCCGTTTTCTCCGGACGGAAGTTTCTCTTCCCGGTTGATTTGCCCTCCACGCGTCCGGGGGAGAGGACGCTCGGCTTCGTGAATATCCGTCCCACGCGTTTTATGAATAGTTCGACCTATGAAGATGGTTTCCTTGCCTACCAGCATGAATTCGACCGTAAATTATCAAGAGCCAGAGCCAGAATTAGTGGAATCTACAAGTTGTTTGAACTTTCGGCGATCTTGCCTCCGGTCGTTTATTGGTTTGTGCAGAAATTCATGAAAAGACTTTACGCGATCGTGACGGGTTCTGTCGTCATCACCATGATCAAGGATGCCGATTTTTTTGTAGCGCCTTTTAGCGATATGATGCTTGATGGTTTTATTGCCTTCGGGAATTATTCCTTACCGACCGAAGATAAAAAATTCGTCGGGCTGGTGAGTGCTAAGAGCGCTCGAGACAAAGTGACTGAATACCTGAAGGCTGTAGAACTTGTTACTGCTGATTTTAATCGAGCGACGGGACGTTCCCCGCGGGGTATTGAGAATGTCAAGACGGAGACGGTGGGGAGAACCGCAGGAGCTGCGGATTAGCTTTAGATAATAAAAAAGAGCAATCAGTGTAATGGCTGACAGCCCTTGAATTGTGCGACTCGAGACATAGGTTACACCTTGTACCGGAGACATGGGTAACACTTTTTTGGAATAATGGCATAGCGGAGGTGACCTATGCCATGGAAAGAGAGTGTTCTTGTGGATGAACGGATG
>Ga0114951_10004507_pt1 | contig 13508 bp, 26 predicted proteins | sample AM7aDNAmetaG_FD_88677 | JGI IMG/M metagenome (GOLD analysis project Ga0114951, IMG submission 88677) | Freshwater microbial communities from Finland to study Microbial Dark Matter (Phase II) - AM7a DNA metaG | ecosystem: Environmental > Aquatic > Freshwater > Lake | place: Finland: Lake Alinen...
CTATTCATCAATGTCTTGAAATCGGGGGAGATTCAAGCTAGGCAAGTAATTCCCCCGAATTTCCAGACAAGTTAATTTATATATTCGTCAACCCTAGTTCAGTTCTATATATATCGGTTGTGAAACAATCTGCTATGTCTGTATCATTCCCAAAGACACATTTACATAAAGCTCCCCATACTATCATATGTCTTAGCTTATCATCTGCCCATTGCCATTGATTAGTATTTATCCTTATTGCCCCAATTTTAACACCCTCAATACTCCAACTCCATTTACATGAAGTATCTGAAAGTTCCATTCCTAAGTCTGCATCATTACTCATATCTATATATGTAGTCATTAAAGCTGAACAGTCTTTACCTTCTTTATTACAATACCCTACCCATTCTGACCTGATGTCCCCTATTGACAAGGTATATGTTGGGGGCTTATTCATTTCCCCTTGTCCACAAGCCCCTATCAGCCCAATTAGACACAATAAAAACATGATTTTCTTCATACTTTTAGCACCTCTTTATATTTTATTTGTCTTTCCAGTTCTCTTTTTATCAGAAGTAATGTTATTACTTCTTCTCTTATCCCTTGTATCTTTTCCCTGCACCCTTGTATTGCGGCAGTTACAACTTCTAGTCTATCTTCAGGGTTATTGTCTGGCATAATTTACACACCTCTTTATATTTTTTTTAAGCACATAAATCATTCATTACTCTAGCATATCCTAATGGTCTAGGCTTAGCTAGCTGGGGTCTCTTTTTCATTTCCCTTTCAAGCTCATGCCTTAATTTCCTTAATCTTTTCAAGTTCTTGCGTTCATAATCTATCTTACTTAAACTTGTTTGTATGCTAAGGTCAATAGCTCCAAGTTTATGGGCAGTTTCATCATACTTAACATAACCTTTTGGGGGCATAATACTTTCACCTCTTTTTAGAAATTGACTTCTTCTATATCCTCACCTGTATCATATGCCTCATCTGGGTCAATATCTATTTCATTATCATTTTCAAGCTCATCAAGTTCCTCACTTGTCAATTCTATTACTTCTGGTCTATCCTCTTTGTACTCCATATCGCCATTGTCTGTTGGCTTTAATGCCATATCCTCGTATGCCTTTGTTAGCTTGTCCTCGTGTGCTTGTGTCATGCGAAATCACCTCACTTAGTTTGCTTGTTCACAGGCTCATACGCATCACCTCAGGGGCGTAGCGGTGTCAAAGGGAAAGGAGTGGGGGGAGTTGGACCCCCACTTTCCGTTGTAACGGTCTGCGTTCCAGCACGCCAATGATACGTCTATCACTACTCCCACTCAGTTTATAATATACTCCTTCAAATTAGCTTTACCCGTACAACTATCAATAACACTTTCGACAGCTATTTTCATTTTCTTGTTTATGGCTATCTGATGCGTACCGCTCATATGTACTACCGTAACAGGCGACATGATGCTGGTTATAATCTTACCGCCTAGTTTAGTATAATCGACATCTCTATACTTAGCATCAAGCTCCCCTAGCCACTTTTTCTCCCCCTCAGTTAATAGTTTTGATGTTCCTGGCATAACTTCTCCCGATAAACATATGTAATTGCCATTTGTTTATCTTACCTTTACGGTTGATTAGACCTGCATTGATTAGAGCGTGCGCCATGCTAGCGGTTTCACCCCCAACTCGCCAGACTTTCCCATTAGATATATGCTTAGCATAATACTTAACCATTTCCTCTTTATCCATTATCTTTTTATCTAGGTAATAATAACCTTGTGGTACTCCTATGCACTCACTCATAGTACCAGAGCTCCTAAGTCCCTAGCTTCGTCTTTGGTCATCTCTCCTATGTACTCATGTCCACACCATAGCTCAACAAGCCCGTTAGTTAATTGTATGTACCACATTGTCCACCTCTCATAAGTTTATTAATACTATTGTCCTTATCGCCTGTCCTATAAAGAAAAGTACAAGTCCTGTCATTACCCACTTGATAATTGTGTCCTCTTTGTCGTATGACTTTAAGCCTAGTATGCCTAGGTTACAAGCGAGGAGTATCAAGATAATTATTATATATGTAAATGTTTTCATGTTCTCACCTCGTACAGATGCTTAGGAGCGAGGTAGGGGCGTAGCGGTGTCAAGGGTGGGCTGGGATACCCCTCCTCCTAGCTGGAGTTAGGTACTTGGAGTCCCAAGATGGGACCCAGGGAAGGATCATATATGTACCCATACCAATCTCATTTCTTAAAATTTTAGGGTCCCATATTTCATTATCTAGTATAATATATATATGAAAAATTTTTGTAAGTTTTGTAATAAGCCCCTATCAGCCAACAACATGAACGGGTTTTGCCGCACACACCGGAACCGTTCTCCATTTAGAAAGAAACAGAAAGCTCTATATAAGGAAACTGATAAATACAAAGCACAGGCAAAAAAATATTACGATCTTAAATTTCCAAGAACTAAGGTCGAAAAGCAATGTCCTATTTGCGGTACCATATTTTATACATCCAATAGCATCAAAAAATATTGTTCTCATAAATGTTGTGAAAAAGCTAACTACCTTAATCGAGATAAGATACAAAAACAAGAACATCATAAAGCACGCCTAAAGACTGATCCGGCTTATAAAATTAAGATTAGAGTTAGAGAAAGAATTCGTGAAGCCCTTAAGTATGGCAAAGTACCCAATCATAAAGGATACAGTAAAACAGCATTGGTAGGCTGCAATGCTCTTATACACTCAAGACCCACCTAGAAGCCCAGTTTAAGCCTGGTATGAGCTGGGACAACTACGGATTTTGGCATGTAGACCACATTAAGCCCCTAGCCTTTTTTGACCTTACGAATCCAGAGGAACTTAAAAAAGTTTGCCATTATACTAATTTACAGCCATTGTGGGCTGAAGAAAATCTAAAGAAAGGAACAAAGATAATTTAATCCCCTCCCCTACCCTCAAAAACCTAACCTTTGGGTCCCATATTATGGTATAATAAATGTAGAAAAAATTTTTTATCCTAGGAGGAACCCAGATTGATTAAACATCTAGTAATACTTACGACGATAATGTTATCTACTGCTATTTTTGCCCAGGACAATGCCGCATTGGTTCATAAGTTCTGTTCCCAGCTTGATATCCAAGGAAAAGTGATTGATAAGGATGCTGAAAGTCTCATATCTAGCCTATGTCCTAATGATAAAGATATGATTTGTCGTTGGTATGATGTGCATGGGGATGGAAGTGTTGAAATAAAGCATGATAAACTATTGGAAGTGGTGGAATTTTGTAATATAGAGAAGGGATTGGTGAAAAAGGTAGAGGTGAAGAGCTTTTGGGAGATGATGGGGGAAGCGGGCAGATATGGTAGAGAATAAAAAGAGAGGTAAAAGGAAATGAGTGACCCTATTTTAAAGCTGTTTAAGAATTTAATACAAAACCCAAATATTTATCAGGAACTTCTTGATGGAATGGGACTTACTGGAAGTGGACAAGGGGCTAAAACTGTGTCTTTAAATTGCGGGGATGTAGCAAGTGCAAATACAGATTATGAAAATGTAGATGCAGAAGATGAGGCTGATGGTGGAGAAGCAATTGTATCTCCTATCATAATAACAAATGGAAATTTTGCAATAGCAGAAGTAAATCAACCAGTTGTTCCGAGGAATTTTTGTATAGAGTTGTCTAATGGGGTGATGGGATTAGGGGAATCGGGACCACATGGAATGGAAGGTCCTGGTGAAGATCCTGGTAATGATAGTGGAAAAGGAGGAGGTGGAGCAAAAAATTTGTATGAAGGAGTTATGACCTTTAAACTTAGTGGTCTTGATTATATGGGTAGGGCTCAAGAAGAAGATATTTCTTTTACAAGTACAGTAGGGAATAAAGGGATAGCTGATGGTGAAGGTAGGTATAAGTATGGAGTGAAAGCATTTAGTGCATTGCATAATGTAACAATGGACCATGCACCTGATGATGGAATTCGTATTGCTGTGGGACAGGGTAGTAAGATAAGCTTATTGGGGGCGTTGGCCAATGGAGTGGAAGAGGATGTGGTGCAAGCAACGATGGGTGGGGTGATAGTGGATAAGAGTGGGGTAGTAGATGTAGAGAATAATACATTTAATTTTAATGATATTGCAGAAGATACAACAATAAGTATAGTTTATTTTGGGTAGATAGAGAAAGAGAGATATATGGCTGAGATTGGGGCCTCCTGTAAGGGGGGCCCTTTTTTTATTTAAAATAATACTTGCAAATATTTTGGAAATGAGTTATAATAAGAAGAAAAAGGGGGAAATTAAAATGTTTTATTTAGACAATGAAAGTATGGATGTTTTGAATGCTTTGGTAAGTGAATGTGAAACTCTATCTGATGGGCACCTAACGTTGATGAAGTTTACAACGAATTATAGGGCGTCTTTTTCTACACCTACTAGTAGAGAAGATATAGAAAAAATGTCTGTTGGGTATACAAAGGAAGAGGCGATTTTAGGAGCAATTTATTGGACTCTTAAAGAGGCACCAGAAGAAAAAAGAGATAAAAGTATGATATGAGAGTAGTAACAATGGATAAAAATAAAGATGAGGTTTCAAAAATAAGGAGGGTATAAAATGAAGTATACAAAGTTTAAAAAAATGGATTGTAATTATGGAATGAGCCTACATGAAGGGGTAATTGTAGTGTGGGACGAAGATTATGACAAAAGAGTATTAATTTTTTTGAATGAAATGGCCCCTAGGCTTAGAAAAAGACTAATGGCAGTACAAGAAAGAGAAGGGCATCTAGTTACCATATGGAAAAGTCTTCCTATCCCTAGTATATACAATAGCGCAATTGGAGAACAGAAATTAGTGAACATAACTGAAAAAAATATAAATTCTTCAGATACTTGGACTGTAGAAGGTTTTTTAGCAGAGGGAGAAAGTGAAATTGGACATGGTATTATAATAACAGTAATTGATGACATATTGAAAGAAATGGATATAGAGTTTAATACTCGTTGCAGGGTCCGGGCTCTAAATTGTTGTGCTAGAATGGGGATAGACACAATAGAAGAATTTATGAAAACAAGAAAAAAAGAGTTCATGAAAGAGCAAATGATGGGGAAAAAGACCTATGAGTCTTTAAGTATTGCAATAGATAGATATTTAGGAATGTATTAATAAAAAAGGGGATAAAATGAAAACACAATGCCAAATTGAGATTGACCTAAAGAAGGTAGATTTAACGTTAAAGACCTTATCAAGCTCTAAATACAGAATTTTTGATAAAATGAATGAACTGAAAGTTCAAGTAGAAAAGTTAAAAGGAAGTGGGTCTTGGGGACGCAAATCAAATGCTCATAAAATAGTATGGAGAGAAGATGAAATAGAAACATATCAAAGTATTGGAAAGGATATAACATCTTTATATGAATATTGGATGGATATATATAGAGAGATGTCTTCTCTTCTTCAGGTATCTAGGTATCCAGGGGACGCTGTAAGAAAAAAGATATAGAGGAGATGAAAAATGCTACAAACAGTAAAATTAAAAAAGAAGTGGTTTAAGAATCTAGAACTCCTATATAGGGAGCTAGGCCTTATTGTTAAAGAAGAGAATGGAAAGGAATCTTGCAATCCTAGTAATGTCTACATAAACCCTAAAGATGAAGTATTGATAAGAAAGACCTTGAGAGCAGAATTCAAGAAGCGTTGTTTATGGGCCGACACAAAGCAACTCGATACTTCTGTAGCACTTCATATGCTAAATTTAGGGCCTAATACTAGTAAGGCAATTGTAGAGGGATATATAATAATAGATAAGGAAGGGAATAAAAATGGATAAATGGCAAGAAATAGTAGAGAGACATGATTATTTTCTATCTAGAGAGAACCTAGAGGGGAGTAGATACTGTTATTCTTTATTTGGGATAGAGTGTGGAAAAGGATGGTATGACATGATAGAAAACCTTGTCTGTCAGATTGAACAACACTGTATGGATAGAGATATATTTCCTATGCCAGAAGTACACCAGATAAAAGAAAAGTTTGGGGCATTAAGGTTTTATATAGAAGCGGGGGATGATGAAATATATCGTTTTATAGATTTAGCAGAAAAGAAGAGCTGGAAGGTTTGTGAGCTTTGTGGAAGCACTGATGGAGTTAAACATACAGCTGGTTGGATAATGACTAGATGCAAGAAGTGTATGGATGAATATATTGATAAAGTTGGGTATACTGGTGGAGTTTATTAAAGAGATGAAGTCTATAATTTTAGACTTATGTGGCGGGACCGGAAGTTGGTCTAAACCGTATCTAGAAGCTGGATTTGATGTTAAAGTAATAACTCTTCCAGAATATGATGTAACAGATAAAAAGATTCAAGATTATTGTATATCTCTTAATCCTATAGGTATTCTAGCTGCTCCACCCTGTACTATGTTTAGCTTTGCTCGCACAAATGCTAAGGCACCAAGAGACTTACAAGAAGGTATGAGAATTGTACAGGCATGCTTGGATATAATATGGGCTTGTCAATATAAGATAAAAAGTGATACTCAAAAATATTCACCACTAAAATTTTGGGCATTAGAAAACCCCAATGCTATGTTGAAATGGTTTCTAGGCAAACCGGCTTTTATATTTTCTCCTTATGATTTTGGAGACAACTATAAAAAGAAAACTTGTTTATGGGGTATGTTTAATGAACCCATAAAAACACCCATTAAATATACATCTAGTAAGTTTGATTGTATGAAATCTAAAGATATACATCCTGAATATTTTGGTAAATATGATAGGCAAACAAGGCGAAGCATTACTCCTCAAGGTTTTGCAAAAGCATTTTATGAGGCAAATAAATGACAATAGATGAAGAAATAGAAGTACTGCTAGATAATCCAGAAACACTTGAAATCTTAGCCTACAATATAGCCAACAGGAGACGGATGAGTTATGTTGCTTATGGCGAACAGTCCTATCACGAAACAACAAGAAAAGATACTAGAAAAAATAGATATAAAAGAAAGGGTCGGGACCATTATGACAATAAGGTTATCCAAGGGAAGATGAAAAAATGAACACCTTTAAAAAAGACCAAAATGTATGGTTTATTCTTACAAATAAAGAAGGAGAAAATCTTGTTCTTCCTGGAATAGTGGTAGAATGGGTAGTGGGAGACCTTGGATGTAAGATATATGATAAAAGGGGAGATAGGGTTCTTTTTACTCTGCAATCTTATGTGTTTAGCAGTACTAAGAAAGCTAAATGGTTCCTAGAGGGTAAGATGGGAAGAAGCCGAAGAAGAGTGTGGGGTGGACAGATATGACAAAAGGTGAACTTTCTTTATTTGAGTACATAAAAAACAGAGAGTGCCTGTGCTTTTGTTGTAAGGCTCTCCAGAAAAAGATAATAGATGATAACAGTTTAGATATATTAGGCATTCCCTACAAGGGAATGATATGCGGAGTAGTAAAAGATATGCTTTTGCAATACAAGTCTCTTAAAAAAGAGGAAGAAGAAAATGGATAAAGATAAAAGAATTATGTGTCCTTGTTGTAATAAGTATATAGAACCTAAGACTAAAAATGATAAAGCTGAAGAGGTGAATGAAGAAACATATAATCCTGAAAAGGGACTATATATTAAGTGCGGGAATTGTAGGGCAGTATTTTTACCTAGGATTAAAGAGAAAGCTAAACAAATACTCCAAAGCATAAATATTTTAAAAAGAATGATGATTTAATACTTGCATAATTTTAGAAGATATAGTATAATAGAAGAATAGAAACTAGGAGGAGAAGAAAAATGACCAAAAAAGTAAAAAAGGTAATTAAAAAGAAAAGGACGGCTAAAGCTAAAAAGAAAGAAGTAAAGAGAGTGGCAAAAAAAACTGTAGAAACTAAACCTGAAATTGATATGGTAGAGTTTAAGTCTCATATCAGAGAAGAATATCTAAATGATATATATGATTCGCATAATCATATGATATATGACAGTATTCTTGATATGCTAGACCAATACAATGAAGATACAAGAGAAGAGGCTATTAGCCTTAACGAAGTTATTGATTTAATAGAAATGGCAATTTTTGATGAAGAGGAAGAATGTGAATGCGAGGAAGACTTAACTAAAGATGAAGATTATGATAATGAGGACGACTGTGAAGGCTGTCCAAGTTATGAGCTTTGTAGAAACGCAGAAGAAGCTGAAGAAGAATACGATTTTGAAGAGTCTAAACTTCTTTTTGACGATAGTTGTCTAGATGAAGGAGAAGAGGCTGAAGAGCAACTTTATCTTCCTTTATCCAATGAAGAGCTAGGATATACACAGATGGATGGTTTTTTATACAGAGACGACACTAAATAGGTTTTCTCGCCCTCCTGTTCGGGATATTGATAATGCCTGGGTGTTCAACCTGGGCATTATTTTTTTTAGAATGTTAAGGATAATAGGGTTTTTCGTAAGGCAAGAATGTCTTTAATTGAAACTATTTCTGGAAGAGAGTGTTGCACTGCATCATTTTTGTTATGTTGATTTTTAACTGCTATGGCCAACGAACCCACATTAAATCCGTTTTCTACAAAAGCAGACCCCTCAGTGTCCCCCTTATCTGAATAAAACTCTTTAAAGGGGATTCCTTCTTTTTCTAACTGAAGTTTTAAATTAAGTGACAGAGCTGATGTATATTTAGCTTTAACATCTCCACATCTTATGCCAACTCCTTCTCCAATAAATAGTGGACTTTCAAATGTAGTATCAAGAACAAATATATTGGCTGTTTTTTGCAACTCATGTGTTTTTATTAGCTTTTTAACTCCAGTCAAATGGAATTCCTCGGCTCTTGTTAATAATATTGGGTACTTAAATCCTGCTACTAGACATGATAAGAGAATACACACTATCATTAGGTCATCTGCTGCATCTACTATGATACTATCATTGGTTATAATATATCCTTTAGGAAGAAAGGAAAAATATAACATAGCTGCATCTGGATTAAAACCTACTTTTTCTATTTCTACCTTAGTTCCTTTGGCTGATTTAATAGTAGATATCTCTATATGGTCTTTATTAAAGGCCTTGATAGGAGCCCCCACTAGCCCTTGAGCATCTGGCATTCCGCCAAGCCATTCACCTTTAGTAGATGAGCCTTTTAGGCTTATACCTGGATGGTCAGTGTGGGACAGGATTAGGGAACTAATAGATTTTATGTCGCTTTTCTTAGCAATGTTTAGCCAAAGCATACCAAGCTCATCTAAATAGTAGGGTATGCCGTAGACCTTACAGAAGGCCTTTATATTGTCTCGAACTAAATATTCATTGAAAGGTGCCGTGGGCTTGGAATAAATGACATCTAGGGGTAACATAGCTGCTATTTCTGCACCTAGTATAATGTCCCATTGTCCATTGTTGTTAAAGGATATAGTATTGTCTTTCATTAATGTCTTTATTATACCATGAGGGCAAATAAAGCTTGCATAATTTTGGAAAATGGGGTATAATAAAGATATCAAAATATAAGGAGAATACAAGCATGACATGCATCGTCGGACTAATTAAAAATGGAAACGTTTACATGGGCGGAGATTCAGCTGGAACTAGTGGACTTGACACAGAATTAAGAAAGGATCCTAAGGTTTTTAAAAATGGTGATTTTTTGATTGGATATACATCTTCGTTTAGGATGGGACAACTTTTAAGATTTAAGTTTACGCCTCCTTCTATTGCTGAAGATATTGATATTTATACTTATATGTGTACATCCTTTGTTGATGAAGTGAGAAAGATATTTAAAGAAGGTGGTTTTTCTAAAAACAAAGAATCAGTTGAAACTGGTGGAAGGTTTTTAGTAGGATATAAAGGAAGATTATTTCAAATAGATGATGATTTCCAGGTTGGAGAATCATTTAATAGCTTTAATGCTGTTGGTTGTGGAGATAGGTATGCTAAGGGGGCTTTAGAAGTGCTAGTAAACTATCCTGTAAAATTTGACTCAGTTGAGATTGTTAAATATTCACTTAGGGTAGCTGAAAAATTTTCTGCTGGGGTATCTGGTCCATTTGTCATTATAAGTGACGAAAAGGAACAAATAGAACCAACAGAGAATTAATCAATAATATCGCATACCTATGGGGATATGGTCATTAACTAAGGTGTGTGATATAATAAAGTGAAATTTTCTTAAAAAGGAGGAAAATTAATGAAGAAACTATTTTTGCTAGCGCTAGTAGCGCTGATTTCCGTTGGCGCAACATGTGCTACATTGGAAACTAAAACTGGGTATGTTAGGAACAATTCAACAGACGAAAACGGTCTGGCTTATGGTCTTACTTATCTTGTTTCTGTTTACGACAACAAAGATGCTTTCGTTAAAGATTTGGGCTTAGGACTTTACACTGACCTATCTCTTTTTGAAAACGGAAAGTACAATTTTGTCGCTGCTCCTATTGTTAAAATGACAACTAAACTAATCTATGTAAAAGGTGGTTTAGGTTGGGATTATAACAAGGTAAATGGAGTGAGTGATAATTCCTATGCTGTAATAAGTGGAGCTGGTTTTACTTTGCCTTTATCGGACAAAGCTGACATAGCTCTAGATTGGACATTCAAGTACAATCTAAACAATAGCACTTATACTAACATAGTTGGTCCAGTATTTGCAATAAAACTTTAAGTAGCTTTTCCCTTTTACGGGAATTATTGAAACGGGGCATATTAATTTATGTCCCGTTTTTTTATTGCATATTTTTAAATAGTATGGTATAATATAAATATGAAATTAAATAGTCTAACATTATCCGGTCTGTTAAGTCTCGGTTGCCCTCAAGGCGAACAAGAGTATACAAATACCCATATGGGATGGCCCTTAATGTAATTTTATTTCATAATAAAATATAAAAATTAAGGGCTGACATGAAAATGTTGGCCCTTTTTATTTGCTGAGTAGCTCAGTCCAGTAGAGCAGTTGCCTGTTAAGCAAAAGGTCATAGGAGCAAAGCCTATCTCAGCAGCCAGCAAGATTGATGTTTAATAGTAGCATGTCTGCCTTCCAAGCAGAACGTACGAGTGCAATTCTCGTATCTTGCTCCAGATGGTAAGAGTAGTTCAATGATAGAACGTGGGACTGTGAATCCCAGTATGAGAGTTTGATTCTCTTCTCTTACCCCAGTAGGCGCTTTAGTTTAGTGATAAAACCCGCCCCTGTCGAGGGTAAGTCGAGAGTTTGATTCTCTCAAGCGTCGCCATGGAGAGTTAGGATAATGGTAATCCAGGGGCCTGTAGAGCCTCCGTCCTTAGGGACATTGGTGGTTCAAGTCCATCACTCTCCACCAAGTAAGTTAGGGGTGTCGTCTAGTGATTCGGACACCAGGTTTTCAACCTGAGAACGGGAGTTTGATTCTCCTCACCCCTACCAAATATGTGTGCCCGGGTGTTGGAATTTAGCAGACATCTGAGTCTTAGAAACTCAGGCCTGAAAGGGCGTGGGAGTGCGAGTCTCCCCCTGGGCACCAATTGCCTCTATAGTATAATGGTATTATGCCTGTTTTGTACTCAGGAGATTGGGGTTCAATTCCTCATAGAGGCTTCAATCGAGAAGTAGCTTAATGCAGAGTCCCTGTTTTGGAAACAGGTGGGTGTCAGTTCAAATCTGACTTTCTCGACCAAATAAATTGATTCCCTGATAGTTTAAGGGTAGAACGCCTGGCTTTGACCCAGGAAATTGTGGTTCAAATCCATATCGGGGAACTTAAAAATATCTTGCTTTTATTTCCCCTTTGGTGTATAATATATATTAAGGGGAAATAATCTTGGAAGAACAACAATTGAAAATAGAAAAAGATGATAGGGTAATATGGTGTGGTGCAAAAGGCTATATTGTAAGCACAACTTCACAGTTTTGTGAAGGATATCCAGTAGTTGCCTGCTTTGAAGATACAGATAGTTTTGTCTACTTTACTGAAGATGGAAGATATTTTAATTGGCAACAACCAAGCTTGCTAGTTGTGAAGAAAGCTAAAGAACAAATATGATATAATGTATTTTTGAGGTATGGATATGCCTGTAAAACAGGGTTCAAATGGCAAGTGGCAAATTGGTAATGGTCCTGCAATGTACCATTCAAAAGAATTAGCAGATAAGGCCTATATCGCTTACCTTGCATCTAAAGGAGACAAAGTGAAGAAGATTGAAAAGACAGGTAAGGCCATAATACACAATACAGGACAATGGGCGCTTAAGAGCGAACCTATAAATAAGATAGATGTTCCGAGAGACTATACTTTGGCCGGAAACAAAAAAAATAAACCTCCTATAGATTCAGAACCAACTGATTTTTGGCAAAGACATTCTCCTAATCCTGGTAAAGAAACTGGAAGTAGACGTTCTGCAAGTTTACCAGGACAACAATCTGTAAGCTCACAAGGTGCAACAAATTCTATGCACAATGCATTAAAAAATGTTAAGTCTGGAATGTCAACAAAAGATGCTGTTGCAAGAGCTTCTGTTTTAAAAGATAGTCCTACAAACCTTAAAAAAACTAAAGGAGATAATATGAAAAAGGAAGAATGTACTAAAGCTGAAACTCAACTTAAACTTAAGGATGTTAAAGGAACTGGTTTAAGCAGAAAAGATAAAAAAATAATGGACCCAGATAATTCACCTAAAGCCATGGCTACAAAGACCTATGAAGGTGGAACACCACTTAAGGGTATCAAAGGCGGACTTAGTTCACTTAAGGATAAAGTATTCAAGGGCGAAAAGGCAGCCTATAATAAACTGGGACAGTGGTCTCTAAAGAAGTCTATAACAGACGCAGCTGTAGAAAGTATGATGAAGAGTTTGTTTCCTGAAGAACAGACTATAATGGATAAGGCAGTAACACCAAATGAACCACCTAAGCCTTCTAAAGACTGTATAAGAAATGATGTTAAATGGAAACTTGAATGTATGAAAGAACTATCAGACCTTAAGTATGTTGTTAGAGAAGAATGGGAAACTAAAGATAAGGCTGTTTATAATAAAATAAAGACAGTGTTGGAAGATAAATATAACCAAACAAAAAACGAAGTAGTAGAACTTGTAGATAAATACAAGGCAGCAAAAAATAAATAAAAACGAAAATATAGATTTTAACTAAAGGATATGCTATACTTTAAGCATCCCCTCCCCCTTTTAGTGAGCCGTTAGGACCTAAAAATCTTAACGGCTCTTTTAATTACTCAATCTCTAAATAAGTCTTTTTCTCTAGTTCGCTATTCTTTTTAACAGCGTCTATGGTAAGGATACCATTTTCTAATTTTGCGTTAGATTCTTTTTCGTTTAGTTCTTCAGCAAAATAGACAACTTCTTTAAAAGAATAAGATTCAGGATTGTCAGTTTTTATCCCCTCAACAATAATGTGTTTCTTCTTAATCTCAATTTTTAAATCTTCTTTTTTAAACCCAGGCACCACAGCCTTTACTGTCCAGCCTTTGTCATCTTTTTTCTTAAACGTTTTTAAGTAAGATAGATTTTTAAAATTACCGGTTTCCACC
>Ga0114951_10004509_pt1 | contig 13502 bp, 11 predicted proteins | sample AM7aDNAmetaG_FD_88677 | JGI IMG/M metagenome (GOLD analysis project Ga0114951, IMG submission 88677) | Freshwater microbial communities from Finland to study Microbial Dark Matter (Phase II) - AM7a DNA metaG | ecosystem: Environmental > Aquatic > Freshwater > Lake | place: Finland: Lake Alinen...
ACCCCCCTCCCACCCCACCCTCCCTCCTACCCACCCCCCCTACCCCCAGTCTCTCGTACAGAAATAGGGACTCAGAACTCAGCGCCCACGAAAATAAGCCGCTGAACAATCTAGGAAACCCGCAAACCCGTCCGCAAATCCAGCGCAAACGGCGTCTCCTTGTCGGTCCTCATCTCCCAGCCAAGCCCGCGCATCAACCCGTCTTCGATGCCGGTTATCGTCAAGCCTTCGTCCGAGAGCTTTTCCGAATCCCAGGCTTGCCCATCGCGACTCCAGGCCAGCACCGACCGATGCCCAACAAAGAGCAGCAGCCCAGCATCCGCCAACGCCTTCACCTCCAGCACCGGCCTCAAGGGAATCATCGCAAACCGTTCCGGCGCGGCGGTGTCGATCAGGTACGCATAGCCGCCCGAGACAGCGCACAACCAATCCGGGTGCGGCGTCGCCCAAATCCCATTGGGAACCACCGGATCGCGAAACCCCAGCGCACATGTAGCCAAAAAAGGCCGCACATCCCGCGCGGGTTCAGCCGGGCACTCTGACAAATCTCCGTGCCCCATCCATTCGCCATCTTTCCGGCGAATGGGTGGGACAGCAGAAAACTCAATCTCATTTCGTTCGTGCGCCGCCGTAGGCCGCACCAGCACTTCCAGCGCCCCGCGCTCCACCTCTTCCGCGTCCCGTGGATAAACGAAGTGCCGCGCCGGCAGAATCGCGGGCCGGGCCGCAAGCACCTCAGCCTCCCAACTGCGAGGAAAACCGAAATCCACTGTCGGAACAGGCGCGCCCACGTCCCTCAAACTCCCACAAACCGCTCGACCCGCTCGCGCACGCTGGCGATGCCCAGGCCCAGCACCGCGCCGCCCTCAATCAGCGGCAGCAGCTTGTCGAAATCCGGTCCCGAATGAGCGCCGGTCAGGGCAATCCGCACCGGATGAAACAGGTCCTTGCCCTTCGCGCCGCTCGCAGCCTTGATCTCGTTCATCCAGACCTTGAACGTCTCCGGAATCACCACGCCGGTATGCGCGCGGACCCGGCCCGCCAACTCGCCCAGCACCGTCTGCGCAGAGTCAACGGCCAGCACCTCGGCGTTTTCTTCGCTCATGCGCGCCGCCTCCGCGTCGAATCCGAACACGAACGCGGTCTTTGCCGGTAGCTGTTCGAGACAATCGACATAGGGCGCAAAGACAGCCACCAGCCGTGCAAACCAGTCCTGAATCGCCCCGGTCGCGGCATCCTGCGCCGGCAGCCGGTCGGCAAAGTACCGCCACGTCAGCGCCACCACTCGTTCCGGCGCGGCCAGCTTCAAGTAGTGCCGGTTCAGCCAGTTCAGCTTTTCAAAGTCGAAGATGGCCGGGCTCGGCGTCACCCGCTCCAGCGTGAACGCCCGCGTCAGCTCCTCCAGCGTAAAGGTCTCGGTCTTGCCGTCTTCCGCGCCCCAGCCCAGAAGCGCCAGGTAGTTCACCAGCGCCTCGGGCAGGTAGCCCATCTCACGAAAGGTTGCAATCGAAGTAGCCCCATGCCGTTTCGAAAGCCGCTCCCGGTCTGCGCCAAGAATGGTCGAAAGGTGCGCAAACTCCGGCACAGCCCAGTCGAAAGCCTCATAGATCGCCACCTGCTTGGGCGTATTCGACAAGTGGTCGTCGCCGCGAATCACGTGCGTGATCTCCATCAGCGCATCGTCCACCGTCACCACGTAGTTATAAACCGGAATCCCAGCCGAGACACCGCTCGCCGAACGCACCAGCACCGGATCGCTGACCGTCTCTGCTGCAAACTCCACCGGTCCACGCACCAGGTCGTGAAACCGCAACGGCCGGTCTTCAATCCTCAGCCGGACTGCGAAGTGTTTTCCCTCGGCCAGATTCTTTTCGATCTCCGTCGGCAACAGGTTTCGGCACCGTCCGGAGTAGACCTGCGAGCCATGCTCAGCCGCAGCCTGCTTCCGTTCGATCTCCAACTCTTCCGTCGTGCAGAAGCACCGGTAAGCCTTGCCCTCGGCCAGCAGCCGTTCCGTGTGCTCGGCATAGAGAGCAAGCCGTTCGGACTGCCGGTAAGGGCCAAAATTTCCCACTTCCGGCTCGCCCGGTTGCCCTGGCCCTTCGTCCCAGTCCAGCCCAAGCCAGCGCATGTCCTCCAGCAGTTGCGCCTCGTACCGGACTTCGGACCGTTCCAGGTCCGTATCCTCGATCCGCAGCAGGAAATCGCCGCCCGTATGGCGTGCAAAAAGCCAGTTGTAAAGAGCCGTACGCGCATTGCCCACGTGCAGCAATCCGGTAGGCGAGGGAGCAAACCGAACGCGTGTCCTCTTGGTAGTCATCACACTCCTGATCATAGACGCGGTGCTCCGGCTCCAGCGATCGCATCGTTTCCAAAAACAAAGACCCTATTGTCCCGAATCTGAAGTTCCCGTCAAAACTGAGCTTTCATCGTGAGCATCTTTACTCGTGGCAGCGCGTTACGTCCAGGGATGAACAGCCGCTGTCTACCTCGCACAATAGCCCCGTGCCCCATCCATTCGCCTCTTTTCTGGCGAATGGGTGGGAAAGCAACCAACTTAATCCCGGCGTCTTGAGCGAAGACTAAAATCCGGCTGTTATCCTGCCCACAAAATTGAACTGCCATCCTGAGTGACCGAAGCGCAGCGAAGGGAATCGAAGGACCTGCGGTTCGGGTCTCCGATTTATGCAACGAACTTCGGATTCACCACACTAGGAAAAATGCTCCCAGCCCCGCGGCTCCAGGGCTTGCTTATCCCGCCCGCTCACTAGCACAACCCGCGGCCTGCCCTTCCGGACCGGAACCATGCGCCCGATCTGCGTCACGGCAACCCCGCCAATCGCTCGCGGCACGCGCGTCGATGCCGGAGCCGTAAACAGCAACTCGTAATCCTCGCCGCCGTTCAGCGCCTGGGCAAGGCTGGCGGCTCCATGAACAGGCAAGGCAGCCTCATCCACTTCGGCAGCCACGCCCGACTCCTCGCAAAGGTGCGCCAGATCCGTCGAGAGCCCGTCACTCAAATCGATAGCCGCAGAAGCCAGCCCGCGCCGCACCAGCCAGAGCCCCTGAGCAATGCGAGGCTGTGGATAGAGATGCGCAGCCAGCTCCGCCACAAATTTCTTTGGAATCTTCAGAGCCCGCGAACCAACAGACCGTTCGCTCAGTCCCGAGGCTCCAGCCAGTTCAGCCAGCCGCGCTAGCCCCGCCGCTGCTCCGCCCAGCTTCCCGGTCACATAAAGCACGTCGCCCGGCCGCGCGCCGGAGCGCAGCAGGGCCTTGCCGCGAGCAACCGCTCCCACCAGCACAATGTCGGCTAGAGCCACCGGCGACTCTGCCAGATCGCCTCCGGCCAGCGGAGTCTCCTGGGCCTCTGCCAGGTTCAGCAGCCCGTCCAGAAACCCGGTTACCCAAGGCCGTCGCCGCCCCTGCGCTTTGGTCAGTTCCCGTGGCAACCCCAAAGAAAGAAAGGCCGCAACCGGCCTGGCGCCCATCGCCGCCAGATCGCTCAAGCCGCGCGCCAGCGCCCGATGCCCCACCGCCTCCGCTGGATGCCAATCCAGCCGAAAATGCCGCTCTGTGATCGACAAATCCGTCGTCACCGCCAGTTCCTCGCCCGCCCGCAGCCGTAGCAGGGCACAGTCGTCGCCAATTCCCAGCCGTACGCCTCCACCCGTCGCCCGCCCGGCGCGCTGCCGAATCTGGCCCAGCAGGGCGAGCTCACCGCCGCTCGAAGTGCCTTCCGGCTTTAGTCGCATTTCTGGATCATAGTCACTTCAACTCCCAAAATCGACCTCCTTCAAATCCAGGAACACAGCTCGGGTCTTTGCCGCAAGCCTACCGGATTTCGTTGACCCGGCGGTGTGCAATTTGGTACGCTTGACATTGTTCCAAGCTTCGCGCTCCCCAGCGCATACGTTTGTCAATGGGCTATAGGCCCGTTTGTAACACGCCATTTTTTGCGTACTCGGCGAATTGCGGCCCTGCGGGTTGCAGGGATGAAAGGCAAACATGCTACGCAAACGCTATTACATTCTCTTCGTTGCCAGGGATGACGATGGGCGGATTCGAAAGATCCCGCTCCCGCTTCACTATGCCTACGGATTCGTTGCCGCCGCGCTGGTCGGGGCTTTCACGATCGTTGGTCTGGCTGGCTCCTACACCCGCATGTTGCTCAAGACCGAGAGCTACAATCAGGTCCGTCAAGAGCGCGAGACGTTGCGCAAAGACTACAAGCAGATGGCCCAGATCGCACACGACCGCGATGTGCAGGTGGCCTCACTGGGCGCCCTCGCCAATGAAGTTACTGCTCTCTATGGCCTCCGCCAGAACAAACTGGCCTCCTCCAAGCCTCCCGCCGCCGCCAGCGCCGCCGAAGCACCTACCCCGGTCACTTTGTCACAAACAGACGATCCCAGCCAGCAGCAGATCGCACATTCCATCGATCAGTTTTATACGCTTCGCACAGAGGCGCTCTCGGGCCGCATCTCCCGTGCCCTTGAAGGCGGACTTTCGCCCAATTTTTCGGGCGACTGGACCACGCTGGCTGACGCCCCTTCCCTTTGGCCCATCGAGGGACGCGTAGGCTCCAGTTTCGGGGCGCGCGAGGATCCATTCAATGGCGAAGGCGCCTTCCACTCCGGACTTGACATTGACGCTCCTTACGGAACTCCCGTTCGCGCTGCGGCTGACGGTCAGGTGAGCGGCGCATCCATGGGTGCGGGATATGGACGTGAAGTTGTACTCAATCACGGTCACGATGTACTCACCATTTACGGGCACCTGTCCGCTATGGCTGTCGTTCCCGGCCAGCATGTGAATCGTGGTCAGGTCATTGGCTACGTGGGCCAGTCAGGACGCGCCACCGGCCCGCACCTGCATTATGAAGTGCGTGTCCACAACGTTCCAGTGAATCCGCACAAATATCTCCGCACGACCTACGAGCAGGTTGCCAATCTCGATAGCAGTGCGGAACCCGCCAAATAAGCGGCTTCTTCTGAAATGTAAACAGCGGCTCCCATTAGTGGGAGCCGCTGTTGTTTTCTGTAGTCAATTAGCCTGATTGCCGCGACTGCTATTTGGACTGCGGATTCGTAGTACAACCATCCAATACGAAATTGAATACTCCCGTGCCGACTACGCTCATGTTGAGCGTGGATGGAAGTGGAAATCCCTGGACGATCTGGTATTCGATTGCCACGTTCATATCCTGCGCCCGTTCGGGCGGACTGCCCGCAGCCAGAATGTGTGCCTGGAAGCTGTTTACCAGCAAGCCCTTGTCAGTGGATTTGTAGGCAGGCACAAAGTCTACCGTCGCCTCTTTCATCACCACGTTGAAATGCTGCAGCAGCAGTTGATTGTCAATCACTTCGGTCACTTTTGTGCCGCCCGAATCAGCTTGCAGCGTGTAACCCGTCTCGCCTTTAGTAATCTCAATGCCTGCCGAGTTTTCGGGCACAACGGAGCCGTCTACAAAGGGTGTCCAGAACTGCATAAATCCCTGCAGTGTTTGCTCCGTCGCTTGGTGCATACTCGCCAGCAGTGCCGTGGAGTCGGTATCCAGCGGCCTCCCGGGGTCCGAGGTCTCGACCCATTCAAGTGTTGAACCTCCCTTCAGCCTGCCATGCAACGTAATGCCGACCGACTTGAGCAGAACGATGCGTGGATCGTTCTCAGCCACTGCATCGCCTTTGCTGGCACTTACAAAAAGCGTGTGCCACTCCGGATGCACCGCGCAGTCAAACGCAACCAGCCCGGCCTTTGCTGTCGAGTAGTACAGCTTCGCCGCTTTCGCGAGCATCTCATCGTTTGCGTTTGTTTTGACCGCGGGCTGGCTCTTGGCTGGCGCAGCGGCTTGTGCCGCCAGGCTTTGCGCATGGGCCACACCCATCAGGCCAACGGCAATCAATAGAGCGAAGAGTCGTGCCGGTAATGCAAACAGACGTGGGTTCATCAGCGAGCCTGCTTTCACAAGGGTTTGGGGTATTGTGCTTCTTTTGATCGCGATCCGGCAAGGCCAAAGCGCACCCTCTGCGTGGTATCGTTGCCTCGGGTCATCTCCCAGGAGGATTTGCCGTGCGTCTCCGTCTTCGCTGGCTTGCCGTTTTGCTTGCCTTGGCTCTTCCCGCTGCCGCGCAGGATCGCGCCGGCGTGCAAACCGCCTTTGCCCGTGCCCAGCACCTCAAGCGCGGCATCAATGTCTCGCATTGGTTTTCCCAGAACCCCAGTGACTACTCGGCGCAGCACACCAATACCGAGACCACGACCGATGATATAGCGCTCATCGCGCACCTCGGCTTTGACAATGTCCGCCTTAGCATCGACGCGGTTCCCCTGGAGCAAGCTCCGCTCGGAGCAGACGGCCTCAACGGCGACTTCCTCGGCCGTCTGGACCGCGCTGTGGACACCATGCTCGCCGACGGGCTCGCCGTCCAGATCGACCTCCATCCCGAGGACAGCTATAAGCAGCAGTTACGCACAAACGACTGGAATGTCGATCGCCTGACCATGCTCTGGCGCAAGCTGGCCGCACACTACGCAGGTCGCGACCCCGAGCGCGTCTTTTTTGAAATCCTCAACGAGCCCGAGGTCGGCGATCCCTATCGCTGGGCCGGTATCCAGGCTCGCGTCGCGGCGGCCATCCGCGAGGTCGCGCCCCGCCACACCATCATCGCCACCGGGCCCAATTACTCTGACCTCCAGGATCTGCTCACCCAGCATCCTCTCGCCGATGGCAACGTCATCTACAACTTCCACTTCTACGATCCCCACGAGTTCACCCATCAGGGCGCCAGTTGGGGCCTCTCCTGGTGGATCTACGAGCACGGCATCCCCTACCCTCCCACGGAAAGTTCCATGCACGAGCTGATTCGCCAGGTTCCCGACCCCGCCCAGCGTTTCCAACTGGAGAACTACTGGCTCGACCGCTGGGACGGCCACCGCATTCGCCTGCTCATCGACGAGGCGGCCGACTGGGGTAAAGCCAACAACGCTCCGCTCCTCTGCAACGAGTTCGGCGCTTATCGCCAGGTCACTGACCCGGTCTCGCGCAATACCTGGATTCACGACGTCCGCACGGCGCTGGAAGACGACGGTATCGGCTGGGCCATGTGGGATTATCACGGCGGCTTTGGAGTCGTCACCGGCAAGCGCGGTCAGCCCGCGCAGGTGGATGGAGCCACCGTGGGAGCTTTGGGACTCAAAGAGAAGTAGCCTGTCCACACTCGCGAGTGCGAACAAAGGCCGGGTGGGCTCGCATCGAACTCAATCTCCGAGCTTCTAATACCCGCCTATAGAGCAACCAAGCCTATTGCTGCTTGCCCGATTCAGCTCCTGAACTACCGCCCTGTTCCACGCCGGCCAGAAAGCTCGGCGGCAGCACAGCCGTTACCACCACCCGGTCCCGCTTCTGCGTCACCTCGGCGGTCTTCAGCAGCTCCCTGAGGTCTCTGTTGGCGGAGTTCTCGGCAAGCGGCAACGTGAAGCCCCGAGCCAGCGTCACCACTGTAGCCAGTGCGGCTGCCTGGCTGGTGGCCTTGTCCTCGCTCGGCGCAATCTCTTCCACGCGCAGGTGCAGAGACCCGGTCCATCGCAGGCTGGCAATGATGGTCGAGTTGGACTCCAGTGGCAGCTTGAAACCAAACACTGTAATCGCGCCGCTCTCTGAGAAGGGCAGCCCAATCTGCCCCACCCCCCACGCCAGCGACAGCAGGGGCACGTCGTGGAAGTGCCGTGCCAGCAGAGACGAGCCGGCAAATGGCAGCGCCGCTGTGCGGTGCCGGTCGAGCATCGAGTGAATTTGCTCCGGAGTGGGTGTGTTCGAGATCGCGATCATGTCGTAGCCGATCTGCGCCACCCGCACCGTGCGCCCCTCGGAGGGAACGCTGTACACCGTGTGTCCGGCGTAGCTCTCGCGCGCAGTTGCATGCAGATCAAGCCAATCGTTGAGCCGCTTGCCGGTCAGCCTGCCCACCAGCACCATCGAGTACGCAACCGGCCCATTGGGGCCGTTCGGGTCCTGCATCCGGTGCAGCGCAATGGCCGCCTGGTCCAGGTCGCGCTCCGGGTCAATGCCGACCGCATCGATGAACTGCTGATACTCGGCCACCCGCTGGGGCGGCTTCAGACTCTTGAAATGCGTGAATGTCCGGATGGGCTTGAGGTTGAAGTAAACGATGCCGTCGGACTCAGGCAGCAGTCGCGCGGCCTCGGGCGGGGCCTTGGACCGCAGAAAGACGGCCACGGCCAGCATGAGCAGGACCGCGGCCACTATCCAGAGCGTTCTTCTCGTACGTCGGTTCATGTGGGTCCGTCAAGGATACCCTATCACTCCGGCGCGGAGTTCGAGGTCTCGACAGGCAGGCCAGGGCAATCGCATGAACGAGGTTCTGCTGTGATAAAAACCTTCGGCGCGGCCCTCCGGGGTGCGAAAGCACCAGCACGATGCAATCCCCGGATTAAGCTGCGCTTCATCCGGGGATTGCATCGTGTCTTCCCTCCGCGAAGACCACAGTTTCTCCTCCGATTCAGCGATGGATGAATCCCATTTTGCCAACAAAAAACCTTCATGCGATTGACCTGACGGGTGGGCTGTGCAACTCCACTCCAACGGAGTGAAGCCGGTCACCCATTCCATCTATCCTAAGGTCAGTTTTTGACGGTCATCGCGTCTGAATTGACGGCTTTCTTGCCAGTGATTCCTTCGAGCCCGGCCAGCAGGCCACGGTAGTCGTTCTTGTCCGCCTGGAATGCAAAGCCGCCTTTTTTCCCGTCGCTATCCCAAGTCAGGCCGATGAAGTGCTTCTTCGACTTTGACAAGGCCAGCAGTGCGCCAATGCCGAGAGAGATCACGGCAACACCGATGGCGGCCCCCACTCTCCGATGAACATCCTGTCCATAGCTGATTTCCGTGACTGCAGCGGCCGGGATGACGATAACTTCCGTCTTGTCTTTCATGATGCGAATGTTGCTGCCCTCGATGGACAGCTTCATGCCAGTTCCCGCCTTGGCGTTGGGAACAGACCCGCCATCGTAGACAACTTTGTAACTGTTATCGCCCGCAAGAGCGCTGAGTGGAAATAGGAAGCATAAGAAGATTGCCAGTAGCCTCTTCAATTCTTTCACCTTTCGAAATGGAACTTCACCCTCCAGTTGAAAACAGGAAGAGCTAGCTTGGAGGGGTTACCGAATCATCCCCCCAAAGACCGGTTTTTCGTAAGTAGATTTCGCCTCTGGTCAGGTTTCACTCCCGCCGTTCGGGTCGGACCAGCAGACATTATGCCAACACAGTGAATGGAACCGCCGGGCGGCTTGAGGACTCTGTGGGAGGAGGTCCGAATGGGCTTGAAAGTTGACATAAACAATGCGACCCGCTTCCGGCAGCGGGCGCGCGGCATCTGGTGGAGTCGTTGAGCGCAGAAAGAAAGGCCACAACCGCAAATACGGGGCTGCGGCCAGTATTCAGAGAGTTCTGCTCGTATGTCGGTTCATGAGGGTCCGCCAAGAACCAAGGCGTCATCTGGACGACGGCTCTGCCCAGCACCCGGCCTACACATCTCCTGAGCAAAACTCAGTGTTTCTTCTTGTCAAGATAGAGGCCGATTCTCATCTTGTTGAATTGTTTGTCGAGCGCTTTTCCAAATGTCTGCTCTGATTGGTCCACGAACTTTGTACCAAAGCTTTCTGCGTTGGAGAGCCTGGCGAATCCGATGATTTCGCCCGTTTTCGCATCGGCCATGGTGAGGATAAGAGTGGCATTGGATGCGCTGTTGGGGCCGCCGACCAGAAAGCCCATGGATTTCTTTCCGCCGGTGAGCACCTTTCCTTCACCTTCCACGAAAACCAGCACGTCAGATTTTGCAGCGCATGGCAGGAGAGCCACCTCGTCCCCGAGAGTGAACCGCGCTTTTGCAATGTCCTTTGGCTTCTTGTTGAGCTTGCCTGCGATGTCGCCGTACTTTTGCTCAATCTGCAGGATGACCTGCCGGATTTCGTCGTCACTTGCGGCGTTGGCGCCAGCGTCAGTGGCTGGGAGGAGCTGAACCCCTGCTGTCTTAAGATGAGCTTCAACAAGGTTTGCCAGAGTGGTCGTCCAGTCATCGGATTCTTTTGACATCCCCTCCTTCCCCTTCATGCCCAGCCTTGAGAGTTTGGCCTCAGCGGGCATCATGCAGGCGCTCTTGATCTGAAACTCTCCCTTGAGGACCTTGGGGTGTTCGTATGACCACGATGGTGTTGTCGCGTAGGCGCCCACGGTGACGACTGCACAAACAGCGGCCGCCAGCAGAACTTCAACTTTCAATCTCATCGGATGCTCCTCGTCTATGCGGATTTCAAGTTTTTTTCGGTCTGAAACGGGCAAAGAACGCTAGTGCGTAATGGAAAGGCTTGCAACCTTCTGCATGGCCGCCAAACGGCGCTCGATGCGCAGGTGATCGATGCTGGTCCCCGCCACCAAGTCCAGATAGGCCTTGTATTCAACTGCGGCATCGGCGTATTTGCCCTCATCTTCGTAAAGGAAGCCAAGTCCACGGTGGGCCTGCGAGTAGGTCGGATCGGACTGTAGGACACTCTTGTACAGAGTTTCAGCCTGGGTACGATTTGCTTGAAGAGTGGCCGGGCCGTCCGGCTTCCCCAGAAGTCTCTTCTGCTCCTCCTGCTGAGTCATTGAGAAATATTCCTTGCGATGTTCGGCCTGTCCGTGCCGATTGCGCTCGTCATCGGATGGTATCTTGGCCTTCGCGCCTAGGCTACGGTAGGAGTCCGCCAAAAGGACCTGATACTTTGGGACATCCGGAAACAACGAGGTCAGCCGCGTAGCCCGGTCCACAGCAGTGCGTTCGCGGCGGCTGTTCAAGTCGGATTCGATGTCGGCACAAATCGCTGGAGTCACTTTGCCGAGGAAGTCCTTCTCTGCGCCGTTGATCGGGTTCGCGGGCTTATTTGTAGTTGCATAAGCGAGTGCGAATGTGCGGCGGTCCGTCAATTTAGGGTGGTCGCGGTAAAAGCCCTGAAACGGTTCGTATTCGAGCTTGCTGTCCTCGTCCAGCAATTGGAATGAGCGCGCCATTGCCGTTGGGTCATAGGAGGCTGCTGTCATGGCCTTCAGCCCATCGCTGTCGGCTTGGCGCTCCATCTCTCGTGAATAGCCGAAAATTGAGGCCACGAGGACCTGGCTTGAGACGGCCGCGCCCAGTTGCACGGCAGCACCGAAGAGCAGCGCGGCTTGGGAAAAGTTCGGGCCCACAGGCGCGGCTGAGGCGACGATTTGGAGAATGTTGATTGTCAGGGCTTTTTTGCGAACGCTGCGGTTTTCCAGGTAACCGTGACGCTCGAATACGTGAGCGGTTTCATGGCCAAGCACCCCGGCGAGTTGAGCCTCGCTCTCCAGCAACGACAACAGGCCCGTCGTCACATATACCGATCCATTGGGCAGAGCGAACGCCTGCACCATGGGATCGCGCAGGGCCCGGAACTTGAACTGAACCTGTTCCGGGCTTGGACGATTGCCGAGAACGCGCTTGCCCACCGAGTCCAGATAGGCCTGAAGATCCGGGTCCTGCAGCAAAAGGCCCTTTTTGCCGTACTGCGCGTCAATCGCGTTGCAGTCCTCTAATACCTGCCTGTCAATATCGTTAAACTTGAATTCCGAAGCAGCCTTGTCCTGATCCTGAGCGCAGAGCCGCGAAACAGGAGACGTCCAACCGAACGTAATGGCCAAAACCGTCAGAGTTATGAGTACAGAGCGACAACGCATAAGCTCACCTCAAAACTTGCTATTAGGGGGTCCGATTTGAATGTATCCAGAAATCGCGAATAAAAAACTCGCGTATATTACTCTCCTCCAATGCAGAGCGCAAATCAAGCTTTTCCCAAAGCCACAGACCGACGGCGCGCATGGCAGAAGCACGCCTTCGCATACAAAAATGCCCGCCGCTCATCAGTACGCGGCGGGCATTGAAGCTTCTTCCCAGCCCCTACTGCGTCACCGACCTCACCGAATCGCCCGTCTTGAAGCCGGAGCCGGAGACCACGTTGCAGACAGCGGACGCATCATCCACATCAACGGCCGTAACAATGCCGACCGTCGAACTCAAGCGGCGAATCACGTGGCCTGTCGCCGGGTCCTTGATCTCCCTGGTCACGCGGACCACCTCGAGTTGATCTCCCGCATGCACACCGGCACGGGCTCCCACATTCAGCACCACCTGCCCGCCGTCGACGGCGGCCACCAGGCCCTCGACCTTGATGGTCCGCACGCTTACCTTGGAGGCGTTCGGGATCAAATCAGCGGTGAGCTTGTCTACGGCCATCTTTACGGCCTCGCCGATGATGGTCTGCTGGAAGTTGCTGGAACCGAAATCGGCATTGCCGCCCCCGAAGCCGTGCCAGTTGCCTCCGCCGCCCAGCAGCGACGTGCTGGAGCGTGACGACTGACCCGCGCCCTCAGCCACGGCCATGATCTCGGCCGTGTCGATGTTGATCACCCGTGCGGTAATACCAACGTTGGCCTTCGAGTTCGAGTGTCCTAGTCCCCCCAGGCCAAAGCCGCCCCAGTTGCCGCCTCCGCCACCCAGGTTGGTCTTCTTTGTCTCGTTGCCGAATTGTGTGATGCTGCCAACGACGATTGCGTCCACGCCCAGCAGCTTGCCGATCTTCGCCGCGCTGTTCGGGTCGGCACGGTCTGAATTCGAGAAGTTCTGCTCGGCCATGATCTTGTCCAGTGCCTTGCGCTCGATCACGGAAAAAGAGCCGTCCTTCACAAGGTCGGTGACCAGCAGATCCGTGATCCCCTTGCCCACGTCCACGTTGGTTCCGAAGATAGCCGAGGAGTTGGTCTGCACCGTGGCGTAGTCAAAGTCCATCACGGCGATGCGCGGTTTGCGCCCCGGGGCGCTTTGCGCATTGGCACGCGGCTCCGCGACCCCGCCTGCGAGAGCAAGCAATACCACCAGGGAAAGAAAGATCTTTTTGGATTTCATGGGTCATCCTTGAACATGAAATAGAATGTCGCTAGTAGGTTTCACCGATAAATTCCATCTGTCAAGGCAAATCGGCTAATCAAGGCGGAGTCGGCCGAAAACCTGTGAATCCCTGCCTTTGGCTTGCCGCGCTCCTCTCAGGTTTGCTACGAGGACGGCGGTGTGCTAACCTTGATTTTTGTGCCGTGGTACGCGGGGAGCGGGAGTGTGTCCTTCCGCTGCTACGGAATGGTTTCAAGGATGTCCGGGGTGGTTTCCGGGTGGGAAGGGCTGGCGTAGCTCAGCTGGTAGAGCATCTGATTTGTAATCAGAGGGTCGGGGGTTCAAATCCCTTCGCCAGCTCCACTTTTCAGACCAGGATTCGGCGCCTTCCGCAGTTTGCACAGTAAGAGGTAAGATCAGTAAGAATTGCTCGGTGGAAGGCTTTTTGAAACGCCGGGTCTGTCCTCCGCGGTGATCCCACAGAGGTGCATGCTCCGAACTACCGGAGGCTCTCCGGGCGGGGCTTAATGTGCTGAAGCGGCT
>Ga0114951_10004511_pt1 | contig 13500 bp, 8 predicted proteins | sample AM7aDNAmetaG_FD_88677 | JGI IMG/M metagenome (GOLD analysis project Ga0114951, IMG submission 88677) | Freshwater microbial communities from Finland to study Microbial Dark Matter (Phase II) - AM7a DNA metaG | ecosystem: Environmental > Aquatic > Freshwater > Lake | place: Finland: Lake Alinen...
CAAACCCTGCCGTCGTCAGTTCCAACGTATATAATATTTCCATCCAATGGTGAAACAGAAATAGTTGTGAGCGTTCCATAGTTGACATTAACCCCTGGACCTTTAGTCAGGTCGGACGAGACAGGCCTCCAGGTTTGAGCCCGGTTTGTGGATTTATACAAGCGCTGTGTTCCGAAATATAGAATTGCAGGATTTTGGGGATCCAGTTCCAGCGGGCTTTTCCAATTCATCCTGTCTCCTCCGCTGATTCCCTGGGTTCCACCGGCAAAACTAGCTCCGCCATCGGTAGATCTTCCCAAACCGCCATACTGATATTGGGCATAAACATATTGATTATCTGTAGGGTCAACTTTTACAACGAAACCATCCCCGCCATAAATTGACTGCCAGCGATTTATCATTCCATTGATCACCCTGATTGTTCCATTGTCCTGAGTACCTCCATAATATCGATCAGGGTTCAAATAATCAACCTCACAGGAGTAGAATTGAGTGATCGGTAGGTTTTCGATATGATAAGAGGTAGTTCCGCCAGATTTTGAAACGTACAGTCCTCCATCGCTGCAAAGCAAGGCAAGTGCATTATCCTTCGGATGAACAAAAACCCCATGCATATCAACATGTGCCGAACTAAAAGTCTGGGACCATGAAGTTCCGCCATTGGTTGTTTTATAGGCATTGAACCCTGAAACATATGCAATATTGGGGTTGATCGGATCGATATCAATTTCACTGAACCACCACCAATAAGAGGAACCTTCGTTCAAAGCAGCTGTTGGCGTCCATCTGTCTCCACCATCAATGGTTTTGTAAATGCCTTTCAGGTAACCGCTTGAATCAGTATAAGTTGCATAAAGAACCAATGGATTTGAATCAGCAATATCTATACCTATTCTTCCTACATTTCCTTTTGGTAACCCATTTAATAGTTCTGTCCAGGTATCTCCACCGTTGACTGATTTCCACAGTCCGCTAGTTTTACCTCCATAACTCTGGTAGGGTGGACGGCGGGTGCGCTCCCACATGGAAGCGTAAATTATTCTGGGATTGGATGAGTTAATGCACAAATCGGATGCTCCGGTTGAATCGGAGATGTAAAGAACTTTCTGCCAACTGGCTCCTCCATTCTGTGTCCGAAAAACCCCTCGCTCTGAATTATCAGAAAACAGATGGCCCATTGCTGCAACATATACAGTATCAGGATTTAATGGATCGATCTTCACTCTGCCAATACTCCCAGCCGTGGTGAGCCCACTTTGGGTCCAGGTTTTGCCGGCATCCTTTGATTTATATACGCCATAACCTTCATAAGTATGTGAACCTCCTCCTGCATTTGGCTCACCAGTACCTACATATAATATACTTGAGTTGGTTTTCGCAATATCCATGTCACCAATCGAAAGAGCTACTGCATCATCAAATATCGGAGTCCAATTGGTTCCAAGGTTCGTGGATTTAAAAATGCCTCCTGAAGCGGATGCCAGATAAATAGTGTTAGGTTCATCGGAGGGCATTTCAATATCCGTAATCCTTCCACCGATATTTGTTGGACCTACCAGGGTCCAGGTTTCCTGACCCGATTTTAATCCTGATTTTTCCATATCCTTGGTCAGCTCCATTGCCTTGTAATAAAGGTCAGAACGCATATTATTTCCAGGATAGGATCGTTGCTGATAAAACCAATCGTTAGGGTTTTTATCCGCTTCCTCAATTTCAGTTCTACTTCTTTTTTCGCAGCTGCCAAGCAATAGGATAGTTGCACTGAAAAACAATATGTAAGCACTGGATATGGTTAGCTTTTGCATAATCAGAATATTTTAGTTGCTAAAGTAAACTTTTCCAAGTTTGATTCATATAAATATATATCTTTGTTATCTTATTAACAGTAATCTGAGTGGAAGTTTTTATGACCACGAGGATATTATTAACAGTCTGATCCGGAGGTACTTCTAATGGAAAAGAGAATAGGAAGCGTTTTAATTTTGCTGCAGGATAAACAAGCAGCACCTCAGATTAATTCAATAATTTCTAATCATTCTTCCATTATTATCGGTCGACAGGGCTTACCGGTCAATAACTCCGTTATGGGAATTATTTCACTGGTGCTCGAAGGCACTACTGATCAGATTGGGTCCTTAACCGGGCAACTTGGCCGGGTTCAAGGAGTTGAAGTAAAGTCGGTTGTTCTTAAAATAAAGAGTGATTATGAAAAGAATTAATTGCATTTTGTTGTCACTGTTTCTCGGAGCGACAACTGTTTTCGGACAGAATCTTAGTATTTCCGGGAAGATTTCCGTTGCTGAAACCAAACAGGCCCTGGCGTATGTATGTATACGAGTTGAGGGAAGTTCAACGATGAATGTTTTCACGGGATTAACCGATCAGGAAGGAAATTTTACAATCAGGGGCCTGGCATCAGGTGATTATTCCTTATCAGTCAGCAGCCTGGGCTATTATCCAGCGATGAAAAAGGTTCATCTTGGAGACAAGAATGAGACCGGAGTACAGTTGGAACTTAAACCGGCCATGATTCCACTTGGAGAAGTACCGGTATCAAGTTTGAGATATAATAAATTGGAAAAGGATGTCGCTCTGCCTGTGTCAGTTGTACCTCGTGAGTATTTTCCGCGGCAATCTGCAATGACCCTTTCTGATGTTTTATCGCGTGAACCCGGTGTCTCGTTATATCGCGACGGAGGTTGGGCCACTTCGGTAAATATCAGGGGATTGGGTGAAGGCCGGTTAGTTAGTCTGGTGGATGGAAACCGCATAGAAACAGCCTCTGACCTTGTTGCTGGATTATCGATGTTCGATGTTAATGAGATCGAAAGGGTTGAAATCATTAAAGGTGCCGCCTCTTCAATTTTCGGTACGGGAGCTTTGGGTGGTGTTGTTAATATTCTCACCAAACAGGGAAATTATTACGATAGTCCGACAATCCATGGCTCCGCGATCGGAAGCTATCAGACCGTGAACAATTTACTTGGGGCCCATATTGAGATGGAATCCGGTTCAAAGGTTTGGAAGGTACGTATCAGCGGTGGATACCGCACCGCTGGCAACTACAGGACCCCTGACGGGATTCAACCAAACTCCCAATTTACTGATCAGGACCTTAATGCTACTATTGGTGTCAGGCCAGCCAAGAATCATGAATTAGAGATTAATGCTCAGCATTATCAATCCTTAAATGTAGGAATTCCAGGAGGCGCACCATTCAGCCCATTAGCCACAGCAACTTATCCGCAGGAGAAGAGGCAACTGATTTCGGCAAAATATACCATTAAAAACCTTTTGCCATCGATGGATGAAATTAGTTTTCGTATATATCATCAATATATTCTCCGAGATGTAGAGATGATACCTAACACGCCGCCCACAATTACAGGGAATATTCGTCTGACGGCTCAAAAAATCCTTCCCCGGGGTGATCACAATACCAGTGGCATGGTTTTGGAATCCAAATGGAAAACAGGTGAAAAAAGCAAACTTGTTGGAGGTATTGACTTGTGGCAAAGAAAACTTGTTTCTTCAAGAGATAAATACATTCTACAGGAAGTAATTAATTCGTTTCAACAAGTTCAATCCTCGATGCAGGTTATAAGGTCAGAGAAACCTACACCGGATTCACAGTTTGGAAGTGGGGGAGTCTTTGTACAACATGAATCTTCCTTATTGAATGATAAACTTGAACTTACTCTGGGAGCCAGACTGGACAGGATTCGGGTTGCCAATGATGAGGGGCTTGACCCGTTTGCTATCTCCGTGAATGGAGTGGCCAAAGATCCGGTACCTAATCAGCGCATTATTTTCGCGGCCGATACTATTGGTGCGTGGTCCTGGTCAGCCAATGCCGGCGCATTATATCATCTTTTAAAGCATTTGGATGTGACACTGAACCTTGGACGCTCATTCAGAAGCCCATCCCTGGAAGAAAGGTTCAAATATATCGATTTGGGTTCCAAGGTCCGACTTGGCGATCCTAACCTGAAACCAGAGAAAGGTATGTTTGGCGACCTTGGTATAAGAATATGGAAGGACAAACTTCAAGTTCAGGCCAACGGGTTTATTAACTATCTGAACGACATGATAGTAGAAACTCCGGGTATTTTTATCTATACTCTGAATACTGGTTTAAATGCCGGAGTTGTGGACACTTTACCTGCTTTGAAAAATGCCAATGTTGATAGGGCACTGCTCACCGGATTTGATGCATCAGTCAATTACCAGCCTTTCAGCAATGCCGTTATCTATGGCAAAGCATCTTATGTCAGGGGAATCAATCTAGCTCAGAATAATGATTTGCCACTGATTCCTCCTTTCACCGCGGGAGCTGGTTTCCGCTACAATTTTCCGGGTATTTTCACCTTGGAATGGACAACCAATTGGGTAGCAGCACAGCATAAGATTGCCATTGGGGAAACAGCAACAGATAGTTATTTCTTATCCGATTTTTCTCTTTATTCAGCAACTAAGGAGGTCGGAATTACCTCATTTCAGCTGTTTGCCGGCGTCGATAATGTGTTTAATAAGTCATATCGCAATCACCTGGCTACCAACCGTGGGATGATTCTGACCGAACCGGGCCGCAACGTGTTCATTAAACTGGTGATGAGGTTTTAAAATGGGTATGTCACTGTCCAAAGATGGACCCGGATGTCAAAACGACAACTTTGCTTATCTTTGATCTAATGAAAGTTTACACGGACACATCGGTGATCGGCGGTTGCTTTGATATAGAATTCAAGGAATGGAGTAATGCTTTGTTTCAGGAATTCGTTATCGGATCAAAACAAATTATGCTTTCGGATTTAACACTTCAGGAACTTGAAATGGCAAGGCCTGAGGTAAGAAATAAGGTTCTGGAAATACCCGAACACCACAGATTTGGCATTACGATCAGTGACTAAGTTATTCGTCTGGCAGAAACCTACATCAGTGAAGGTGCACTAACAAACAAGAGTTACAGTGATGGTTTACACATTGCTTTGGCAACATTGAATAACTCGGATGTTTTGGCAAGCTGGAATTTTAAACATATTGTTAACCTTGACCGTATACGTCTTTATAACTCAATTAACCTGAGGCTCGGTTACCGGATGATTGAAATCAGAACACCGAGAGAAATCATAAAATTGGATGACGATGAAAACGAATAAGCAATATGACGCTGTTAAAGCGATGCGGGAAATACGGGAAAAGTTAAGTGAGAAGTATTGGAAGCATCCTGACCTTTTAAAGCAAGAGATGGAGGCAATACGGAAAAAGTATGGTCTTAAAGTTGCTGCACCAAAAGTTGATTAACCGGCAAAGGCCGTAGCATTGACTCTTGCTCAACTCATTTATGATCAGTGTGTTGAAAAAGTTATCCTCGGCGTGGGGAGTTTGAGGAAGGGTGTCGGGTTATGAAGTAAGTAATAAGTACAGAAGGTTCAAAGCAAAAATTAAAAAGTCTTCATTATGAACAAGCTATATGAAGATTATTATTGATTCTATTGAGCTATTTAAAAAGAAATAAAACCGGATTAGAATCGATATCAATGGCCCTGCAAACTGAATCTAAGACAGGGTATTTTTGAAGAACTGCCGTGGATCCCATGTTTTTCTTCAATGAGTTGAATTTCTCAACCAAGTCGACAGATTGATAGTATGTTGCTAAATATTCCCCATTCCAAACATTTCCGATTGGGGAATTAAAATGGAGGTCAAAATAATCGTTTGATCCGACAAAGGTTCGGAAAAGTTGGGCATTATCCGTCTTCCGGATAAGCTGAAGGTAAGTTGTGGCGTCTTTGCCAATCATTCCGGTAATAGTATTAATTATCAGTGAATTACATTCCTCGAAATCAAAAATTTGCAAATAATCATGACCGATTATCGGATTTGGCGGATCGGATTGTGAATTTGAGGCTTTCCTATATTCTATTGGGCCCAGGGACCTTTTCCCAAAATTGAAATATATCACTGGAGTTAACCTATCTGAATTTACACGAAAGATCGTATCGCAAAAACGGTTGTTAAAAAGGACTTCATCGTTCAATTCAGACAAGTTTTCCTTGAAGTGGCTACCTTGCCTCATATCAGAAGCAAGAAAGTTTTTAAATCCGCCCTCTAAATCAGTGACAACTAATTTCTTTTCAAAAGGATTTACACCGGTTATCGCAATAAAATCCTCCCCGACAGCTAATCTGGCTCCTTCAAACATTTCCTTGGATCCTGACAACTTAAATTCCTTTACATATTTCAATGAATTATCCAGAAGAATAATTTTTCCGCTCTTGCATAACAAGTAAATCCAGCCTCTATGATCGATGGAAAAATCCAGCAACTTGATGTATTCTCCGGGACCCTGTCCATTTCGTTTCACTGAATTAATGAATTTCCCGTTTTTATCAAAGATGAAAATACCTCCATTGTTGGCACTGTTGAGAATGAACAATCTGCTGCCAAATCCGCTTATCTTCCTGATATCCTTAATAAGGCAGATTGCTTTTGTTTCAAGTGAAATGATCCTGTAACTCCGGATTATTTTCGAGAACTGCAGGCTCTGGGTTCCTTTGAATACAGATTCGGTTACCAGATATTCCTTGATTTTATGGATCGAAACAGGCTTGAGCTGTTTCTGATCTACCGCCCAAAAGGTAAATAGCAATAAGGAGGTATAAACTAGTTTGCTCATGTGATTTTATCTTCTTTGTTTACAGCTCGTCCAGGTTCAGTTTCATCAATTGTTCCAGTTTGGCATTTGGATTAATCTTAGTGTTAGTTCCATTTCACGCTAACTGCTTCTAAAAGATATCCTAAAAGTCTATGAGGTTAAAATCTTGTATCTAAAACAATTAAATATATCGGCCGGAGAAAGCCCTGCCTCCTGATCCCGATACCCGATACCCGCTACCCGATACCCTATTTTACAGCTTGCCCCAAAAGATAGAGTTAAGCAAGAGTTTGTGTTCGCCAGCCCAATAACCTCGAAAAATCGGGTCATCCATAAACAGGATAACCTTTCCTGAGCCGAGAGACTGTCTCTGAATTGCAGAGGAGTTTTTAAGCAAGGAAAGGTTTCCTTTATTGATATAACCTGAGAGTAGCGGTTTATCTGAGAAAACAGCAAGATTTTCATAGGAGTCCTGACCGGGTTTGTAAAATGTTGCCCCTTCTTTAAATATCGAAAGTTTATCGGAATGATATCCGTAAGCCATCGGATGGGTGGTATCTAAATCGGCTAGAAAAATACTGCCCGGAATGGCGCGGCCGGCGGCATCCTCAGTCTTTTTACCGTATGGCCTTAATCCGGCAGACGGAGCATTTTCAGGGTCACTTTTATCGACAGAAGTCAATTTAGCAAAGCCATTTCTTGATAACCATGCACATCCTGACTCAATGCCGATAAGCGTACCTCCCTTTTGCACCCAATTGCGAAGGCGCTCAATTTCCGGAGCAGTGATATTATAGGAGTCGCTGACAATGATGACGGTGTATGCGTCCAGATCAAGCGTACCAAATTTGGATATTTCCGCTATAGTTAATGGAATGGTGAACCTGGTATCCAAAAGGAACCAGATTTCCCCTGTGTTACCGCTGTTACCTGATCCTCCAAAAGTTAATATTTTCGGTAAAGTGAGATTGCTGAACTTCCCGCTGCCCAGATCAGGACCTTCCGGGGTGTACCCGGTTGGTGCGGAATAAAGGGTAAGTCCATCGCGGTTTGCAAGTTTTGTCAGGATGAAAAAAAGATCGGATCCTGTAACTGGTTGATTCTGTGTCGGAATAAAGATTGTTCCCGGCTGAAACTGAACTCTTTTTTGGCCGAAATCCAGTATAAATGGTGCAGTAGCGATTTTTGCGATTATCCCCTGGGTTAATATCTGATAGAGTGATTTATGCAGCAGGTAGGGATCACATTTGATCAAATATCCGATGCTGTTTTCGGTTCCGATCACTTGACCTGAAATTTCCGGTAATATTTTTACAGCCTTGGGGCTTGAAATCTTAGCGAGATTTTTTGCATCCACAGGCTCATAGGGTATTCCCATTGCTAATGGTATGGTCCAGGAACTGACGTCATAGAAGGTGCTGTCTGAGAATTTCGTTACTGATTCAAAAATTGACCTAACCATGCGATACTCGGGCTGATTGATCGGGACAAACCATGCGGAAGATGGATTGAACAGAGCTCCGTTGACTTCGATCGGATTTTCGAAACTGTTGACCCTGATTTGATGCTGCAATAGAATATCGAGCATCATTCTCGATTTATACGGATCGCGACTGTCACCGAACAGATATCCTTTTACCGGAGAATTTTCAGATTCTGACAATGCGGTTTTATAGAAATCAGCCATATAATACTGAAGTTCTTTTTTTAGGTCGTTGGCGGCTGTCAGAGTTGAGAGCGTTACGGTAACCTGGTTCCTGATGGTAAAAGGAAACGACAACAGTCCATTTACAGTTTGTCGAAGATGTCCGCGGCTACTTGCCTGCTCAAATAGGATTCCGACAGAGCCATGTATATCAGGGTATGAGGACCCTTTACCAATATAAAAATCATCAAAACTTTCTTCGGTAAAATACAATGATCCAATCTGGTCCAGAGCTTTGGCATGATAGGTCCCGATTTTTTGAGTCAAGGCGAAATTACCTGGAGGAACAAGCGGATTGTTCCTGGTTGGAACGCCCGGTTGGAAGAAAAAGGTTGATGCTGAGCCCATTTCATGATGGTCGGTAAGTACATTTGGCTTCCAGTTATGGAACTGAGCCACCAAAGCCCTTGTTTCCGGGTGTTGGAGGAGGAGCCAGTCGCGGTTAAGATCGAACCAATAGTGATTGGTCCGGCCACCAGGCCAGGGTTCCTGAAATTCAAATGAATTGGGATCAGAATTATTATTCAGGCTTTTTCGTGTATTCACAAAGTAAGCAAACCTGTTCAGGCCATCAGGGTTCAGGCAGGGATCGAGCAAAATAACTGTTTGATCCAACATCTGTAAAATATTTTCATTCTCGCAGGCTGCCAGATAATAGGCAACGACGGGAACAGCGTTAGCTCCGCTGGGCTCATTGCCATGAATACTATAGCCCAGCCAGACTACCAACGGGTCCTTATTTTTAGCTTTACTTTGATTACCCGGGTCAATGGCTGCCAGGTGGTCCTGTCGAAGTTGTTCAAGATTTTGTTGATTTGCAGGGGAGGTAATAATTAATTGAATGAGAGGCTGCTTCTCATATGTTTCGCCAATTTTTACAATACTTATGCGATCGGAAGCACGATCTAATGCTTCGAGGTAACGGATTAACTTATCATAAGTGAGGTGGTACTCTCCCGTACCGAAGCCGATTATTGATTCAGGAGTCGGAATATTCGGATTATATTTTGTGCCAGCTGGAAGAAAATAATCAAGACCGGATTGGGCAAATAAGCTGCCGAAACTTGATATCCAAATGATAAGGATCAGGAAATGTCGCATATTATTCATGTATTTAATTTTTTGAAATTAGGGTATCCAACTATAAGAACCAAGAAAATAACTTATTAGATTTAGATCGGCTGATATAGTATTAAGGAATCAACATATGATGAATCGTGAACTGCTGAGTCCCAATAGCATAGTTGTAGTTGGTGCTTCAAACGACCTCCGGAAACCCGGTGGCAAGATATTGAAGAATCTAATCGATCATAATTTTCGGGGTCAATTGTATGTTGTAAATCCAAAAGCATCAGATATTCAAGGAGTTGTTTCGTTTTCCAACGCCATGTCATTGCCAAACGTGGATTTGGCGATTCTTGCCATACCGGCCTTTGCCTGTCCCTCTGTAGTTGATATCCTTGCCAGGGAAAAGCAAACAAAAGCTTTCATAATCATCTCTGCCGGATTTTCGGAGGAGAGTCACGAAGGGTTGCTCCTGGAACAGGAAATAAACGAAATTCTTGAGGAAACCAACGGGTGTCTTATTGGACCGAATTGCACCGGTGTGCTGACCACATCCTATGCCGGTTGTTTTACCTTGCCAATACCCAAGCTTGATTCCCATGGCGCTGATTTTATTTCAGGGTCAGGGGCTACGGCGGTTTTTGTTATGGAGGCCGCTATTCCGATGGGCCTGACCTTTTCAAGTATGTTCAGTGTTGGCAATTCAGCGCAGATTGGAGTTGAAGATGTTTTGGAATACCTTGATGAGAATTTTGATCCGGTTAATTCCAGCAGGGTAAAGTTGATATACCTCGAAAGCATTCAGAAGCCCGAGAAACTATTAAAACATGCCTCTTCACTGATTAAAAAGGGATGCAGGATTGCAGCCATTAAAGCCGGTAGCTCCGAAGCTGGCAGCCGGGCAGCATCTTCACATACCGGAGCTTTAGCCAGTCCGGATACTGCTGTGAATGCGCTTTTTAAAAAGGCGGGAATCGTTCGGTGCTACAGCCGCACCGAGCTGGCAACCATGGGTGCCTTGTTTATGCATAAAAAATTGGAAGGCAACAATCTGGCTATCATTACACATGCCGGGGGACCTGCAGTTATGCTTACCGATGCTCTATCGAATGGAGGATTGGAGGTTCCACCAATTTCCGGTCAGTCGGCGGAGCAGCTACTCACAAGGCTTCACCCGGGATCGTCGGCAGCCAATCCAATCGATGTTCTGGCAACTGGAGGGGTGGAGCAAATGGATGCTGCCATTGAATGTGTGGATAAAGAGCTGGACAATATCGATGGCATGTGCATCATCTTTGGCAGCCCGGGTTTGGATTCGGTAGAGCCCGTTTATAACCTGATTGATGAAAAAATGAAAACCTGCAAAAAGCCGATTTTCCCAATTTTTCCATCAACAACAAATGCAAAGGAAGAAATAGCTGCCTTTCTTTCCCGGGGCCGGATCAGTTTTCCGGATGAAGTGATTTTCGGTCAGGCTTTGATAAAAGCAAGAATGACTGCAGACCCATCAATAGCGGTATCTGAAATTCCCGAATCAACCGATTCTAGAATAAGGAAATTGATCGACCAATTTCAACCTGGGTATCTTGCACCAGTTCAGGTTCAGCAATTGCTTGATGCAGCTGGTATTTTAAGGATTCCCGAGCGTGTAGTCAATAGTTATGAGGAAGCTGTCAGCTCAGCGCTTTCTTTGGGCTTTCCAGTGGTTATGAAGGTAGTTGGGCCGGTTCATAAAACGGATGTTGGAGGAGTTCTGCTCAATCTGAATAATCACGAAGAGGTTGTGGATGCCTTCGATAAATTAATGACAATCGATGGAGCTACCGGTGTCCTTCTCCAACCGATGTTAAAAGGACGTGAGCTTTTCGTCGGTGCAAAGCGTGAAAACCCATTTGGTCATCTGATAATGATTGGCTTGGGTGGAATATTCATTGAAGTTTTAAAAGACGTTCAAACAGGTCTGGCTCCCCTGTCGAAGGGCGATATTGCGTTTATGATCAGTCAATTGAGAAGTACTAAATTATTAGAAGGGGTCCGAGGACAGCAGGGTGTGGCTGTAGATAAATGGATCGATCTGATTCTCAGGGTATCTGATCTTGTTTTAGCAGCTCCTGAAATTGCTGAGATTGATCTTAATCCGGTAATGGGCTTGAAAGATAGGGTTGTGGCTGTTGATGCCAGGGTAAGGGTCGAGAAGTAACGACTAAATTTATATTTTTGTACAAACAATTTATGGACATGGATAAAATTGCGATACTTTATGGTCCCACCGGTGGTAACACTGAGAAGGCCGCCCGAATGGTTGCCAGTGCTTTTGGAGAAGGTAAAACCGATCTGATCCCGATCCGGGATTTTCAGGAAACAGATTTAAAGAATTACTCCAGGATAATATTTGGCGGTCCTACTGTGGGAACACACACATGGTCGGATCCTAATCAGAAAAATGACTGGGATATTTTCCTTACGAGGCTTTATAAAATGAATCTTCAGGGTAAAACCTGCGCAGTTTTCGGCTTGGGTGATCAGGTAAGTTATTCCTTCAAATTTGTTGATGATATTAGCGTCATTGCAGATCATATTATTCAATCCGGTGGAAAACTGGCTGGATTGGTTGAACCCGATGGATATACTTTCGACGAATCCAAGGCTTTCAGAAATGGTAAGTTCCTTGGCTTACCATTAGATGAAGATAATGAGCCTGAATTGACTGAAAAACGCATAAATAATTGGGTTGAGCTATTACTTACTGAGTTTTAATTATAGAAGAATTTGAAAAACGGTGACTTAGGTTGCCGTTTTTTGTTTTTATCCACATGAATTTCGAAAAGCCAACTTTCCTGATCAATCCGGATATCTGTAAATCAAATATCCGGACAATGACTCAAAAGGCAACCCTGTCAGGGGTTATTTTCAGGCCGCATTTTAAAACCCACCAATCGCTGGCCATTGGCCGATGGTTCAGAGAATTTGGTATTACAAAAATCACCGTTTCATCTCTTACTGCAGCAAAATATTTTGCGCAGGATGGCTGGAACGATATTACAGTAGCTTTTCCTGTTAATCTAAGGGAAATCAAGCTGATTAATGAATTGGCGTCAGAAGTGCGTATTGGTTTATTGGTTGAGCATTCTGAGGTGGTCATGAAACTTAATCAGGAGTTGAAATTTCCTGTGGATATCTATATAAAGATTGATACCGGATATCACCGAACCGGGTTAGGATTGAATGAAATGCCTGAGATCATTCAATTGACTTCTTTGATCGAAAAGAGTCCATTGATGACGCTTAAGGGACTGATCACACATGCTGGACAAACCTATGGAGCGCATTCCGCAGATAAAGTGATTAGTATTTATCATTCGTCAACCGGCGTTCTCAATGAAGTTAAGCAGAAACTAGGTAAAGCGGGTGAATCTCTGATTTTATCTTATGGTGATACACCTTCCTGCAGTTTGGTGGAAAGATTTTCAAATATTGATGAGATACGGCCCGGAAATTTTATTTTTTATGATCTCATGCAATTGATTGCCGGAACATGCAACTTCTCTCAGATTGGGGGAATAGTGGTATGCCCTGTGGTTGCCGTTCATCCTTCCAGAAACCAGACTGTAATTTATGGCGGTGCCATTCATTTTTCGAAGGAATTCCTTGCTTTAGATGGGCGACGGATTTACGGACAGCTCGTGGAATTAGATACCAATGGCTGGCACCAACCGATTCCGGATGCCTGGCTGGTTTCACTATCGCAGGAGCATGGTATCCTTGAGGCTCCTGATCAGGTAATCAGGAATTTACATCCCGGAATGATTATCGGGGTAGTTCCTGTACATTCGTGCCTGACAGCCAATTTGTTACAGGGATACGAAATGACTGACGGTGAAAAAGGGGATTACTTAACTGGAATTTGATTAATTTCATTTCATGGATATCTAAAAATATTTATCTTGCTCGATGGTACAAAATACTCCAATTGACCGCAACATAGTCGGGGAACAGATTGTTCTTTCCAATCTGCCAGACCTCGGCCGCGCCTCGATCAGGGAGATCGTGAGGTTGGTCAACAAAATCGAAC
>Ga0114951_10004513_pt1 | contig 13500 bp, 5 predicted proteins | sample AM7aDNAmetaG_FD_88677 | JGI IMG/M metagenome (GOLD analysis project Ga0114951, IMG submission 88677) | Freshwater microbial communities from Finland to study Microbial Dark Matter (Phase II) - AM7a DNA metaG | ecosystem: Environmental > Aquatic > Freshwater > Lake | place: Finland: Lake Alinen...
CACTGGACCCGCCAGACTGACGTTGCCGGTGTTGGTAATCACATAGCTGTAAGCGATCACATCACCCACCGCACTGTAGCTGGTCGGGGTGGCCGTCTTCACCAGAGACAGGGCCGGTTTCTGAGTAAAGTAAATAGTAGCATCATCACTAGCCGGTCCACTCTCGTTGCTGTCAGCCGTAGCCAAGTTAGTGATGGCGGTGCCGATATCGATCATGTCCTGGGTTATGGCACGGTTGGCAGTGTACGTCCACGTCTCGCTCAGGTCCAGTTTACTATTAGTGTTGAGATCTCCGCTAACATAGGCAGGAGCGAAGTCATCAGCAGCATTGCTGGGAGTACCGTTGTCATCTTTTACCGTCACACCTGTCAGTGCCACATTTCCATTGTTGGTTACCAGGTAGGTATAAGTGGCGGTACCCGGAGCGCTGAAGCTGACCGGATCTACCGTCTTGTTAATAGCTATGGCCGGTTGAGATACATTCCATAGGTAGTCCTCTACCTCACCACCCATGGCGAAACCCAGGTAGTCGCCGGAGTCCAGGCTGCCGCCCAAGAGATTGCTCGGGTCAAACAGTCGGAAACGAGCGTATACCGAGCCTGCCGTATATGCGGAAGGAATAGGCACCGAAACCACGGTGGTGCCGGTTGAAAGAGAGCCGAAATTGATGAACTCGCTGGTATCGGCGACATCCCCGTCGATATTCCAGTCAAACCAACCGCCCAACACGCCCGGTCCATCGGCCACAGTGACGTTGAGATTCACAGTAGTACCGGGAGTCCACAACTGGGACAGGTTGCGCGTCACGCCGTCCTCATCATCGATGGTCGCCAGATCGTCGCCATCAGCGCTGGTAGTAGGCTGACCCTGGACTTCAACATCCCACAATGAGCCTAGCTTAAGGTTTGACGCAGAATGCCGCGGTCCGTTCTGGGCTGCCGACGTTCCATAGGAGTCGGGCAGGTCGCCCCAGTCGCGCGTCGCCACGGGGGTAGTGACGCTGCGGGTGAAGTTGCCGGCTCCGGTGTAAACCGTATCTGAGTTGGTAATATCCTCGTAGTTGCCCTCCTGCAGAATGACCCGGAAGCGTACATAGAGGGTATCTCCGGCATTCAGGAAGTCGACCAGATGGTACCCGCCGGTCTGGGTCAGTGGGAGCGTTCCGCTTACATCGGCGATCGCTGTCCACGGGGCAGTACCGGTAAGATTCCATTCGGTTGAATTGGCTACATAGGTTGTATTACTCGGAACCGCGTCATAAATATGAATGTTGTCTACAGCCATCGTTCCGGGGTTATGGACTGTGAGGTTATAATACATCGCATCACCCGGGTTGAGCACCCCAGAGGGAGCGGTATCATTAGCTATCGCCGCACTCTTAGTACCCTCGATCGGGCGCAATGGAGGGCAAGAAGTACCTACGTCCAGGCCGGGAGATGCTGCGGAGGCGTTACCGGGATCCTCCCCCCAGGCCACCGCCAGCTTTTCGCCGGGGATGCCGCCGTAACCTACTCCGGAGGCTGTACGGCTCCACACCCGTGCTCCACTCTGATCGTAGGGCTCTTGATCTGCTCCGGGCTCGAAGAAGCGCACCGATTGCAGGCGGTTTATAAGGATGCCGTTTTGTGAGCCGGTCTCGGCGACATCATCACCGTTGGTATCTATACCATCTGGCGTACCGTCGTTGTTCCAGTCCACATAGACGTAGGTGCTGCCTGAACTGCAAGCGGCTGTCACCCACAAAGGGCTGCCGTTCTGAGTTGATGTCGTATCGGTGGGATCTTTACCAAGACCCAGTCCCACCAGCACATCCGTGGTCAGGAAGGCATCAGGGAAGAGAGTAAAACTCCAATCATAGGCAGTATTGGTCGTATCGACTGTACCAACGGCGAAGATATGGTCGCTGGTTGCAACCCCACCGCTGGTAGAAGCATAACAATGAGCTCCCTGGCCATCAGTCAGGTCGAGAGTCGCCACTCCTTTTGCTGCAACCGGCCCCAGAGTCGTATTGGCAACCCCATATCTTTCGCAGGTAATATAAATACTGCCGTTTGAACTTAGATTATATAAATAAAGGCGTGTCGGATAGGAGGACGTATTAGTCACCCCTACCGGGCTCCAGTAAGAACTGCCCCAGGCGCTTACCGGCAACAGGTTCATATCACGTGAGGCATAGCTGGAGCCGATATCACCCGTTACTAATACAACCTGGACCGGCTTGTCTGAGAGAACTTTCGCCCCCTGTTGGATACTGGAGATCAGAGTAGTACCACCTTCCTGCAAGGTGGTTGTTGTTTCGTAGCTGCCATTGGCATCCGCGTCGATCTGCACGGTCGTATTGTTCTGCGAGGCCATGATCGACAGTCCGCTGTACTCGAACATCTGACCGGCGTTGGATGTATTGGTACCTACCGGTGATTCATAGGTTGTACCCCATTCCGCCGTACAGTACATCTCGTGGGCAAAAGCATTCAAGGTTCCGGAACCGCTGGCCCAGGTAGCGCGGGCCATAGCAATTGAGCTGCTGGCGCTGACCTTGTCTTTGCCGTCGAATAAAACAGGCATGGAGTAGTTGAAGTCGATCCTCGCATCATCAACGGACCAATATTCATTACTCTCAAGCTCATCCACTATTAAGAAACGCACGCGAGTATTCGCTGAGGCGTAGCCTGAGATGTTGTAGCTCTTGGAGCCAGCATCCGCTGAAGATGTATAGGTAGCCACGTTGGTGTAAGTTACACCCCCATCTGAAGACATCTGTAGGGCGAGGTTGTCCCCAGCATTGTCGATCCCATTTTGACCCAGCGTAAAACTGAGAGTGGCGCTGGCGCCGCCGGTTGAAAGGTCCACCCCGCGGTTAATACTGTCACCAGCTTCGGTGCCTGATGTGTGTTGTAAAAGCAGGGTTCCGCTGTTGATATAGATAGATCCACTACTGGTAGTAGCGGATCCGTCATCATTTGTTTCCACCCAGTTGGTAGACCAGTTGACGTTGCCGTTATTGTTGTTGTAGGCGGCGGTGCCAAAGTTGTCTAGCACGTAAGATTGCGGCACTACGACCCTGGGCACGGCTACCGGATTGTAGGGGATGATCACATCACCGGCATGCAAAACATCGTTGGCATCAGTCGGGGTCAGCGGCACACCGGCGATATTAGGCGCGCAGCCGTCGGCCGCATTACCATTGCCCCAAATCTGTAAACCATCGAGATTGGTGCTGCTGTATATTTCGGCACTGGTGGGATTGGAGATGCTTCCGGCATAACCGTCCTCCCACTGGTCGTAATAGACGTATGTCCCGTCAACCCCGACAGCAATCGAGAAGTACGTATACATCGGAGTCACGGCGGCGCTATTGATGGTATTCAGTACAGTTAATCCATCCGCTTCAGGCAGCGTCACATAAAACGTCTGCACCGGCGCCGGGTTGCCCGCAGCCTCTACTGGCACCGCCATGGGAACCAAGGCCGATGGAAAAGTCATCGCTATTACCGTTATCAGTAAAAAAAGGTAGTGCAATAACCTATTGATTCGCATGGGCTTGAACTTTGTTTTATTCTCAATCTGGGTCAACATATTCTCCTCCCGTCTCGAAATAAAATATATTCGTTTTTTAAGAATAGTAATCGACATAGATTTATGGTGTCATTTTCAATTTCGGTCACCCAAAATACAGGTGTCTCGATACAGACGGGAGAACACCGTCTGTTACACTATGTAATTATTAAATATCTTTCATTTCTTTCAACATTTATCTCAGAACTTATTTAGGCATTTTTAAAATGTTTAGTCATGTTCAAAATACTGGTTTATGCTTAATTAAAAGGCTTCACTTTTTAGTTGCATTCATAATTTAATTAACGTAAAAATAACTTTAAATACAAAAACCGACATCAAGGTCGGTTTCACTATTAGCTCACTGCCACCCAAGTGACCACATACGGACGGCAGTTCATCGCCTCCTAATTATTGGTTTTTTGTTTTCGAGTTTTGGATTAACTCCTTACGATTATTTTGGTTTTTATTCGTCGGCCATCCGGATATTTCCTTTACGCTATGATGGGAGTAGAATAAAAATGGCAGCTGTATGAACACCATCAGCGCCGGGGGTTCCATGTCTAGCTTGGCGGCAGGAAGGGAACCCTCTTATTAAGTATCGCCCGTTGTTATTGGCTGGTTCGTTTTCTGATCGCATAAGAATAAAATTGACCTGTTTTTCTAGTTTTTGGCAAGTCTTCTTAAAACAAATTTAATTTTCAATTAAATAATTCTTTTAACAATGATCCAGGTGTCAATTTAAATCTAATCTTCATATCTGAAGTTTTTCGATCAGTTTTGAATTCCCTTTATATCCAAGCCCAAGACTATCACGAGTATTGTATATGTGCACATTCAATCATTTCTTTACTGTATATCTAAAAACATATTTAAATTTCATATGTTCGATATTATGTATTCGAGAGCAGAATGATTAAACTTTTTAATAAAGATTTTATGCATTATTATATTGTATTTGTAATTGTATCATCGAAAAGTAACAAATCTGTTAAAATCTATTAATAAAAGTAGGTAATAAGTTACAATAAAGTTAAAATTAGGTAAATAATAGTTACTATCAGGTAAATAATAGTTAAAAAAAGTGTGGCCTTCCGGAGAATTTGCCGTGATCTGGGTATCCGAAGTATACTGCTCCATATTAAGATAAATACATAAATATGGAAGTAAAATGGCTGGTAACAGGAGAAAACAGCCATGAAAAACAGAAAATGGGATGACCTGATATCTAACCTGGTACCAAACGGTTATACCCACCTGTTCTCGGGTTTTAAGTCCTTGTTCATGCCTAACTACTTAAAACTGTAAACTGTTAACTCATAACTCAACCTGGTTCTTGTTTGTAATTTGTCTTTTGTGTTTTGGTTTTTCATCCCATAAATCATAAAATATGTCTGTTTTCGAGAGGACTTAGTGAGATTTAAGGTTTATAATTAAAAATAGAGACGTTAATGGTAGGGGTAAATATTTGGATTTCACATCCCGGCAAGATCATCTGGTTGTGAAATCCCACCCATTTCCAATTGTGGTATAATACCCGAAACGTATAAAAATAAGAATGCGGGATTGACACACATGAACACCGATAAAGAACGCATTAAGAGGGACCGCTCGGCACGTTTAATACGTTTGGTTAACGTGCTCTATCAAAACCCCCAGGGGCTCCCTGTGACCGCCATTGCTGAAAAATGCGGCGTTTGCCTGCGCACTGCCTACCGCGATCTTACCGCATTGGAACTCGAGATGGGCTACGCCATCTGGGAAAAAGGCACCTCCCGTGGCCTGGTCAAAGACCAGTTTCTGCCGCCCGTCAGCTTCTCCCCGGTAGAGGCCCTCAATGTCTTTTTTGCCGCCCGCCTTATGCTCAGTTACACCCACCGCTTTGATCCCAATATCGCCTCCATCTTCACCAAGCTGGCTTCTATCGTCTCCCCCAATTTAAGTCAGAGCATCCAGGAGACCCTGGATTGGATGCAGAAGCAGCCTAAGGACGATGAATATTTAAAAAAGCTCTTTATCCTGGCTGAAGCCTGGATCAAAAGGCGCCGCGTCCAGATCAGCTACCGTTCATATCATAAAGAAAAAGCCCAGGATCGCCTTATCGAGCCCTATTATATTGAGCCTGTGGCCTCCGGTCATTCCAGCTATGTGGTGGCTTTCTGCCACCTGACCGGTGAGATCCGCACTTTCAAGATCGACCGCATTGAATCCATCGTGGCTACCGCTCAGGAATATCTTATCCCTGCTGGTTTTGATGCCAATCAATATTTCCAGCCCTCCTGGGGCATCATCACGGGCCAGCCGGAGGTCATCAAGCTCAAATTCGCGGAAGAAGTCGCCCGCATCATTCAAGAAACGTCCTGGCATCCCAGCCAAAAGCTGGAATCTAAAAAAGACGGCTCAGTGATCATGACCTTGAATGTGGTGGATTCCTGGGACTTGCGCTCCTGGATCCTGGGTTGGGGAGAGCGGGTAGTCGTCTTGCAGCCGGCCAGTCTGCGTGAAGAAATTTCTGAGTCAGCCGGGAAAATGGTGGGACTTTATAGCAATCCAAAGGTTTTGACATAATGGTGTCAAAGAAGTTTGTTAGGCTTATATGCCAAATATTTGGGTCAAAGAAAATTTGATTAGCTAATTGGGGCAAGGTCACTCCTATCGGACCAATCTAAAGGTAATTCAAATAAAGTGTGTTGTTTCATAGCTAAAACAAGCGTATAATTCACGCAGTAAAAAGTAAGTCTTTTTGGAATGTCCCAACCTTTTATTCAAAGAATATTAATTCCATTAATTTTTGTATTGTGGGAATAACCAGTTTATTTGAGGATAAAATAAATTGAATTATCCTTTTCGGTATCTTTGTCTAAGACTAGTAGTGGAGAACCAATGATGAAAAAGATATCACTTCCGCCTTACGCGCCGGTATTAATGGAATCTACACGCTCCTTAGGCTACTCGTTGGAAGCAGCAATCGCTGATCTGGTAGATAACAGTATTTCTGCTCAAGCTACGAAAATCCATATAAATTTCTTCCCCATTAATAATCCCTTTCTTTGCATCATCGATAATGGCCACGGTATGGGTTCCGATGAACTAACAAACGCAATGCGTTACGGCAGCAGCAACCCTAAAGATCCAAGAGAAAAGAATGATATGGGACGCTTTGGGCTTGGCATGAAAACAGCTTCCCTCTCTCAGTGCCGTTGTTTAACTGTAATTTCTCTCAAAGACGGTGCGTTAGAAGCAAGACAATGGGATTTAGATGAAATATATAAATATGGAGAATGGGATCTTTTGGTGCCTGATCCATCACAAATCAAAGAATTCCCGGGAATTGAACAACTAAAAGAATTTAATAAGGGCACTATCATAGTCTGGCAAAAGCTTGATAAGATATTCGCCGGCGATATTGCGCCTGAGCGCTCATTCGCAGAAAAAATGGACAAGGTCAGAGAACATATATCACTAGTTTTTCATCGTTATATCACCGGCGAAATTGGTTTGAAACGAATATCGTTTTATATTAACAACAGACCGGTGGAATCGGTTGATCCTTTTTTGATAAAAAAGAGCGACCAAGCCATGGATGTAGAAACCATCATTGTTGAGAAAGAGAAAGTGCTAGTCACACCTTATATTCTACCTCATATCAGCAAATTAACGAGGGAGGAATTAGAAAGCCTCGGCAGTGAAGAGGGCTTGCGTAAAAAACAAGGATTCTATGTTTACCGCAATAAACGACTGCTAATTTGGGGAACTTGGTTTCGTCTTATGAGACAAGATGATCTTTATAAACTGGCTCGTGTAAAAGTGGATGTTCCAAACTCATTAGATCATTTATGGAGCCTGGATATCCGTAAGTCCACAGCTACTCCCCCTGAGGTTGTTCGGAAAAATTTGGCTAAGATAGTAAATAAGATCGCAGATGGCAGTCGAAGGAAGTGGACTTTCCGTGGTAAAAAAGAGATTAGCGACACCACTACTCATGTCTGGAGCAGAATTAAAGGTCGCGAGGGTGTTAGATATCAAATAAATCGTGAACATCCGATGGCAAATCTAGTTGGTGAACAATTAAATTCGCATGCCAAGAAATTATTTGAACAATTTTTAAAAATAGTCGAGTTTGGTTTACCATTGAATGCTCTTTATATCGACCTAACAGAAGATGAGATATTTGCTTCTGAAACAGAAAATATTCCTTTAATACGAGCTCAAATTTTAGAAATTCTGACCCAAACAAATAATCCTAAATCTAAACTCTTGCTACTTGATGCTTTGAAATGCGCTGAACCCTATTCGCTTTTCCCGGATTTGCTAGAACAGTTGAGAAAGGAGATTTGTTTAGATGGATAATGATACCATCGCAATCCAGAAACTTGAGAAAATTGCCATTAGTCTAATTAACACTGAGTACCCTGAAGAGATTCCTTCAGAAGAAATAATTAGACTTCAGCTTAGCGCAGCAAGGATGATTTATCCGAGGGTTACAGATGCGCAATTTGAGAATGCATTCCGAAGTATTTGTGCCAAAATACGATTTACTATGGACACAGGTACGGCAGTAATTGATCCAGGCACATTCAAACCGTGGCTTGACTCAAGAAGATCGGAAATCAATTTTTACTACTGGGAGCGCTACAGGGATTACTTGCTGAATGAAAAAGGATGGAATTCCAAAATAGTTTCGTCTTTAAGCCGAATTACTGATGAAATACTAGACCTTATCGGAAACCCAAAAAGCCAAGATAATTTTCAACTACGTGGTTTGATTATGGGGGATGTTCAATCCGGTAAAACAGCCACCTATACTGCCTTGTGTAATAAAGCTATGGACGCGGGTTACAAAGTAATCATTATTCTTGCTGGAATACAAGAAAATTTAAGAAGGCAAACTCAAGAAAGGTTAGACATTGAGCTTGTAGGTTTAGAAAGCGAAAGGTTCCTGAACAAAGTGGATAAAAAATTAGTTCCAAAGGGAGTTGGAAGAATCGATGCCAAGCATTTTGTAGCTACATTTACGTCCAAAAATAACGATTTTGACCAAATGTTGTTAAATACGCTGAACCTTTTAATAAAAAACTATTCAGAGCCTGTCCTCTTTGTAGTTAAAAAACAAAAAACAAGATTGGAGTATCTTGAAAAATGGTTACGAACGTTTAATACTGAGCCAGATGGTTCGATTGACCTTCCTGTCCTGATAATTGACGACGAGTCAGACAATGCTTCAATAAATGTTAATAATGATGAGAATAAAACAACGGCAATAAATGGGGCTATTCGCAAATTACTAAAATTATTTAAGAAAGCTTCTTACATAGGAATCACTGCAACCCCATTTGCTAATATATTCATCGATCCGGATAGTGAGACTGAAATGCTAGGGGACGACTTGTTTCCACGGGATTTTATTTATTCCCTATCTCCTCCTTCGAATTATATTGGGAACAACGCAGTCTTTGGGGAAACTCCGACCCACTCAAAGATCATTGAAATTATCGATGATGCAGAACCAATTATTCCCTTGAGCCATCCAATCAGTCTACAGCTTGAAATTTTGCCCGACAGCTTATACAGAGCAATTTCCCATTTCTTTTTGGCAAATATTGTCCGAGACCTCAGAGGCGATATTACAGCTCATCGATCTATGCTAATTAATATAAGCCGATTTACTATTGTGCACCATCAAATTATGAATATCATCCAGGGATATCTAGAAAAAATAAAAAGTGACGTGCAAAATTATGCCATGCTGCCTGTATCTGAGGCATGCAAAATTACCTCTATAAATGCTTTGCGAATTATATGGGAAGGTTCTAATTATGAGAAGCGATCCGGTAAGAAATGGAAAGAAATACAACAGAGGTTCTTATATAGAGGGATTGCACCAATAAAAGTTGTAGAAGTTAATCGTAGCACAGGAGCTGCTAGTCTGGATTACACCCCGTTCAAAGATACAGGATTACGTGTGATTGCGATTGGTGGAAACAGTCTATCAAGAGGGATTACACTGGAAGGTCTATGCGTTAGTTATTTTTATCGAAATTCTAAGGCGTATGATACTTTACTTCAGATGGGGCGATGGTTTGGATACAGAGATAATTACGACGATTTATGCCGATTATTTATATCTGCGGAAGCACGAGATTGCTATACTCAAATAACGGCTGCAACAAACGGGTTGCGAGATCAAATATTGGTAATGAATCGAAATAAAATGACTCCGAAAGAGTTCGGTTTAATGGTTCGTTCGTCTCCTGAAAACGTCGATATTATGATCAGAAAGCTTATTGTTACCGCTCGTAACAAGATGCGAAACACATCTGAAATTGCTCACATGGTTTCCGTTAGCGGGAAACTAATGGAAACCCCACGAATTCCAAACAATATTTCAATCTTAGTTAATAATTATGTTGCAATTACCTCTTTTCTAACTGTTCTCAAAAAGGGTTTTAAACAAATTGATAACAGCGACAAGCGAATATTTCATGCTAAACATCCGATGTGGAGTGATATTCCAGCCAGAGAAGTCTCTTCTTTTATCCAGCAATTTACTGCGGACCCGTTGTATCTCAATTTTCAGGGGACAACTTTAGCAGAATATATTAAAAACGCCGAACATTTAAGTCTTTGGGATGTGGTCATTCCCGGAGGTGACTCTGAATCATTTGATATCCTGGAAGATATTAAAGTTAAACCTGAAAGGCGCTTAGTAGATATAAAAAACTCATCTCTGCGTATCAATGGCGAAAAAGCCCGCGTAGGCTCGAGGTCAACTTCACGGTTTGGACTGAGTGAAGAAACAATTATTAATATTGATAAGGAATATAAGAAAGATAACAAGACAACACCGGATATTGCATATTTAATCAAAGACAGAAATCCACTTTTAATGATACATTTTATTGAAATAGATGGGCAGAAAAATGAGGAAGTAAACAAAATTAAGGATGAATTAAAAAATCGCAATGTAATGCTTACTGCTATTGGCATCGGATTTCCCCTTTTTGACGATCCAGGAACCAAGAAAGTCAAATACGTGATCAACAAGATAATGGAAATGCAGCTTTCCATGTTTTATATTGGGGAGTCTGAAGATGAAGATTGAAGAGTTGATGCAACATTGGGCTGACATTACACAACCCGGAGTCTTTCAAGGATATGATTCTTCACATCCTCTCTACATATTTTATGGTTTAGATAATAGTAACAATAAAGATTTTGTATTACTCTCAGAAATATCTCCAGAGAGGATACCTTCATCATCAAGGGCAATTAATACAATAGTGACCATCCGCGATGACGGAAAATATGCGATTCATTTTCAATTGGTTCAAAGACAAGATTGGGATATTTTTGCAAAGCTTTGTTACGATTTGGCAGAATCAACTCGCAACTCCAATTCCCAACAAGACGGTATAGTGAAGTTTTTAAACCGGTATATGAAATGGAAATTGCTTCTAGACCGTGATAGCAAGGGAAGACTCTCTCTGGCGGAGATCAAGGGATTATTGGGTGAACTGTTATTTATCGATAAATATCTACTAAGCAGATATGGAGCAGACAAATGTCTACAAGGGTGGATAGGCCCCAATGGATCAGATCGGGATTTTGTATTTGGTGATTTCTGGTATGAGTCAAAAGCGATTGCGCCCGGCTCTGCGACTGTAAGTATCTCTTCAACAGAACAATTAGATACAGATGATCCTGGAAAATTAGTTTTATTAACGATTGAAAACACAACCACTCTTAATGGTAAATCCATTTCGCTACCCTCAGAGATCAGAAATTTGAGACTGAAGATTGGCGATGATTCTTCAACACTAGTCTTATTAGAGTCCAAGTTAGCCGAGGCAGGCTACTTCTATGATGCATACTATGATGAACAAAAATTCGTTTTTCATAACATGCAGTTATTCAATGTTTCAAATGATTTTCCTCGAATACGACGCAGCGATCTTAAAAACGGGATAATTAAGGTGGGTTATCAGATTGGTATTGACTCGATTGAACAATTTGAAATTAAAATGGAGTAGATAACTATGGAATTATCAGAATATAGAGCGGATATCATCCAATCGGTCAAGGTCGCCGCTACCAGTAATGGAGATGGTACCGCAGCTAATTTTGTTCGTGAAATTTCCAGTCTACTTTCAGAGGATCTTACAGATTTCGAATCATGTTATCGAGAAGGTACTGGCGAAAAAAACAAAAGGTATCGTGTAGATGGATATGGATTCGATGACTCTGATGGAACGATGTATCTTTCCGTTGCCGATTTTCAAGGGAACGAAGACGCTGAAACCTTAACATTAACCAATGCAAAAACATCTTTAGGGAAATTAAAGACTTTTTTGGAAGAAGCTGAAAGAGGAAATCTGATAAATATTTTGGATATTAGCACTCCGGCTTATGACCTTGTAGAACTCCTGCGCTCCAATAAAGCAAACATTCGAAGGTATGTTTTAGTTTTATTAACGGATAAAATATCAAGCGATAGAATTGAAAATATCGCTATTGAGAATTACAGCGGTACACCAATCGAATATGGTGTTTGGGACATGGCGCGTATTTATCGTAAATGTTCAGATCGAGAGTCCGAAGGTCTGATTGTTAATTTTCGAGATTATCTAGCTGAAGGGATTCCCTGTTTAGAGGCATACTCAGCGCAAACTGAAGAATATAAAAGCTTTCTATGTGTTTTACCTGGAAATATCCTTGCTAACATATATGATCGATGGGGTAGCCGATTGTTGGAAAGTAATGTTCGTTCCTTTTTAAGTACTAAAGTTGCAGTTAATAAGAGAATAAGGACGACGATATTAACAGAACCAAAAAACTTTTTCGCTTATAACAACGGCATCGCAGCGACAGCAACAGATGTTGTGATCGAACAAATACATAACTTGAATTATATTACTGAAATCCATGGGCTACAGATCGTTAATGGAGGACAGACCACAGCTTCGTTATCTAATGCAAGATATAAAGATAAAGCCAACTTAGAGGGTATATATGTTCAAATGAAGTTGACCAAAATCAATGCTGAACTTGCGTCAATAATTGTACCCAATATTTCCCGTTCATCTAATAGCCAGAACAAAGTAACAGAGGCTGATTTCTTTTCTAATCATCAATTTCATATCAGAATGGAGAAAATATCACGCCGCATTAATGCACCCTCTATAGGAGGTGCCCAATATGATACTCACTGGTTTTATGAGCGTGCCAGGGGACAATATTTACAAGAACAGTCAAAGTTATCAAAAGCTGAAAAGAACCAATTTTTACTACGCAATCCCAAGCATCAACTCATTAAAACAACTGAATTAGCGCAGGTCATGAATCTTTGGGAACAATTACCGCATAAAGTAAGTTACGGTACTCAAAAGAACTTTGCGGTCTTTGCTGTACGTATTGCGGATGAATGGGACAGGAATGAAACGAACTTTAATGATTTGTATTTTAAACATGTTGTGGCACTAATTATTATCTTTCGCCATATGGAAAAAATGATACCAAAACAGGCCTGGTATGACAAAGGTTACAGAGCCCAAATTATCTATCATTCCCTTGCCAAGTTATCTTATGATATTCAGAAGTATTTTCCTGGGAGGAAGCTTGATCTAGATAATATCTGGAGCCGACAAGCAGTCCCAGATATTTTAACTAAACAACTAATGCTTGTTGCAGAATTTGTCTATGAAATACTTACAGATCCCCATAGGCCTATTCAAAACGTTACTGAATGGAGCAAACGCGAAGCTTGTTGGACTAGAGTTCAAGAAAAATATATTCAGCCAGCATCTGGGTTTGAAGAAATCCTTATTGGCATGGAAGAATCCAGAGAAAAATCGAGGGATGCGTGGAAGAAACAAAAAATGGTCTCCGGAATTGAGGCACAAACCCAAGTGAATAAGTTAATCCTAATTGAGCCACTGAGTTAATGAG
>Ga0114951_10004514_pt1 | contig 13499 bp, 9 predicted proteins | sample AM7aDNAmetaG_FD_88677 | JGI IMG/M metagenome (GOLD analysis project Ga0114951, IMG submission 88677) | Freshwater microbial communities from Finland to study Microbial Dark Matter (Phase II) - AM7a DNA metaG | ecosystem: Environmental > Aquatic > Freshwater > Lake | place: Finland: Lake Alinen...
CAAGAATCATGTCCCCGCTGGCGCCGGAGAAGCAATCGAAGTACGCGACGCGCTGCGCCATGGAATGCTCCGGATGAAAAAATGGGGACACAATACTTTTATCCGAGCCGGACGAAAGTATTGTGTCCCCATTTTTCCTAGTGCTTCTTGAAGAACGTCATTCCCATCTGCACGAACTTGCCTGCGTTCTGGGAAATCTGATCAAGCTTGGCGACAAGCCGGTTCATTTTATAGGCGAGCACCAGGACCAGCGTGAGGAGAAGAAGCTGGGCCAGCGTGGTCATGATGATCATGTAGATAATGAAGTCGGGCAGGTCCGCCAGTGACTCGCTCGGCATGAAGTCCTGGATTGACGCCATAGTTCGGATCCTTACCCTTCCAACCGTCGCCAGGGACAGACCAGCCGCGAGGCTTTCTCGTGTCCGCTCGCTGCCAACGAACCGCCGGTCGTTTGACAGTTCGTATCAGAGCACCAACTGCGCAACCGCCTGCGCAGTTAATGTGCTCGCAAGACGCGACAGCCGTTACTCGCACGGAAACAGTCACTTATGCGAACATCCATACAACCTGCGGAGTAATCCCCCTTTACAGTATACGAAAAATCGTATCAGAGAGATTCATCGAAGTCAAGCTGCGAGATATTATGATAGCGTTTTGCTCTGTTGAAATCATCCTGTTCCGTTCGTCAGGCCGCGAAGCGGCCGTCGGACCTTAGCCCACGGCGAGCGAAGCGAGTCGTGGGGGGAGGTCGTGGCTAATGCCTGAGCCCCCGAAGGAGGCGACGGAGCCTCCCGCCAAGGTTCCGTCGCCCCCTTCGGGGGCTCTCTTCACTCCCAAGTCGTTTCGTTCTCCACGACTCGCTTCGCTCGCCGTGGGCTACTCTCCATCGCCCCCTGCGGGGGTTCGCTGGATGATTTCAACAGTGCAATAGTGTTTCGCTCACGCGCAACGTCAAGTTGATACACTACCGATTTTACGGGTGCGCCGTGTCTGCTCAGGTTCTGAATTGCATTGACGGGAGGGGGCGGATAGAATCGCCCCGGACAGGAGGCGCTATTTCATGCAGAAGATTGCGGTGCTGGGGGGGAGCTTTAACCCGGTTCACCTGGCCCATTTAATGATGGCCGAGCAGGCGCGCGAACTTTTGCGATTGGACACCGTGCTGTTCATTCCCGCGCGGATCCCCCCCCACAAGATTTCCCTCTCCCTGGCGCCCGCCGAACAGCGGCTCGACATGCTGCGGCTGGCCATCGCCGGAAACCCGGCATTTGAGGCATCTGATATTGAGCTGCGGCGCGAGGGGCCATCCTTCACCATCGACACCATCGAGGAACTGCGGCGGCGGTACGGCGAGAGCGCGGAGATCTGCTTCCTGATCGGCCTGGACAGCGTCAGCGAGTTGGGGACGTGGCGCGAGATCAGGCGGCTGGCGGTGCGATGCAGGATTGTTCCATTGGATCGCCCGGGGGCGCGCGAGCCGGAGGCGGCGGCGCTGGCGCAGGCGGTGGGGGAGGAGGAGGCGCGCGCGATCTTGAGCAGGCGCATACGCATGCCGCTGATGGGAATCTCCTCTTCGGACATCCGCGCGCGCATCGCGGCGGGGCGTTCGATACGCTACCTCGTGCCCCAGGCGGTGGAAGAATACATTCAACGCCGAGGGCTGTATCGGGCAGATGCCTCAACCGCATCCGGCGCCGAAAAAAAACCTTGCGAAGGACTGAACAAGCCTTCGCAAGGTTCTCGGCACTCCAGCTAACCCTGGACTACTTCGCCTGCGCCTTCGCCGCCTCCACCGTATTGCGCAGGAGCATCGCTACGGTCATGGGGCCGACGCCGCCCGGCACGGGGGTGATCCAGCCGGCGACCTCCTTGGCCTTGTCGAAATCCACGTCGCCGACGGTCTTCATCTTCGGCTTGCCCTTGTCATTCAGCACCGGCTTGCCATCCGCGCCGACTTCCGGGATGCGGTTGATGCCGATATCGATCACGATGGCGCCGGGCTTGATCATGTCTCCCTTGATCAACCCCGCCTTGCCCGCGCCGACGCACAGGATATCCGCCTGGCGCGTGTGCGCGGCGAGGTCCCTGGTGGCGATGTGGCACCAGGTGGTCGTGCAGAAATGGGCCACCAGCAGCAGTCCCATCGGCTTGCCGACGATCTCGCTGTGTCCGACGACGACGGCTTCCTTGCCGTAAAGGTCCTGCTTGAGGGAGCGGATCAGCATCATCGCGCCCGAGGGGGTGCACGGCGCCGGGGCGGGCAGCGGCCAGTTGAGGGAGGCTTCCAGCCAGTTGTCGAACCCCGGTTCGCCCGCCTTCGGCTTGCGATAGAAGGGCTGCGGGGCGTAAACCACGCGTCCCTGGTTGGCCGGGTTCATGCCTTCCACGTCCTTGCCCGGGGCGATCATCATCTGAAGCCGCCGCGCATCCACTCCATCGGGAAGGGGCATCTGGATGATGATGCCGCTGACCTTCGGGTCGGCGTTGAGCTTCTGAATCGCCTGGATGACTTCCGCCTCGGTGCTGGTGGGGGGCAGCTCGCACAGATCGTAGGCCAGGCCGATCTCCTGGCAGGTCTTCGCCTGATTGCTGGCGTAGATGCGCGCTCCCTTGTTGTCCGTCGCGATCACGGCCGACAGGCGCGGCTGCACGCCTTTGGCTTTGAGTTGAGCGACCTCTTCCTTCAACTTCGTCGTCACCTGCGCTGCAACGGCTTCCCCGTCAATGATTTGCGCCGCCATCTGCTTCTCCTTACGCTGTCTGCGGAAAACATGAAATAGTCCGGGAATTATACCAGCAGGCAAGCACGCTTCACAAATTATGGCCGCTGCGGTACAATGAAATGTCCAGTTGCTTTTTTCGCTTTCACGTATCCTGAGAGAGTAGCCCATGCGCGCGCGCTTGACCCTCGTGGGAAACGAGGGATTCCATATCGTGACCGCCTCTGCAAGTGTCTACATAGACGCGTTTTACACCCCCATCAAAGGCGTGGCCTCCAAGGCGGGCGCGGCGGCCGATCAGGTCAAGAGCGCGCACCTGATACTCATCACGCATCCGCATCCCGATCACTTCAGCCCCGCGAAGGTACTTCACGCGGCGAAGGCGACCGGTGCGCTGGTGGTGGGGCCGCGTGCGGCGATCGAGCCGCTGCGGGACAAGCTGCATAACATCGCCCTGGTCGAGATGGAGCCGGCACGGGGGAATGGGCGCGCGGGCTCCGTGACGGTGGCCTTCCCCGGCGTCCGCATCACCGCGTTCCGCACGGCGCATTCGCGGCATCACAACTCCTACCTTGTCGAACTGCACGGCTTCCGCTTCTTCCATGATGGCGACAACGAAGACACGGGTTGCCTGCATGCGGAGGCGTTGCGTCCGCTCGATGCGCTCTTCATCGGCCCCTGGAAGGGGAGCAAGTGGGTGGAGTTCATCGAGGCGGTGGCTCCCGCGCGGGCGTTCCTGATGCACCTGACCGACGAGGAGTTGGCCGAGCACGCGGCGGGGAAGTTCCTGCCGCACGTCTGCACCCGCGTGCCGAAGGGATTGATTGTGCCGGGCAAGGGCGCTTCCTACATCTTCAAGTGAGGGAGCCAACCGTGGCCGCGCCGAACTCCCATCCCTCCTGCATTGTCCGCGACCGCAAAACGCGCTTCGTGGATATTCTGCGCACCACTCCGACGGACACCGTCTGCCCGAACTTCTTCGTCCTCTCCCACGCCAACGGCTGCACCTTCTCCCCGCAGTGCAGCTACTGCTACCTGAAATCCGCCCTCTGGCATGTGCAGGAGCAGCAGGCGTTCGGGAACACCGGGAAGCTGCTCGACGAAGTCCGCGCATGGATTGCGAAGGAGCGCCTGGAGTCGTACGTCTTGAACACCGGCAACCTGAGCGACAGCCTCTGTTTCGAGCCGTTCCGCCCGCTCGTGCGGGAACTCGTTGAACTGTTCCGCACCGAGGCGGAGGCGAAAGGGCGGCCGCACGCGCTGCTGCTGGTCACCAAGGGAGGGCGGGCGGAGTGCAAGCCGCTCCTGGAGGGCAGCCCTTGCCGCAACGTCATCATCTCTTTCTCGGTCAACAGCCGAAAGGCCGCCGCACGCTACGAGCACGGCGCGGCCGGCGTCGAAGACCGGCTGCAGGCGGCGGCGGAGTTGAAGCGTCAGGGCTGGCGGGTGCGCATCCGGATCGATCCGATTATCGCGGGGCACGACTATGAATGGGTGCTCGAACAAGTCCGCGCGCTCGCGCCTGAGCGCGTCACGCTCGGCACATTGCGGGCCGAACCCAACTTGAAGCGGCGGATCGGCAACGGCATCTTCTCCGCGCTGGAGGCATCGGCCAGCCCCAGCGGACTATCGCGTTACCCCAAAGAGGTTCGCCTGGGCATCTACGGCCGGGCCGTTGCCGCGCTCGCGGATATCTGTCCCGTCGGGTTGTGCGAGGAAACGCCGGATATCTGGAAGGCCGTCGGGCTGGACGCGGAAGCGAAAGCGTGTAACTGCAACAACTAACCCTGAGGCCGCTCCAGCAGTCGAGCGAACCGCGCGATGATTCGCTGCATTCCCGCGGCGTCCTCGGTCAGCAACTCGATGCGGAAATCGCGCACCCCTGCGCGCAGCAGTGCTGGAAGAGGGACATCGGCTGTTGCGGCCTCCCCGTGCCAGACGGTGGTGCGGCAGGCATCATCCGCCGTGAGGATATGTTCCACCCCGAGCCGGTCGCGGAGGTGAAGCGGCTCGGCGCGGCAGTTCCCCTTGCGATCCCCGCTGCACCGGTGGAAAGCCTCGCGCGGGCAATGCTCCATGTGGAACATCGGCGTGTGGCCGAACAGCACCACCTCCAGGAACGCGCCGGCGCGGCGGGCAAGTTCCTCCAGCCGGGGCGAATCCACGTCGTAACTCGGCGTTGCGCGCGCGACCCCCCAGCGGCGGAGTTGGTCGAGCGTCAGGGCGTTGGCGGCGTTGAGAGAGAAATCGGCGATCAGCGGCACGCCGGGCGCGTTCTTCCGCGCATACGCCAGCGCCGCGAGGTTGCGCACAAGCAACCCCGCCGGCTTCAATGCGAGCAGGCGGTCCACGTGCTCCATCTCCCCCGGTTTGTACATCCGCCGCGTGGCGCAGAAGAAGGGCAGTCCGGTCGCGCGCGCCCTGAGGGCGGCCGCCTCCATCCCGGAGAAGGAGGAAAGGTCCAGGTAGATTTCATCCCTGGAAGCCAGCGCGACCTCCACCTGCTCTGTCGTTCGGACCAGCAGCCGCAGCCGCACGGGGGCGCGCGGGGGGGGCGGCGCGGGGCGTTCCCGCAACTGGCTCTCCAGCGCGGCGGCATCGGCGATGGGGTGGCGCGATGCGGCGTGGCGAAGAGCCAGAATCTCCTCCACTCCGCGGCGGCGCATATCGTTCAGAACGCTCTTGGGAATCATCGCCTCGCCCAGGTCGCCGCACTCCAGAGCGGCCAGTTCGAATGGCGTGCCGCCGAGCCGGCCAAGCTGCTCGCGGAGCATCTCGCCGGTGGCGGCGTGCTTCTGCGCCCGCTGGAGGGGCTGCTCCGACTTGACCTCCACTTTGTGCCCCGCATTATCCGCCAGCGTGAGAAGGAGCGGCTTGCCCACGGCGGCGGCGACGGTTGCACGGAGCGGGATGGGACGGTCGAAACGCGGCTGCGACCAGGTCTGTTCAAGCCGCTTTCGCAACGCCGGGTCGTCGCTCTTCCAGACCGCCGTGCCCGGCTTCGCGCGCGCGAGGTCCGCCTCCTCGCCGAGCTCCACCTCCATCTCCCCGGCGCGGAGCGGCCCGACGGCATAGATGCGCCCGCCCTCCAACTCCTCCTCCCCCTGCGCGGTAAAGGCGATTCCGTCCCCCGGCTTGGGCAGCGCCTCGGGGGGCAGGCCCGGGTCCAGTGCCAGGGTGATCTGGCACCCCGCCTTGCGGCGAATCACCCCCAGCCGGATGCCGCGATGCTTCGGCGACTCCCCGTCCACCAGTTCCTTGTGATTCACCCCCGCAAGATATCCCGTCCCCGCGCCGCGATTGAAGACCTGCGCGAGCTCGGCCATTCGGCTCTCGCCGGGGGAGAATGCGCGCCCGGCCATCGCCTCGTCAATCGCCTCGCGGTAGGCGCGGGTGACGCAGGCGACGTAGTGCGGGCTCTTCAGGCGTCCCTCGATTTTGAACGCTGCAACCCCCGCCGCGCAGAGTTCGGGCACCAGCGGCAGGGCGCAGAGGTCGTTGGGGCTGAGCAGGTGGCGCGCCTCCTGGACCAGCGCGCGCCCCTCGCGGAAAAGGAGATAGGGGAGGCGGCAGGGCTGGGCGCACTCGCCGCGGTTGGCGCTGCGCCCGCCCATCGTCAAGCTGGCCAGGCACTGCCCGCTGTAGGAGACGCAGAGCGCGCCGTGGACGAATACCTCCAGCTCGGCCGGGGTGGCCGCCCGGAGAGCGCGAATCTGGTCGAGCGTCAGTTCGCGCGGGAGGATAATGCGCTGGATTCCCTCGGCCCGCATCAATTCAATTCCGCTCGCCTCGGAGAGCGTCATCTGCGTGGAGGCGTGAAGCGGCAGAACAGGCGCTAGCTGGCGCGCCAGGCGGGCGACGCCCAGGTCCTGAACGATGAGGGCGTCCGCGCCGGCCCGGGCGATGGCTTCGAGAAGAGCCGCCGCTTCGGCCAGTTCGTCGTCGAAGAGGAGGGTGTTGAAAGTGATGTAGCCGCGGACCTGACGGTCGTGGAGGTAGTCGAGGATGCGAGGGAGTTCCTCCACCGGGAAATTGACGGCGCGACCGCGCGCGTTGAAGCGCGTGAGGCCGAAATAGACGGCATCCGCGCCGTTGGCGACGGCGGCCTGGAGCGCCTCCATTTCGCCTGCGGGGGCGAGCAACTCCGGGGCGGTTTTCTTCGGGTCAGTCATGCGATCTCCGGTTATTGCTTCGCAAAAAATGAGCCAGACCCTGAAGCGTCCCGCTGGCCGGTCAATCCAGCAACAACAGGCCGTAATAGTTCTGCGCGCACTGCGGCCCCGTGACCACCTCGATCGGCAGCCCGGCGCCTCGGGCGGTGGCGTACACGTCAATGCCGGAGGCCTCCATCGAGGGACGCGCCTCATCGGCATGGCGGCAACCCTTGTCAAATGCGCACGTTGCGCAACGATCACAGGGGCCGCAGGAAAAGGCAAAGGCCTTGTAGAAACCGGCGAGAAACGCTTCGCGCTCAAGCGGGATAACGACCTTGCTGATCTCCACGCGTTCGTCGCCGTGGATCAGCAGCGCCCGTCGGTAGCCATCGAGCACGCGCCGGGTCTGCGCGGGAGTGGGGGAGTGGGGCGGGCAGGTGAGGCTGGATCCGTACCCGCCGCAACCATACTGGCACTTCAGGCGAACCCAGTCGGCGGTGACGACCTTCTTCGGATGGAGCAGCTTTGCATGCAGCGCGCCCATCGCGAGCGCGCGCCGACGGATCGGCGCAATGGAGATTCGGTCACGACGTTCGGGCATCTGCTTCTCCTCATTCGGCACGGTCCGGTGGGGACACAATACTTTCCAAAGGAAAGTTTTGTGTCCCCACCTTGCCGCCACCTCGCCCACCTCGCCAGATACTCCGCGCCACTTACGCCTTCCGTGCGGCACACTTGCCGACTCAATTATCGGTCGCGCAGCGGGAAGAATCAACCGGGAATCTCCCCGCGGGCGGTCCTCCGGGTGGCGAGGGGAGAAGAGGGGCTGTAAAAAAAATCTGCAAAAGTGGGCCATATGTCATTGACAGATGAGGCATATTGCTTTATATCAACAGAAGAATAATGCCATTCGAACTGCGTGCTGCTTCTGTGAAGTTCATTCGCACGGTTAGAGTCGCGGGGAGGTGGATGATTGGAGTGTGATCGGCTCCGCAGGGACCTGCCCGTCCTCCTCCTCCATAATCTCGACAGAACGTGGAGCGCGTCGAGCATCTCCGAATGTCTCCGCGAAGTGCGGACCCTCCGCGCGTCGCTCCGTCGTCTGGGACACACGGTGACCACCGTCGAGGTGAACGACCCCGACTTTGCGTCGTCGCTGGAAGGTTTCGATCCCTCCGAACATGTCGTACTGAACTGGTGCGAAGAAATCCCCGGCCTTCCCCACAGCGAAGCGCGCGTCGCCGAAGTGCTTTCCGAAATGAACTTCACGTACACCGGCGCGACCCCCGACGTTCTGCGCCTGAGTTGGGACAAGCGCAAGGTGAAGGGACTGCTGGAAGAGGGAGACATCCCCACCCCGCGCTGGCGCATCTACTCCAAGGCCGACCCGGATGGCTGGCACTGTTTCCCCAGCATCGTCAAACCGGCGTTAGAGCATTGCAGCTATGGAGTTACGCACGGGGCGGTGGTGCTGAATCCCGACGAAATGCGCCAGCGGCTGGAGTATGTTCTGACCGCGTTCCAGCAGCCGGCGCTGGTGGAGGATTTCATCGACGGGCGCGAGTTCCACGTGACGGTCTGGGGGAACGGGACGCTGAAGATGCTGCCTCCTGCGGAGATGGACTTCGCGGCTTTCTCCAGCGTGCGCGACCGCGTATGCACGTATGACTCGAAGTTCACCGAGGGATCCGAGGCGTACGAGAAGATCGAATTGCGCCTCCCCGCGCGTCTGAGTGCCGAGGAGAAGGAGTCGCTGGAGGAGACCGCCTGCCGCGCGTACCGCGCCATCGGTTGCCGCGACTACGCGCGCATGGATGTGCGGCTGCGCGACGGACTCTTCCACGTCCTCGATGTGAACCCCAATCCGGACATCAGCAGCCAGACCAGCATGACGCTGGGCGCGCGCCTCGCGGGGTACTCGCGCGGCGCAATGGCCAGCGTGCTGATCAACCTCGCCGCCCGCCGCCATGAAGTCTTCGGCGCGCAGTTCGCCGAAACCGCCTCCGCGACCGCAGAAGCGGTCTAACCTCCTGCCTGGAGGGGTATCCCAGTGAATCCAGAAGAGCGCGCTCCCGGCTGGCAAATCCGTTGCAGAGAATGCGGGTTCACCGAGCCCTGGGGGAAGTACGGAATTCGCCTTGGGGCGGCCGGGACGTCCTACACGATCGGCTGGTGCCCGAAGTGCCGGTGGGTGCGGACGCATGCAATCGAAAAGAAGAGGGGAGATTGAATGAAAAAGCGGGCGCTGAGAAAAAGACGGAGTGGCGCGGGTTATCCAACCCGCGGATATTGTGCGTTTCTTCCGATGCTGCCTCTCTCTCGCCTGCGGCGCGAGACGCGGACTGGCCATTCGACGTTGCTCATGGCCCTGAGCTTGTCGAAGGGATAGTCCGCGCCACCTACGGCTCCCCCACGACTGGTGATGAATGGAAAAGGGGTCAGGCATCTTTTCGCAACGGCGAAAAGCAGCCTGACCCCTTTTCCTGCTTATTGGGCAAGGCATGCCTTGCCCCTACACATCCACGCAAACGCCGCCCATCTGAATTCAGCCCGGCGCTGGTTGTGCGGCGGGGCGGCTGCCGCGACCGCGTCCGCCGCGACGCCGGCGGGAGCCGCCGCCACCCGCTCTGCCTGATTCCGAACGTCCGCCGCCGTGGGAGGACTGGCCGCGCGGCGCTTCTTCCCCTGCTTCGCCGTGCGGAAGCAACTCCGTGCCGATCAACTTCTCCAGCCGGCGCAGCACCGGCTTGTCCATCGGCGTGACAAAACTGCTGGCCAATCCCTTGGCGGCCACGCGAGCTGTGCGGCCGATGCGGTGGATATAATCCTCCGCGCTGCCGGGGAAGTCGTAGTTGATGACATGCTCGATATCCGCCACGTCCAGCCCGCGCGCGGCGATGTCGGTGGCGATGAGGATGCGGAACTTCCCATCGCGGAAGCCGTCCATGGCGATGGTGCGCTGCGCCTGCTCCCGGTCGCCGTGCAGCCGGGCGACGCCGCGATGGCGCGCCGAGACGATGCGGTAGAGGTTCTCCGACTTGCGCTTGGTGCGCACGAACACCAGGACGCGCCCCTCGGTCTCCCCCAACAGTTTCATCAGCAGCGGCATCTTGTCCTTATCCCCCACGTTGTACAGCTTCTGCTCGGCGCGTTCGACGGGGGCGGTCAGCCCGACCTGCACCCGCACCGGGTTGCGCATATTGTGGCGCACCAGCGCTTCGACGTCGGGGGGCATGGTGGCGGTGAACATCATCGTCTGGCGCTCCGTGGGGAGGGCGGCGATGATGCGGTTGATCTGCGGCATGAATCCCATGTCGTACATGCGGTCGGCTTCGTCCACCGCCAGCATCCGGATCTCCTTGAGCACCACCGTGCCGCACTGAATGTGATCGATGAGGCGGCCGGGGGTGGCGACCAGGACGTTCGGCCAGGCCTGGAGGGCGCGGTAATCTTCCTTGATGGGGATGCCGCCGACGACGGTGGCGACGCGCACGTCGCTGGACTTGCCCAGCGTAACGAAGGAGGCGCTGATCTGCTGCGCCAGTTCGCGCGTGGGGGCCAGCACCAGCGCGGCCATTTCGACGGTGCGCGCGACGTTGTGGATGATGGGCAACGCGAAGGCGGCGGTCTTGCCCGTGCCGGTCTGGGCCATGCCCAGCACATCCTTCCCCTCCAGCGCCAGCCCGATGCATTGCGCCTGGATCGGCGTCGGGGTCACGTAGCCCGCCTCGGCGATGTCCTTGAGGATGGATGCGTGCAGCGGAAAGTCGGTGAAATGCGGTTCTCGTCCTGCGATCAAAATAGAACTCCTCTCTGCAAAGGCGCCCGCGCGCCTGAGTCGCGGCCGGGCCGAATGGCCGGCCGGTGCAAATGGAAAGGCCTACGAACGCCGTAGGGGGTTTTCCCCGTCTGCGCCCGTCTGCTTATTTCCTTGCGGGCGCCCTGCAAAGCGAAGTTTCCGCGCGGCCCGCGCATCTTGGGCCGGCGAGGTCCGGCATCGTGCCGGCGGTGGCGGGAAACCAGGAAGAAACGCGTGAACGTCCAAGCCCCTGCTTCTCACGCTGCCAACCGAACTTCAGCTTCAGTCCAAGCATAGCCGATGCAGGGGGGGAATGCAAACCGGGGAATGCCCAGGAGCTTTCGGCGTCAGCCCGAAGTCCGACGTCAGTTCCGGACCACTCCCGAGGGGGCAGGCGGCGACGTGCCCGCAAGTTACACGCAGCGGCACATGAATTGCGTCTCTATGACGTAAGTTCATGCGGTCGAACAGAACGAAATGCGTGCGCAGGAAGTTGAAGCGCGGAAACGCCCGACTTGGCAATGACTCGAAATGGGTCCAGTTTGACGAACCTACAGGCTGGCCAAGGCAAATTCGCAGCGAAAGTGTGCTATTTCAATACAGGCGGAAAATTCATTGCGTCTTTTTGGGACTAACGGCGCGCTGTTCCCGGAGTGGCTTGCCGTCGGTGCGGGGTTGAATGATGGGAGACGTTGATTATCACGAAGTGGGGCAGCGGCCGGACGTGGAGCCTCGGCGCGTGAACCGCGCGCCGAGCGCCGTGTCCACTCGTTCACTTGAAGGTGCCCGGGCCGTTCTGGAAGTCCTTCAGGATCCTATTCTTATCCTGAACGGCAACCAGAAAATCAGCTTCCTTAATGCGGCGGCGCGCAAACTCCTCACCAACGGGTTGGCCAATCGGCTCCAAACGCACCTGCGAACCCGCCCGGACAAGGCGGCGCTCAGCCAGGTGCGCTTCAAGCTCGCCAACGGGCACGACCTGGTCCTCAAGATTCGTCTCACAAGCATCGACTGGATGGGGCAGAAGGCGATCCAGGTTTCGCTCACCGATGTGACACCCTACCTGGCTGCGGTCACGCGTTTTCAGCGCGACTTGACGGTGAACCGCCGCACTCTCAACAGACTGTGCACCCAGCGGGTCGCCGACGTGGAAGCCGCCGCCGCGCCGGCAGGGACTTCCGCGCAAGCGGACGCGCCGGGGGCGGAAGCACTCCAGAATCTCCAGGCTCAACTGAAGGAGCAAGCGGACCGGTTGGCCGAGGCCGGGAAGGAGATCGAGCGGCTCAACCAGGAGTTGCAACGGGAATCGAAGGACAACGCTCGACTGCGCGAGGACTTTGCGACAATTGTCCGGGTGCGCGAGGAACTGAAGGAATCGCGCCGGCGGATGCAGGAACAACTTATTGAACTGCAGGCCGCGCGATCGTCGGGAGTGACGCAGCCGGATGACGAACTCCGGCGCGCCGCCGAGGAGCGCGCTCGCGCGCTGGAGGAGGAGTTATCGGGAGCGAAAGCCGACTTGGAGGTCGAGTCGCGCAAGGCGCGCGAGGCCCTTGAGGCCCGCGAGACCGAGCAATCGCAATTGCTCGCCAAAATCTGCGAACTGACTTCCTCGCGAGGAGAACTCGAGCAACGTGTTGCTGCGCTTGCCGCCAAGGCCGGTGCGGCCAGGGAACAGATGGACGCCTCCGAAAAGGGACGCGAGGTGCAGCGAGAGGAATGTGAGCGGCTCAGCGCCGGACTTGTGGATCAGGCAAACGAACTGGATGCGCAGGCGGCGGAACTGGCCGCGCTGCAGGAGTTGACGTGCAGGCAGGCTGAAGAGTCGGCGAAGCTCCGCGAGTCGGTCGCGCGACAAACTCAGTTCGCCGCGGATGACCGGGGGAGGCTCGCGCAGGAGGCCGAGCGGCTGCGCGCCGACCTGGCCATCGCCCTGGGCAAGAGCCAGGAATTGGCGCGGGAAGCCGAGGCCCTTCGGCTTGCCGGGGCGGAAGCCTGCGGGCAGGTGGAGGAACTCTCCTCCAGTCGTCAAGCGCTTGAGAAGGAGGGGACGGCCCTTCGGCAGGACATTGCGCAACTGGAGCAGTCCCGCACTGAGAGCGAGAAGGCGCGCGATGCCCACGAACGCGAGACGCGCCGGGAGCTTCAGGCGGAGAAGGAGCGCTGCGGCCGCCTCGCGGAAGAGATCAAGTCCCTTTGCGCGGAGCTTGGCGTCGCTCGCGGCAAGCAGGCGGAAGCCGCTCGCGAAACGGACGCACTCCGACTTGCGGCGGTTGAATCCCTCGGGCAATTGGAGAAAGAGGCGGCGCAGCGGCAGGCGCTCGAACGGGAACGGGAGACGTTCCAACAACAGGTCAAACTTCTTCAAAACACTCAGGCCGTCTCGGAGAAGGTCCGCGAGACTGTTGAGCAGGAATCCCGCGCCCGGGCCGATGCGCTGGCGCGCGCACAGGAAGAGATCAAAGCGCTGGCGGCCAAACGCGACGCGGCCGAGCGGGAGCGCGCGGCTGCTCTGCGGCGCGCGCAAGAGGAGGCCGCATTGCGCCTCCGCGCGGAAGAGCAGAGCGCCGGGTTGAGCGCGCAGATTCAAACGGCGGAATGCGCGGCGAAAGAGCAGCACGACCGCGCAGCCAAAACCCAACAGCAAGCCGAACTGCTCTCCCATGAATTGAAGAATACCCGCAGCGAACTGGCGCGGCAGGCCGAGGCCGCGCAGAAACTTCAGGCGGAATGGACGAAGGAGCGGGCCGGCCTCGAATCGCGCGCACAGTTGACCGCAAAGGCACTCGACAGCGAGACCCAGAGGCTGAAGAGCTCAGAGGCTGC
>Ga0114951_10004515_pt1 | contig 13497 bp, 15 predicted proteins | sample AM7aDNAmetaG_FD_88677 | JGI IMG/M metagenome (GOLD analysis project Ga0114951, IMG submission 88677) | Freshwater microbial communities from Finland to study Microbial Dark Matter (Phase II) - AM7a DNA metaG | ecosystem: Environmental > Aquatic > Freshwater > Lake | place: Finland: Lake Alinen...
AGTTAAACTAAAAAGTTAAACCCGATAATTAAACCATCTGATTAATTATTTCATGAAAGAAGAACGTAGTAAAACCGAAAGCATTATTCTGAATGCTGCAAAGAAGGTTTTTATCCGAAAGGGTTATGACGGTTCCCGAATGCAGGAGATTGCCGATGAGGCGGGTATCAACAAGGCATTGCTCCATTATTATTTCAGGAATAAGGATACACTCTTCGATGCCATATTTCTGGAAGCATTTGCCAGCTTTATACCAAATATTGGTATTACCATCATGTCAAATATACCCATCAATGAAAAGCTGAAAACGATCATTGATACTTATATTGATATGCTCACAGCGAATCCTTTTCTACCCCCGTTTATTCTTCAGGAAATTAACCGTAATCCGCAGAGAATTGTAGGGGAATTGCAGGGCCGGGGATTAAATCCGGAGCTGTTTAAGAAGGTTCTTTATTCCGAAATTGGCGCAAAATCAGGGAAAAGTATCAAGCCTGAACATCTGATGATCAATATTGTTTCTATGTGTATATTCCCATTTGCAGCCAAACCGATCCTGATGGGATTTGTATTCAATCATGATGAGGAAAAATTCAATAATTTTATCAATGAACGCAAACAGGTAATTTATGAAGTTATCGTTAAATCGCTTGAAATATAAACCTGTCTTATTTTTTTATGCAGTATTCTTAATTCTGAGCAGTTCACCTTCTGTTGCACAGGGTATTAGCGACTCTTTGTCTATTGAGAACTGCCGCAGGCTGGCCATTGAAAATTATCCGGTGATAAAACAAAAAGGTTTACTGGAGGAAGCAAGTAAGCTCAGGCTGTGGAATACCACAACCAATTATTTGCCTCAGGCCAGCCTGAACGGCCAGATGTCGTATCAGTCGGATGTTACCAGCATCCCTCTTAAAATTCCCGGTATTAATATACCCCAGCCTGATAAGGACATGTATAAACTCACTCTTGATGTAGTTCAGGCTGTTTTCGACGGGGGTGTTGTTATAGCCCAGCGCAATGTTGAAAAGGCCGCACTGAAGGCAGATATGCAGGGTGTAGAGGTTGAACTGTATAAAATCAACGACAGAGTTAACCAGATTTATTTCTCGGTATTACTCCTTCAGGCAAATGAAAACCTGGTGCAGCTTACTGAAGCAGAGATTAAATCAAGACTTGCAAAAATAGAATCAGGTATTCGTAATGGCGTAGCAACGGAATCTAACGCTAATATACTAAAAGCGGAGTTACTGAAAACAGAACAACAGCTGATTGAGGCAAGAACATCGCGGATAGCTTTCCTGGCTATGCTTGAGGAAATGATCAATAAAAAGATCTCTCCTGTGGTAGTTTTTGCAATACCACAGGTATTTGACGGCATGCCGGAACAGGTCAACAAACGCCCCGAATTACAGTTGTTTGAACTTCAAAAGCAGAAACTCGATGTGTCGCGACAGCTTATAAATACACGGTGGTTCCCTAAAATATTTGGTTTCTTACAGTTAGGTTACGGCAAACCCGGATTGAATATGCTTTCGAGTAGTTTTGACAAGTATTACATGGTAGGAGCAAAACTGAGCTGGAATCCATGGAATTGGAACCAGACTCACAATGACAGGAAATTACTCGGTATACAGGGGAAAAGCATAGATATTCAACGTGAAACGTTTGAACAGAGCGTGCGCATTTCGCAGCAGAAAAACATAGCCGATATTGACAAATATGAGAAATTGATGAAAAATGATGAAGAGATCATTTCTCTGAGAATAAAAATTTCGGATAATGCCGGTGCACAACTTGAGAACGGTGTCATTACTGCTACTGAATACATTACAGAGTTGAATAATCTGGCAATGGCAAAGCTGAATAAAGAATTACATAAAATTCAATACATCTATTCAAAAATAAATTTCTTGAACAATGCAGGTAAATAAAATAAAACAGATGAAAAGATGTGTCCTTTTGCTTTCAATAATAGCGTTGGGAGCATGCACCGGGAAAAACAACAGGTCTGATGCATATGGAACTTTCGAGTCAACGGAAGTAACAGTTTCTGCTGAAACTGCCGGCAGAATTATGAAGCTTGATGCAGAGGAAGGAAATAAGGTTGATGAAGGAAATATTACTGTTGTGATCGACACCCTTGACCTTTATCTGAAAAAGCTTCAGGTGGCTGCCCAGCGAAGTGCGGCTGAGACAAAACTAAACAATATCCTGTCGCAGATCGAAGTACAGAAACAACAGAAAAAAAACCTCATGGTTGACAAAAACCGTGTGGAAAATATGCTTAAAGAAAAAGCAGCCACACAAAAACAGTTGGACGATATTAACGGAAGCCTGAGCCTGCTTGATAAACAGATCACGTCTATCGAAACTCAGAATATTTCCGTAGCGGCTGAAATGAAAGCCTATGATGCACAACTTGTCCAGATACAGGAAAACATTCACAAATGTTATATCCGAAATCCGGTAGCGGGGACTATCCTCACCAGGTATGCCGAACAGGGTGAAATTGCCTATGCAGGCAAAGCCCTTTACAAGATAGCCGACCTGAATACCATGTACCTGAGGGTTTATATCAGCGGCTCACAGCTTGCCAGAGTAAAACTGGGACAGAAAGTAACAGTCATTATTGATGATGACAATACGTCATCAGAACAGCTCGGGGGTGAAGTCAGCTGGATATCATCATCTTCCGAATTTACCCCCAAGATCATACAGACCAGAGAAGAAAGAGTGAACCTGGTATACGCTATGAAAGTCAGGGTGAAAAACGACCAAAGACTGAAGATCGGTATGCCCGGAGAAATCCTGTTCAAATAAATCCTATGCTGCCTGTAGAAGTTCAACATATAAGCAAGTCATACGGAATGGTCAATGCTCTGAATGATATTGATTTTTCTGTCAACAGAGGTGAATTATTTGGTTTTATTGGACCCGACGGTGCAGGTAAGACAAGCCTCTTCCGTATACTCACTACTTTACTGATACAGGACAAGGGAAGGGCATATGTTCAGGGACTTGATACGGTGAAAGATTATAAGAAGATCAGGAAAATTGTTGGCTATATGCCAGGACGTTTTTCACTTTACCCCGACCTCACTGTTGAAGAAAACCTGAGTTTTTTTGCAGGCATTTTCGGGGCTAAGGTTAGTGAAAATTACCATCTTGTAAAAGAGATATATTCGCAGATAGAACCTTTTAAAGACCGAAAGGCGGGTAAACTCAGCGGCGGCATGAAGCAGAAGCTGGCCCTCAGCTGTGCACTGATCCATAAACCCGAAGTGCTCTTCCTCGATGAGCCAACCACAGGAGTTGATGCCGTCTCAAGGACTGAATTCTGGGAAATGCTTAAAAGGTTGATCGGGTATGGAATTACAATATTGGTATCGACACCTTATATGGATGAAGCTTCCCGTTGCGACAGGGTTGCCCTCATTCAAAACGGCACCATTCTGGAAATCAATAGTCCTGTTGAAATTGTGAAAGGTTATAGGAAAAAGATATTTTCTGTTCGCTCAGAAAAAGCATTCGGACTGCTTAATGATCTCCGTGAGACTGTCAGGGATGCTTACGCTTTTGGAAACGAAATTCACTTTTCAATGGAAAATTCAGATGTTGATACAGTGTTACGGAAATTGACTTCACTTGGTTATGAAAACATACTGATTCGGGAGATATCTCCCAATATTGAAGATTGTTTTATGGAATTAATGTCAAAACCATAAATTATGAAAACATTCACCAGCATGTTATTAATTGTCTCCGGAATACTGTTATTCACCTGCAGCAAAGATGTGCCCAAAGCAGATGATGCAACCCGTATCCGGAACATTCATTTCGGTTCTTATCATAATACCCTGAGTGGAGTCGCAGTGATGTGGCGGAATAATTCTAAGTCTGACAGCATCAGGTGGGGATACTCAGCTCAGTTTGAAAAAGGGAGATATCCTGCAAAACAGTCGGACAATTACAAGAATTTTACCTTTGAATATGATTTTCCGGTTTTAAATGCCGCCGATACTGTATTTTACTCGTTGTATGACTCCCAAATCAGTCAATGGACTACAACCTCAATATTCAAGACAGGCTCTGACACAACTCATAATAATTTCAGCTTTACTTTTGTTGGAGATAGCCGAACAAACCTTGACGACTGGATGCTCGTTTCCGGCAATATTCAGGCATCGGACTTTTGTTTGTTCCTTGGCGATATTACGAGTGACGGAAAAGAAGGTTATTACTGGGATGAGTGGTATCAGCACGGTGCAACATTCCTGGGTAAAACTCTTGTTTTTCATACTTATGGTAACCACGATGTCGGGCCATATTACGAAAAACAATTTGCCTTACCCGGTAATAAATATTACTATTCCTTTATTGAAGGAAATGTTTTGTTTATTTGTCTCAACAGTGAAGACCCAGGCAATATCACTCAGTACAACTGGTTGAAAAGTACTCTAGAATCCTATAAGAATATGACATGGAAAGTGGTTTATTTCCATAAGCCATTCTATACCAATAATATTGAGTTAAAACAATGTTTCAGTACCTGGTGGAAGACTTTTGACGATTACGGCGTTGACCTGATACTGAATGGTCATACCCACAACTACCAGCGGACAAAGCCCATCAACAGGAATATTGATACCCTTAATCCCGTCGCCTCTTATGGAAGCGGAGCGGATCAGGGTCGCTGCCAGATCATCGCAGGTGGGGCAGGAGCGCCTCTATCGAAACTGACAATGAACTGGTACACAAAATTGGGCACCATTTCATATCATTACTGTATTGCCGAGGTCAACGGAAACACAATGAAGATTAAAGCGGTTGATATGACAGGAAATATTATTGATAGCTTCACACTAAGCAAATAAAAAGGATGAAGCAGGAAATGGTCATACAGGTTATAGATCTCGTCAAAAAGTTTGGTGATTTTGTCGCCAATGACCATTTGTGCTTTGAAGTATATAAAGGAGAAATATTTGGATTTTTAGGTGCAAACGGAGCCGGTAAGACGACGGCAATGAAGATATTGTGCGGGTTGTCGTCTCCCACATCAGGAAAAGCTACAGTGGCAGGGTTTGATGTATACAGGGAAAGCGAGAAGATAAAAATAAACATAGGTTACATGAGCCAGCGTTTTTCTTTGTATGAAGACCTGAGTCTGGTTGAAAATTTTGAATTTTTCGGTGGAATTTACCGGCTGAAGAAAAAGGAAATTAAAGACAGGATAGAGTATTACATTAAAAAACTGCACCTGGAAGAGGTCAGGAACCAGCCGGTTCGTTCACTGCCCCTCGGCTGGAAACAAAAACTGGCTTTTTCTGTGGCCAATATTCATCAGCCGAAGATTGTGTTTCTGGATGAACCTACAGGCGGTGTCGATCCGGTTACCCGAAGGCAGTTCTGGGACATGATTTACGAAACTGCCTATCATGGAACCACTGTTTTTGTTACCACGCATTATATGGATGAAGCCGAATATTGCAACCGGGTTTCCATCATGGTTGACGGACGTATCGAAGCCATTGATACTCCGGAAGCACTAAAGAAAGAATATCATGCTGAAAGCATGAATGACGTATTTATTAAACTTGCCAGAAAGAAAGACATACAGGATTAAAATGAAATTTACAGGCTTCATAAGGAAAGAATTTTATCATATTTTCCGCGATTACCGTTCGCTCGTGATACTTATTGGTATGCCTGTTATCCAGATCCTCCTTTTCGGGTATGCTATAACAACAGATATAAAAGATGCCAGGATTGCCATACTCGATAATTCAAAAGACATTGTTAGCATGAAGATCACTGATAAATTGCTGTCGTCAGGTTATTTTAAACTGAATGAGAACCTGAGCAATTTAAAAGATGTGGAGAAAAGTTTCAGAAAGGGAAAAGTGAAGGAGGTCATTATTTTTGAAAGCAACTTTACTGAAAAGCTGAATAAAACAGGGAAGGCTGGCATTCAGATCATCGCTGATGCAACTGACCCGAATACGGCTAACCTTCTGGTTAGTTATACAAATGCGATCATTACGAATTACCAGTCAGAACAGGCAAAAGATGTAAAAATACCTTACCGCATCGAACAGGATGTCAGGATGATGTTCAACCCCGAGATGAAAAGCGTTTATATGTTCATCCCCGGAACCATGGTGATCATTCTGATGCTCGTCTGTGCTATGATGACATCCATATCGATTACCCGGGAAAAAGAAACTGGCACCATGGAGGTTCTCCTGGTCTCGCCTCTCAAACCTTTTCACATCATCGCAGGTAAAGTGATACCCTACATTGTACTGTCATTTATTGATGCCCTTGTCATCCTTTCCATGGGGCACTTTGTTTTCGGTCTCATCATTCACGGCAGTCTCGTTTTGCTGCTGGCAGAGAGCATCCTTTTTGTTATCATGGCATTATCCATGGGGATAATGATCTCCACCGTGGCCCCGAGCCAGCAGGTGGCTATGTTGCTTTCACTGGCAGGACTGATGCTACCGTCCATACTGCTTTCGGGTTTTATCTTCCCTATAGAAAACATGCCTCTTGTTTTACAATGGTTTTGCAACATCATTCCGGCAAAGTGGTTCATCATCATCATCAGGAGCATCATACTGAAAGGGGTTGGGCTGAAAATATTATGGAAAGAAACTCTTATCCTGGTGCTTCTAACCGTATTCTTCGTCGCCGTCAGCATCAAACGTTTCAAAATAAGGCTGGAGTAAAATGAGAACGATATTCTATATCATACAGAAAGAGTTCAGGCAGATCAGGCACAACAGGGTGATGCTGCCCATCATCGTTTTGATGCCTTTTATTCAGCTTCTTATCCTTGTTCATGCCGCCACTTATGAAATGAAACATATAAGGCTGTATGTGTCTGATGCTGACAAAAGCAGTATATCAAGGCAGATCACTGGTAAATTCAGCGGTTCCCCTTTTTACGACATTGTTAATATTCAGAGCCATAGCAGGGATAATATGGAGCAACTGCTTGAAAACAAAGCTGATATTGTGATCGATATTCCTTATGGATTTGAGAAAAAACTCAGGACAGAAGGAAGCGCCAGGGTTCAGTTGCTGATTAACGGTATCAACGCTCCTGCCGCCGCACTTATTTTTGCCTATTCTTCTTCCATTGTTGCTGGATATAACAGAGAACTGATCACGATTTGGATCGATCAGCCTCTGGCCGGAATGGTAATCCCTTCGATTAATATCACCTACAGTTACTGGTTTAATCCGGAACTGAATTATAAAAACTTCATGGTTCCGGGCATATTGGTTTTGCTGGTGACCATGATCGGCGCTTTTATGGCCGGGATCAATATTGTAAGGGAAAAGGAGATCGGTACGATAGACCAGCTGAATGTGAGCCCGGTAAAAAAGTACCAGTTCATCACCGGCAAACTAGTACCTTACTGGATTATAGCCATGTCGGAGCTGGCTTTTGGGCTGCTAATCGGAAAATTGCTTTTTGGTACCCCTGTCATCGGAAGCATATTTTTGTTATTTGCTTATGCCGCCATATATCTTACCGCAATACTGGGAATGGGTTTGCTGATTTCTACCGTGAATAACACCATGCAGCAGTCCATGTTTATCACCTGGTTTTTTATGGTGGTATTCATACTGATGAGCGGGCTGTTCACTCCGGTTGAAAGTATGCCTGTATGGGCACAGCGTATTGACATCATTAACCCGGTGGCTGATTTTATTGCCGTTATCCGGATGATACTGCTAAAAGGCTCGGGTTTCAGCGATGTGAAAACTCATTTCCTGTATATAACGGTTTATGCTGTGATCATCATGATGCTGGCTGTAAGTAGATACAGGAAGGTGTCGTAAAAGAGGTTAGTCATCATTGTTAAGTGGTCAGTCCAAATTTGATAATTTGCTCTTTGATTTTTTATGTTATTAATTAAATAGCTTTGAGGTTCTCTGTGAAAATTTCTTTGTTTGCCTCTGTGTTTAAATATTTATACAGAGAAACTCAGAGAACGTACAGAGAAAAAATAAGCTTTAAAATCATAATTATAAAAAATCAGGTCAAAAATAGTGATGTTGGTAATCTGTTGTTTTTTTGATTTGTTATTTTGGAAAGTTTATAACTTTAATTGAAGTTTTCTGCTATAATCTGCGGTATCAGCGGAAAATATTAAAAGATACTCTGATTTCCCAGCTGAAGCCCGGACGAAAGGAATTCAATAAAGATTCCAAATTATAAGTTTTGGACTTTGAATCCAAAATAATTTTCTTTCCCCTGATAATTTGGATGTAATGGTTTTTTTCATATCTTTGCACTCCATTTTAAAAACCATTTAATAAACAATTAAAAATTAATTTATTAATTATGAAACAGTACGAAACCGTTTTCATTTTAACTCCCGTTTTATCTGAAGATCAGGTAAAGGAAACGGTAAATAAGTTCAGGAAGTTTCTTACAGAGAAAGGAGCTGAAATTATTTATGAAGAGGACTGGGGCATGCGCAAGCTTGCTTATGCTATCCAGAAAAAATCATCAGGCTTTTATCATTTGTTTGAATACAAAGCTCCTGCTGAACTGATCAATGATTTTGAAATCCAGTTCCGCCGTGACGAGCGGGTACTCCGTTTCCTTACCATCGTTCTCGATAAGCATTCTCTTGCTTATAATGAGAAAAAACGTGACCTGAAGAAAACGGATAAAAAAGTTATTGTAAAAGAATCTTAAATCATTAAAAATTATTGATCATGGCCGGACAACCCAATTCAGAAATAAGGTACCTGACTCCGATAGCAGTTGATACCAAGAAAAAGAAATATTGCCGTTTCAAGAAAAGCGGAATAAAATACATTGATTACAAGGATGCTAACTTCCTGATGAAATTTGTTAATGAACAGGGTAAACTGTTACCCCGCCGTATTACAGGCACTTCTACCAAATTTCAGAAAAAAGTAGCACAGGCAGTGAAAAGAGCCAGACATATTGCTTTGTTACCCTATGTTGGAGATTTATTAAAATAAGGAGGGAAAACCAATGGAAGTGATTTTAAAACAAGATGTAAAGACCCTGGGATATGCCAACGATACCGTTAAGGTAAAACCCGGATATGGACGCAATTTCCTTATCCCCAAAGGGCTGGCAGTTCTTGCCAACGAAACAAATAAAAAGATCCATGCCGAAAATATGAAGCAAAAAGCTCATAAAGAAGCAAAGAATCGTGACGAAGCCGAAAAACTCGTTCAGACACTGGAAACCGTTACCCTGAAAATAGGTGCAAAAGCCGGTGCAAATGGTAAAATATTCGGTTCTGTCAATACTATCCAATTAGCTGAAGCGATAAAACAACAGTTCAGGTTTGAGATCGACAGGAAAAAGATCGACATTGAAGGCGATTCAATAAAACAATTAGGTGAATATAAAGCTACCGTTTCATTATATAAAGGCATTAAAGCCATTATCAATTTTGAAGTAGTCGCTGAATAATCCTTTAAATTTATATCAGAAACCTGCCCTTATTCGCAAGGCAGGTTTTTTTTTGTACTTTTGAACCAATGCTTTCAAAAAATAAAATAAAGTATATCAATTCCCTGAAAATTACCAAATTCAGACACGAAAACAAACAGTTCGTTGCTGAAGGAAGCAAGCTTGTGAAGGATCTGATTCAGGAACACTTTGATATAACTGAATTATATGCTACGGCTAAATGGTCAGAAGAAAATTCAGAGTTGACTGAGAACCTGCAGATATATCTGGTGACGGATGCCGAACTAAAAAGGATCAGCAACCTGACGGAACCCAATGGGGTTTTAGCTCTTGCAAATATTCCGTCCATGCCACCTGGTCATGAAATGCTTCCGGATGACCTGCTTATTGTTCTTGACGGCATAAGTGACCCGGGCAACATGGGTACTATAATCAGAACAGCTGACTGGTTTGGTATAAAAGATATTATTTGTTCGGAAGACACCGTTGATGTTTTTAATCCCAAAGTTGTTCAGGCTACAATGGGATCTATTGCACGTGTGAAGGTTCATTATGACGATCTGGAGAGTTTCATGAAGTCCGTTCCTCCCGATATCGAAATCTGCGGTACTTTCATGGATGGTGAGAATCTCTATGAAACAGTGTTCTCTCCAAAAACAATATTGGTTTTTGGGAGTGAAGCAAAAGGGATCAGTAAAGAACTTTTACCGTTGATCACTAAAAAACTCACTGTGCCGGCATCAGGAAACAGGACCCATAGGCCTGAATCATTGAATGTTGCCGTTAGCCATGCTATAATTACAGCTGAGTACATGAGGCGGCAAAATCAGTAAATGGCAATTGCTACTGTACTGTCAAAATCTCATTTTATAGATTATTTATACTATCACCGGATCATAAAGAATTGAAATAATGTAACATTTATATATATCCAATACGATTAGTATATTGAATAATAATTTCATATCTTTATAGAAATAATAACCTGACTATGCAAACCGAGATCACTTCACCCGGACCATTATTAAATGATAATGGGACCCTTGCTCAGAAAGGATGGGCAAGAAGTCTCATACTCGAATACGACCGAAATAGGGTAAAAGCAGGTACTCTGCGAATCAAAGAATGGGACTATTATTGCATCTTGCAGCCCGAATATGGTCTGGCAATAACTGTAGCCGACAATGCATACATAGGATTCTATGCCATTACTTTTTTCGATTTCATCAACAGAAAAGAAACATCTGGTTTTGTAATAGAACCCTTCACTATGGGTAAACTGAATATGCCTTCTGATTCTGCCATGGGCGATGTTGTCCTTGAGCACAGGAAACTGCAGGCCAGTTTCAGACATGCGGACGGGAAAAGACACATCAGTTTCAACTTTCCGGGGTTTAATAAAGAGTCCGGCATTCGCGGTGAGGTTGAACTAAGCCCTTTGAATAAAGACAGCATGGTGATAGCTACTCCTTTTAAAGAAAACCCACTGGCTTTTTATTATAATCAAAAGATAAACTGCCTGCAGGCTTCAGGGCATTGTGTTTTTGGTGGGAAAAAATTTATATTTGACCCCGTAAACTCTTTTGGGGTTCTGGACTGGGGAAGAGGTGTATGGACATACAGTAACCATTGGTACTGGGGATCTGCTTCAGGGATGGTTGAAGGCAAAGCTTTTGGGTTTAACATCGGGTACGGTTTTGGCGATACATCGGCAGCTTCTGAAAATATGCTGTTTTACAATGGTATAGCGCATAAACTGGACCAGGTGACATTTCACATCAACACAAAAAATTACCTGGAACCCTGGAAATTCAGCAGCAACGACGGCAGGTTTGAACTTGACTTTGTTCCTTTGATCGATCGTTTCTCAAATACCAACCTGTTAATTCTTAAATCAAAACAGCATCAGGTCTTTGGCTATTTTACAGGTACCGTTATTCTTGAAGATGGAACACCTCTGGCAATAAACAAGTTACTTGGATTTGCCGAAGATGTGATCAACCGCTGGTAAGAAAATATTACCTTTTTACTACCAGTTTGGCATTGGTGAGTTTGTCACCGGTTTTAATAGTGAATATATAGATTCCGTCGCACAATGATGAAACATCCAGTACATAAGCATTATTTCCTTTAAAGGAGCAGAGCTTATCAATTTTCATCATTTCCTGACCCTGAAGATTGGTGATTATGACCATAGCTTGTAATCCCTCAGGTGAATAATAAGATACCATGGCTGAATTTTGAACGGGGTTGGGATAGATATCGGCGGTTTTATATCCCTTATTTTCATTCACAGATGCCGGCTTGTCAAAAAATTCAGGTTGTGCCCAGGCCATTTTCTTGGCAACAATTAACCCGTCATCTTCAAGTTCAGCCCTAACATATAATTCTCCATTCCGGGTATAGGATGCATATGTTCCGGTTGTTTCCTGTAAAGTCTGATGGTTCGGGCCTATAAAACGGATCTTGGTACAGTTGGAGCAGGAAACATTGATAGTTTGGTTATCGACAAGTTCATAGTTTGTAATTTCAATGCCACTTGAAGCATAGAAATCACCGTTTTTCATAGCATCAATAACTGCCTGTTTGGTAATATTCTCAGGATTGAGTTTGATCATGATCCAGCCCAGATCGAATAAATTAAGATCATGGGAATCGTCTGTTGCAAGGCCATAAATCTTTTTACCTCCGGAAAGAACACAGTCCCAAAGTGTATGGTCATCAGGAGCGTATAATTCAGTTCCTCCATTATGAATTTCCATAAAGTCAATATAGTTAAGATATTGAAAATCAAGGCAAGATAAGCTCCAGTCGGAAGGATACCTAGGAATAGGATGGTTTACCATAGCCATTGCTCCCTGAGCGTGGATAGAATCCAAAGCAGGCTGTATGGTCAAATTGGCATCATCAATGGTATGTCTTATATTGAAAGCGTTTACATGATTATGAAATGTGACCTCCTCTGAATTGATGCAAAGCATCAATGGATTGCTTAACGCTTCTCCGTCAGTCATGTAACCATGATCGGTGATAAACAGTATCCGGTAGCCCTTAATTCCGTATTGATACATAATATCAACAGGGGCAAGTGCGCCATCGGAATTGGTGGTATGGCAATGCGCCTGAGCTTTATAATAGTGCTTCTGCGCACAAAGCTTACTTTCAGAAATAATAAATAAGGTGATGAAAAGGAATATTACTGTTCTCATAAATCTTAAATTGATGGAGCTAAATTAAAACAATTTGCAATGAGATTCAAAAAATATTTAAGCTTTGATGATAAATCGCAATTTAATTGTAAAAAACAACATTACAATATATTACAGATAATATTCAATTATTTTCATTTATTCATATGAACGACGAAACAGGGGATTTACCCAATAATTAGCTTAATGTACACGATAAGTGTGTAAAAGAGAAAATATCTCAGGTTAACCCGAATTGTTTGATTATCATCTAAATAATTTTAGTATTCCATAAGGCGGAATTAATTTTGGTTCAGATTTTAAAATAATATGTAACCAAAAAATTAAAAGAACAATCTAAAAATGAAAACCATGAAAACAAAAAATTTTGCAATAATGATAAGCACGATCCTGATCAGTGTTTTTTCACTTTCGGCACAGGCAGTTAACACTTCATCTGTTACTATCCTTGATGATGTGATTAAATCGGTCTTTAAATATCCGGCAGAAGCAAAGTCAGAAGGTATAACCGGATTTGTTATCGTTGAAGTTCAAATGGATAATGATGGCAGGATAAATGTAAAACAGATCAACTCGGATAATGAAATGCTGAAGAATTATGTCATCAGTCAGCTGAATAATATTAAAATTCCGAATGCCGCAATTGGTGCTGACGAAGTTCGTATATATAAGTTTAAATTCAAGTTAATCTAATTAATTTAAGTTGCGACCTATGATATTAACAAAAGGTGTTTGATAAAAATATAATAAAAGGCAAAGTCTATCAATGGAAACTTCCGATAATGGTAGTTCTAACCAAACCATATCAGAGCC
>Ga0114951_10004519_pt1 | contig 13491 bp, 13 predicted proteins | sample AM7aDNAmetaG_FD_88677 | JGI IMG/M metagenome (GOLD analysis project Ga0114951, IMG submission 88677) | Freshwater microbial communities from Finland to study Microbial Dark Matter (Phase II) - AM7a DNA metaG | ecosystem: Environmental > Aquatic > Freshwater > Lake | place: Finland: Lake Alinen...
ACCAGCGTCACTTCCGGGATATCCAGACCCTCCCTCAGAAGATTGATGCCGACCAACACGTCGAAATCACCTTTTCTAAAGTCCCGCAAAATATCCAGTCGCTGCAGCGTGTCCATGGAGGAATGGATGTACTTGGCCCTGATCTTTTTCTCGGCCAGAAATTCACTCAGGTCCTCGGCTGTCTTTTTGGTAAGGGTCAGGACCAGAGAGCGCTCTTTGTTGACAACCCTTTTTTCTATCTCGCCGATAAGCGCCTTTATCTGACCCTGAGCCGGAAGTATCTGAACATCCGGATCCACCAGACCTGTGGGCCGGATTATCTGTTCCACGATGTTTGTCTTGCCGCAAAGCCCGAGCTCATACGGCCCCGGAGTGGCTGAAACAAAAACGGTGGCGGGTCTCATCGCCTCAAACTCGTCAAATTTTAGCGGCCGGTTATCAAGGGCCGACGGCAGACGGAAACCGAAGTCCACCAGAGTAGTCTTGCGGGAACGGTCCCCCTGATACATGCCGCGTATTTGCGGCGCGCTGACATGCGACTCGTCCATGAAAAGCAGGAAATCCTTCGGGAAATAATCCAGCAGGCACAGCGGACGCTCGCCGGGAGGCCTGCCGGACAAATGACGGGAATAGTTCTCTATGCCGTGGCAATAGCCGGTCTGGCGTATCATCTCCAGGTCGTATCGGGTGCGCTGCTCTATGCGCTGGGCTTCCAGCAGCTTGCCCGCGGCGTTCAGCTCTTTAAGCCGGTTCGCCAGTTCCGCCTCTATGGCGGCTATCGCTTTTTCAAGCTCGCGCGGCTCGGCCACGAAATGTGTGGCGGGGTAAATAATCGCCTCTTTGTGCTCGCGCAGCGTATCGCCGGTCAGCGGATCTATTTCCTTTATACTCTCTATCGTATCCCCCAAAGCCAGACGGTAGGCCGTCTCCATATCGGCCGGGAAAATATCCATGATCCCCCCGCGCATACGGAACGTGCCGCGGGCGAATTCGGTCTCGTTGCGGTCATACTGTATGGCCACCAGGCGCCTGGTAATTTCGCGCCGGTCGCAGGCATCTCCCACGCGCGCATGAAAACAGAGTTTTGAAAAATTGTCAGGCGAGCCGATATTGTAAATACAGGAAACCGACGCAACCACTATGGTGTCGCGCCGGGTAAGTATTGAGCTGGTGGCCTTCAATCGAAGCTTGTCGATGTGATCGTTTATTGAAGCGTCTTTTTCGATGTACGTGTCGCTGGACGGGATATACGCCTCGGGCTGATAATAATCGTAATAGGAAACGAAATATTCCACCGCGTTCTCCGGAAAGAAGGTCTTGAACTCGGAGTAGAGTTGGGCCGCCAGCACCTTGTTTGGCGAAAGGATGAGCGCTGGACGGTTGAGTTCCTGTATGACGGACGCAGCCGTGAAAGTTTTACCTGAACCTGTAACGCCCAGCAGGGTCTGGTTGGCCTTGCCGGCTTTTATACCTTCGCAAAGCGCTTTTATAGCCGCTGGCTGATCGCCCTTGGGCTTGAACGGAGAAACAAGTTTGAACTTTTCGCTCATGTCTAGATTTTATCAATTATCATTTGCACAGGAGATTTTATTTTGTAAGATTTTGGCAGGGGAAAGGAACCGGGGCCGGCTAAAGCCCCGCGGATTATTTATAATTTAAAGGAGACTACCATGAAAAAAACAGGGAAACTTATCGGAGCGGGTATCGGTCTGGCGGCTGTGGCAGCGGCCGGAGCTTATTTTCTCTATGGGGAAAAGGGCGCCAAAAACCGCGCGAAAATAGCGGGCTGGTCCCTTAAAATGAAGGGCGAAGTGCTGGAAAAAGTGGAAGCCCTTAAATCGATCGACAGGGAAGCCTACCATGAACTCGTTGACAAGGTCGCGGCGCGCTACGCGAAATTGGAGAAGGTCAGCGCCTCCGAACTCAGGCATCTCACTGTTGAAATCAAGAACGCCTGGGCCCATATCAGCAAGCAATTGAAATAAGCTGGCGGCGAAGTAGTGAATAGCGAAACAGAAACGGGAATACGGATCTTTGCGACTTTTCTGTTCTCATGCGCCGCTTCACTACTTCGCTATTCCGGTATCCTCTGCCCCCTATATGTCCGCGAAACTCCAGATTACCGTGGCGTCCACGGCCGGCTTCTGCCCGGGCGTTAAGAATGCCATAGATAAAGTTCTGGAACTGGCTAAAAACGCCAAAAAACCCATATACACGCTGGGCCCCCTGATCCATAACCGCCAGGTTATAGAGACCCTGAGAGAAAACAACGTCCACGCCGTAGAAAACATATCGGAAATTAAGGAGCATGACGCCATACTGGTCATCCGCGCTCACGGCATCCCGCCTGAACTGGAAGCAGAGATACGAAGCGGGGCGCTTGAAGTGGTGGATGCCACCTGCCCGCTGGTTAAACACGTGCACCACACTATCGCCAGGTACGCGAAAAATGGTTACGACACGGTTATCGTGGGCGACAAAGATCACGCGGAAGTAATAGGTCTCATGGGTTACACGCTTGGGCGCGGCCATGTAATCAGCGGCCCACGGGAAGCCGCGGGCCTGTCCCGGATGGGAAAGGCCAACATCGTGGCCCAGACAACGCAGGAAGAGGATGTGTTCCTGGCGGCGGTTTCGGAAGTAAGGAAAAAGACCGACGAACTCGCGGTTTCCGATACCATTTGTAAGCCGACAAAAGACCGTCAGAAAGAAACTGTGGAACTGTCAAAAACTTCCGATCTTGTAATCGTGGTGGGCGGGAAAAATTCAGCCAACACGGCCAGGCTATTTCAGATCTGCCAAAAGCTCGCTCCGGCCGCGATCCATATTGAGAATGAGGACGAGCTCCCGGCCGCCCTGCTAAAAAACAAAAAACATATCTTTATTACAGCCGGAGCCTCCACCCCCAGCTGGATGACGGAGAAGGTGCTGATGCGAGTCCGCGAACTGACCGGAGCCGGTAAAGGTCCCCTGAAAGAACGGCTCTCCCTCCTCTGGAAACTTGTGATAGCCAGCGGCGCTTACACGGCCCTGGCCGCCGTGGCGCTGGCTTATGTCTGCATGAAGCTTGAAGCCTCCACCGTTTCAAAGAAGCTCCTGCTTATGGCCGGCCTGTTCGTGCTCAGTCTTCATATGGCCAATCGCGCCGAAGAAAAAGGCACCTCGGCTCCGGATAAAGCCAAGCGCCTGCTTTTTATCCGGTTTAAATCCGCCACCAAGTTCGCCGCGTTCTTATTCGGCGCGCTGGCTTTATTTTTATCCGGCACTATGGGCTGGCAGGTGCTGCTGCCTGCGGCTTTTTTCTGGGGAGCGGGGATGCTTTACCCCTATAAACTACCATTTGGCTTTAATAAATCCGGCAATTTTCCGGCATCAAAAGACATTGTCACAGCCATGGGCTGGGCTTTCGTCTGCGCCTACGCCCCGGGCCTCTCGCATGGGACGATTGCATATAAATCAACCCACTTGGCAGTCATATTCGCGATACTGCTGGTGTTTATTCGTTCGGTCATGTTCGGAATAAGCAACGCTCATAGCGATATGATAGTAGGCAAGGAAAATTTCTACAAAGCCGCCGGGGCAAAGCTCACGTATTTGACATTGTCCGCCATGTTTATTTTTCTTGAAACCATACTGGTATTGCTGCTTAGTATGGGCTGGAAAACGGGCTTGGCTTCAGCGCTTTTCACCGGCCTTTTTTATTATATGGCCCTTATGCTTTTCTTCTATTTACGAAAAATTCCGGAACGCATCACGTCAGAGACACTTATAGACTCGCAGTTCCTGATACTGGCGCTGATGACTTATATCGCGGCTTAGCTCTGGATCTCGCAACTTAATAACTCGCCATCATCGTTCCCGCGCCAATTTGATATAATTTCAACGGGACAATTTATTACAGGATGGGAGATAAATGAAAAATTACGCGAGATTTGCGACATTGGTGGTAGCCATAGCGACCCTGACCGGATGCGCGCATATGCCGGGCGGTATAAGTTCCTCAACAACACCGATAAACAACAGGGCATACGAGGAGCTCGGCAAAGTTTCCGGCACCAGCAGCAAAGTTATGCTGTTTGGACTGTTGCCGATAAGCGGTTCAAATAACACTCAGGATGCCGTTGACTCCGCCAAAGAGAAACTGGGCGCGGACGCTTTAATCGATGTAACCGTAGAGGCTTACAGCCAATGGTGGATCCTTTGGTCGAACAATACAACTAAGGTTACCGGCAAAGGCATCAGGTTCAAATAAACCGCGGTTAAGCGCCATGACGATACAAATGTCATGCTCTTTTGCAGCATAAATAGAATCGAGCGAATAGAATTAAGGAGACTGAAAATGAAAAAAACAATACTTGCGGTTATAATCTTAAGCGTATGCTCCGGCCTCAGTTTTGCCGAAAGCATGACGGGGAAAATCGGAGTCGGACTGAGAAACGATATGTTTGACGTCAGATATTTCATCAACGACACGATCGGCGTTCATGCAGGGACCGCGGTCTCGGCATTCAACCCCGAGGGCACCACCAAGAGCACGGAATATGACCTTAATATCGGCGGGTTTTACTCAAAGGAAATCACCGACGGATTAATGTTCCAGACCGGGCTGACAGTGGCACATTCTGCCGGTAAAGACGCCGGGATCCGGTATAAAGTATGGAGTTACAATCCGTACCTGGGCGCGGAGTTTATTTATAAGGGCCGCTTCGGTCTTGATTTCAAGATAATCCCTATCCAGTATTCCACTTGGAAAGAAACAGGCTCGAACTCTACCGCTTGGGCCGGCGGCGCAGGCAGCCTCGGCGCGCATCTCTACTTCTAGGCATAAACCCGCCTGAGTGGCGGTTCCCTTAGAAAAACAAAACCCCGTCCGCTTCAGGCAGACGGGGTTTTATTTTTGCTTTCAGACACAGGACCCCGACGGCTCGTGGAATCTTATCCCGCCTTGCGTCATGCAATGAAATAATTTTTAACTGTAAACTTGCAACCAATATTGCCCCTCTAGTTACAACGAAGATTGACCCACCTTTGCCCAATAAAACAATAGGGTTAAACTCACCTGCAACTAATAGGGCAAAATGCGCTGCAACTTTACCCCGCCACTTTATCCGGTATTACCTATTTTTAGTGCCCGATGGACACCCAGGTGGACACCAGAACCTCTTGACATACTTACATATTGTAAGTATACTATAAATATGATTATTGAATTATTAAACCGCAGAGACCCTTTGCGAGTCTTGCTGGCCTTATACCAGCGCGGCGGGCTTCGCTTTGGTCAGATTCAGACTTTGCTGAACCTGAACCCAACCCAAGTGGACAGGGCGCTGAAATTTCTGACTATCAGCCGATGGATCAAAGCACATCCTCATCCTGGCGGTAAAAGCCGGGGACAAGCAGAGTACACCCTAGAGAAACGCGGCGAGGCGCTGGCCGAAGCCTTTACCTCTTTCACCACGGCAATTCAGCAAAAGAAGGAAGAGATCAGCGCAACGGAACTTGCTGAATTTCAGGAATTCTGGCTGCCCACATTATCCGCCGGGAAAAAAATCATACACGGCAAATCCGGCAGCAGCGTAACTATCCGGCAGTTTCCCCGGGATGAAAAAGAAGAGCTTGCGGAATACCGCGCCGGTTGCCTGATGCTGCCGCCCCAAAAAAGGGTCAGCCGGGTAATGGAACTCTCCCGTAGATTGATTCTATTAAACCCAAACAACCCGCGAACACTTCACATCGCCCCACAGGTAAGGATAATCCATGACGCCTTTAAATAACAGCCCCATAGAAGATTACGCGGCGCTTATCGCCGCCCTGAACGAACACCGCGTCGAATTCATGATCGTCGGCGCGTATGCGGTAGGGCTTCACGGCTATATCCGGGCCACCATAGATATAGATATTTTTGTAAACCCCGAACCAAGGAATGCCTCTCGAGTTTCAGCCGCGCTGAAGGACTTCAACGGAGTAGATGTCAACCCGAAAGAAATCAAAAAACACACCATGCTCGAGTTAGGAAAAGAACCAAACAGCCTGCATATTATCACGAACATAACCGGTGTAGAATGGGAAAAAGCCTGGAAGAGCCGGATACAGAGTGAACTTGGGAATCAACCCGCAGCCTTTATATCCAAAGAGTGTTTGATCGAGAATAAACGCGCGTCTGGACGGGACAAAGACAACCTGGACCTGATCGGTCTTGGCGCGGAACCGGCGAAAACTAAAGAGAAAAAGAAAAGCCGCGGCTAGGATCTCTAATTACAAATACAATTTTACGTTCTCCCGAATAACTGGACCAAACGAAGCTGGAAATTTGCTAAATTTAAGTCCTCCGATAATGGAGGAAATCATGAACAAAAGGTTCACGGAAGAACAGATAGCGTTTGCGTTGCGGCAGCATGAAAGCGGTATTTCGGTCACCGATATATGCCACAAAATGGGTGTCAGTGATGCTTCTTTCTATCTCAGACGACTTTAACCAATCTTATCTGGTCTTAACCCTCGTCGTAAAATGCATTTCGCACCCCTCCGCCACTTTACCCGGCATTACCTGTTATTAGTGGGCGATAGACACCCAGGTAGACACCAGAAAATGTCGATTAGACCGCCACCACATCTATTGCCGGAATATCCGCTCAAGACACCTGCCACACGACTCTTCGTAAACATCCACCACATCTACTCTATTGGCGTATTTACCTCCACTGCTTTACAGCCCAAAACGTCCCGTTTTGAAGTTTTTAAGGCCCATTTCGGGAATTACTTTCAAATCATACAGCTATTTTTGCTACAATTTTCTGGAAGTAAATCGCAGGCAGGGGACACCATTCATGGACAAACTGAAAATTCTGATTATTGAAGACGACAAACTGGCGCAGGACATCCTGGCTGATAATCTTGCCGGCCAAACAGTAGATTTCGCGGGTGATAAAACCGCAGCCGAACGCAAACTCAAAGCTGAGCGCTACGATATCTGCTTCATAGACCTTATGCTTGGCGAAAATGATGACTACTCCGGCCTAAAACTTATACCTCTGGCGGTTTCAAAGGGAATCTACTCAGTAGTTATGTCCAGCTGCGATACGGAAGATACCATCAGTAAGGCTTACGCCCTCGGCTGCAAAGAGTTCTATGTAAAAGGCAACGAAAAATCCAACGTCGCGGCCATTATAGCCCGTTATTTGCAGGGCGACGCAGGTAAAAAGGCGAAGAATGTTTTCACGACTGGCTTCATCACCAATGACCCGGCCACGCGCTCAACAATAACCGAAGCGTTAAAATACGCTCCAACACATCTACCCATCCTTATACTTGGCCCATCCGGCACCGGAAAGACGACCCTGGCAAAACTATTACATGAGCATTCCGGACGCACCGGAGAATTCACAGCCATCAACTGCGCGGCTTATACCGAAGACCTGCTGGAAGCCGAGTTGTTTGGTTATAAAAAGGGCGCGTTCACGGACGCGAAGGAAACCCGTAAGGGCAAACTGGCGCAAGCCGACAAAGGAACTTTATTTCTGGATGAGATAGGCTCCATGAGCCATAATATGCAGACCAAGTTGCTTAAAGCAATTGAGGAAAAGTCTTTTTATCCCCTCGGCGCCGACAAGCCAGAGTATTCCGATTTCCGCGTTATCAGCGCTACCCTAGAAGATATGCAGAAACTCTTAGCTGAACAGAAACTGCGATTTGACTTCTTCCAGCGGGTCCACGGCATGACCATAACGCTTCCGCCTCTGGCGCATAGGAAATGTGACATCTTCCCGCTTATCCAAACATTTACTAAAGGAACGAAGCGGCTGGCCTTTGAACCGGAAGCCAAAGAATACCTGTTATCGCACGGCTGGCCGGGAAATACGCGTGAGCTTAGACGCTTTGTGGATATTGTGACATCTGGCACGGACGGGGCTGTGACGCTTGAAATAGTTAAGCGCCATATTACACTCACCGACGCACCGGAGCAGCCGGGAACAATAACCATAACGCAGGCACAATATGATTACGCGCTCAAACACGGGCTTCCTGATACCATCGATCTGATTACCGCCGCGATCATCAACCGCAATTTAACCGACAACCGCGGAAGAAAGATAGACACTCGCGAGCAACTTAAGATTTCGAAACGCCTGCTATATTCGGTCCTGGGTAAACAGCAAAAAGCAGGGAGGTTATAATTATGTCCGACTCAGAGAAGAGCCACGCCATAAAATCCAAGTCCATCAGTCTCAAAGAAGCCGCGGAATTACTGCATAAATGTCCTGACGAAAAGAAACGCGCCAGGATCGCGCTTATGCGCGAAACGGCGCAGGATATTGTAAGACTTTTAACGGAATTGGAAGCAGAATTGCCTAAGGCCTGATATCAGAACTTCCACGGTGATTCTTTGTCCATTACTCTCAGCCAGGGCAGATGCGCGAACCTCTCAGGGGAATGGCCGGTTTCAAGCGTTATATTGGTAAAACCTTTTTTCCTCAAGTCCACGGCGATACTCTCGCCTTTGATATCATTGCCAAGCTCGGAATCTATATAGATAGGCGTGTCTTTAGGAAATGCTTCAAGATTTGACAGGAATCCAGCAGGGTCTTTAAACGCTTTCAATTCTACACCTGCGGCTGCGGCGGTATCTTCCCAGTTCATATGCACAAGCGCGTCGTCATCTATTAGAACGGCTAATTTTTTAGTCTCCCCCGCACCTTCTACCCTATCCGTTATTTGTATAGGCACGAAGTCGGCCAGGCCTTTAGGGATCATCCGCACTTTAAGGCGTTTGCACTCGTCAATTATGCGCTTCTCTTCGCAACGGCTGGTGACTAATATGGTTTTGCCGCATAGCTCTAGCTCTTCTGCAAGGTTTAAACCTGTTTCTTTATAGCCCACAAGCTCATAATCAAAAAGATAATGCGCGTTTTCAGCTTTTGCCGTATTATTTTTTACCCATTCGCGCAGTTTATCCGGCTCGCTAAAATGGAGTACTTCAATATCATGCTCCTTGACCCTCAAGGAATCAAACCGGCCCTGCCAGACCTGATGAATGGCAGCGTCATCATCCAAAACTACAACCGGGCTGCCGGATGTAAGCTTAAGTACTGGCACGAACCCTTCTGGAGCTTCAGCTTTAAGCAGTTTTATTGTAGCCGTAGTCCCCTTGCCCAATTCTGATGTAATACTCAGGCTTCCGCCCCAGCTTTCAACCGTAGTTCTCGCGTGGAACAGTCCAAGGCCCGATCCTCCAGCTTTGCCGTGCGTCTCACCTCTTTGCCCGAGCCTCGGAAGTATTTCAGGCGGTATGCCCTTGCCGTTATCGTTTACCGTTAAAATGATATTTTCCTCGTCACGGGCCAGACCGACTTTGACCGCACCTTTATCGCCTAAGACTTCAACAGCATTATTAACCAGATTGGACACTATGCGCCTAAATTCTACCGGCTGGATTTTAGCAAACAGTCCGTAGGACGCCGGGGTTAATTCAAAATCGATGTTAATGCCGGATTTTGATTGAAATTGCAGGCGCTTTTCGGTGATAACTGGATCTATAATGCTTGATAACAACCGGACTTCCTGAGGCTTACCGGAGCCGGCGGTGGCTGATTCAGCGGCCAGCGCAGCTTTAGGCTGCTGCCGGTTCTTTTCAAGAAGGTTATTGGCAATATCGCGTATACGGTTAACTGCGTGCCGCACTATAACGCGCTGTTTTTCCGGGAGCTGTGAAGTGTTTTTAAGTGCCGCGTCCAGAGCGACCAGCGGAGAGCGGATGTCGTGAGCGACCTGGGCAGCCATATTCGCGCGGGATTCATTAATTTCAGCCTTCAAAGAAAGGGTATATTCCTGCACGATCTTCCGTCGTTCACGGAGCCAGACAGGAATTGAACTAATAAATAGAAGCGACCACACTATTAAAGCCCAGACTATGGGTATCCAATGGTAATAGTAAAAGACCAAGTCCCCGCATTTTCTAGTTCTCTTTTCATCAAAATATATTGACACAACGCTCCGGCCATAAACCAGAGAAGCGGTAAAATCGATATTTTCGGGGATACTGAACGCCTGTGACGAACCCGAAGGAGCCCATTTAATCCCCGCGAAATCCCCGCGGACCGTCCCCGGCAGCTCCAACATCGCTTTACGCGTGTCTCCCATAAGCAAATCGTTCCGAAAAGCCGCGGCTAATTGGCTCCCAAGACGATATTTAAAATGTGCCGTTAAGACGACTGAAAAAACGACACTGAAACCGAGAAACGCAAGTTGAAATAACAGGATTTTTAAAAAGAGTCTTTTTATTATTCTGTCAGTCATAACATTAGTCGTAAAAATGTGGAATAAGTGTCTCCGGTGTGATACAGGTCCCCGCAAACCTTTCCAGACGTTGCAGGAACTGCTCATCCCTAGAAATCACGCCGAACTGAGGCTTAAGCATTATTGCCGAAGAAGCCTGAACTATTCGGACCGGCAAATCCGGAATATGTGGCGCAAGCGAAGATATTTCTAACAGCGAGACATCCTTGAATGATATCCTCTCTGTATTCCAGGGGGCATCCTGGCTGGCACAGGCGGGCAAAAGACTATTTATCAGAAAATCTTTGGCTTCCTCTTTTTGGGCCATCCAGAAATGCCAACGCGGATTACCGGGAACACACCGGAGTTCCCAAGGTTCCGGAGCAAGATTCCCGCAAAAGACGGCAACAGCGGTCCTTAAGCACTCGATAATCGCATGTACAGCGGCATCGGCTAACTTCTTTTCACAACCGAAACCGCTCACTATCCCTTTAACCCGGTGGCTCCGCTCGCTCCAAATGAACGCGGCCACGACAGAAGCGTCAAGAACCGGCTGCAATTCGCAAAGTTCCAGATGAAGTCCCTGCTTTGATAAAACGCTTTTCAGACTATTTGGCGAGATCCCGCTATTCAAGATTTTAATATCCACCGGCTTAAATCGCTTTTTACAAAAATGGTGGCATAACACTCTGTCGATACAAACAAGTTCTCTGTAAGCCCTTTCGGATGCGCCGGGATAGTCCGGATATGCGGCTGTCGCCCATGGCGACGGTACGTTAGATACGGTGGCGCGCTCAAGCGCCTCCGCCAGAGCTTTATCGCAAGCGGTATCCTCTTTCGCGTCTATCCCCCGGCCGGTATAAACATCCTTCCCTATTCTGAATTTCGCCCTGTAATCAAAAAAACCGGGGAGCCACTCATTTATCCATGAAAGCTTTGTAATGGAGATATCGAACCCGGAGGTATTTTTTAGCGCCCAGGCCGTTACTTTTGAGAAATCCGCCATATAGGGTCATTCGCGTGTAATTTTGACATATTAAATACCCATGGTTTTCTGGCCAGTGCGGTGTACGGGGTTTTTGCCAACGGAATAACCGCAGCCCTGGATAGTGTATCGAAATGCAGATCCCTGACCATCTGCAGGCGTTCTTTTTTATCCTGTGTGGATATATATTTGCGGAGCCACTGTTTTGATGTATCTTTTTCAAGAGCAAAGAAATCTATGCCTAGGTAATAAGAAAGCAGATTTATGTCTTCCTGAAATCCCATATCCGTCCGCATAAGATAATAATCTGGCTCGCTCAGCTTCTCGGCGGAGTAATCCACGCGGCCCGGTATCTTCCGGATGCTCAGGAACTCGATCCCGGGAAATAGGCTTTTATATTCCGCTTCCGTAGATTCAAAATTGTTGGTGAAATTTATATTCCACACTTTTATCTTTCTTGCCTTGATATCGGATGTGCTGGCGGAGGCCATTTTTGCGCCTATCCCAGAAAGTTGCTCCATGGTCAATCCGCCGCCGCCGAAAGCGGGGAATATCTGCTCCGCGGCTTCATAGCCCGGCTTCTTTAGATAACGCTCTAGAAAGATCTCTCTGAACTTCTTCCCAATGGCAAACCGTTCGCGCTCGGAGAAAGTGTGTAGCCCCTTGCCGGTAAAGATCAGGAGAAAAGTATCTAAGGCGTGGGTTGAATGCAGTGTTGCATCTTTTTTATGCTTCTCCGCATAATCAATCATAATATCCGGGGGAATGGAGTCGATGGTTGTAATAAAATCAACTTTATTTTCTGAAAACAGATCAAGGGATTGCAACGGTTCTGTCTTTCCGGACGGCACAAAGACAACTTCTTGGGGAATATTCTTTGAATAGTGAAAATGGCGGGAATTAGCTGAAAGTTCAATTTGTCCCGTGGCTGAATCTTTGGAAACAAAATAAGGCCCGGAGGTGTTCCTATAGTCTTTTATCTTAAATGTGACCTTATCTACGGAATCTCTGGGAATAATAGCGAAATCTATGGATGCCAGCATCGGGAAAAGAAAGACCTTTTTTTCTTTTAATTTGAAAACAAAAGTCCGGCCCGCGTCCCTCACTTCCATGCCGGGGCATTTATCGGAGAAGTTTTTAAGCTCCATATTGGGGCAGACAACATCTTTCAAGTCCCCATGAGTGTTTCCTCCGAGGATAAACAACCGTTTAAAAGACTGCTCCACATCATAGGCGTCAATGCGTTTCCCGTCTATAGTGAATAGGTCCTGCCGTATTTTAAAGTGCGCTTCGGAACCAACCCACTCAAAACTTTCTGCGACAGAACCGGCTAATTCACCTTCGGGGGAGTATTCCACCAGTGTGCTGTAAATATTCTCCAGGAAATCATATTCGGGGGCAAAGCTTATGTTTACCGGGTCATAATAATCCGCCGCTTTGTTATATTTGAAAGCGACTCGAATTTTTTCTGTTTTCATATCCGGATCCTTTGGGGCACAGCCAGTACAAAATTGTAGAAAAAGAAGCAGGGAAAGCGCGACGCTTTCCCTGCATACATCCACTTTGAAAGTATTTGTTTTTTCGTGTGCCGTAAGCAGCCCCGCCATTAACCTAGCGCGCTTTTCGCAGGTGGGGTTTTAGAGTCATCAGCAAACAGAGCATTCTCGATATTTATACTTTTCCCAAGCTTTTCCTGAAAACCTGTAACCCCCAGGCGTTTTGTGGTAAGCCCGAAGAATAACGCCACTATTCCAGAAAGCACTACGAATATTTTTAAGTTTTTCATTTTATTCCCCTTAACTCTCTATATTCTGCCACTTTTAGGGCTGGTTTTCAAGTAACCTGTCAGCCATTTTGATTCTCTGCCTGCTCTGGCATAAATCCGGGTGCACTACGCTTATAGTCTACCCGAAACACGCTTATACCGTAAGGGCCTTTTGACCTACCTAGAACCTGGGCCCAGCTTTATATGGTTTTCGGTATCCGCCTTTTGCTGCGATTTTACAACTCGGGCAAAAAGGCGAAATTGCACAATTTGAGCCGCATTTCCCCAAAACGGGAATCCTTTCAGTCTTTTGAACAAAAAATATGTGTTATTTTGTGCGATGTTTTTCTATAAACTTAGCTATATAGTTAGCTAATCGCAAAGCACCCAAAACACCAATCACGTTTATAAGAACACGGTATACTAATTTTAGATTTGAAAAACCTTCAATATTGTCTACCAATATCAG
>Ga0114951_10004521_pt1 | contig 13490 bp, 8 predicted proteins | sample AM7aDNAmetaG_FD_88677 | JGI IMG/M metagenome (GOLD analysis project Ga0114951, IMG submission 88677) | Freshwater microbial communities from Finland to study Microbial Dark Matter (Phase II) - AM7a DNA metaG | ecosystem: Environmental > Aquatic > Freshwater > Lake | place: Finland: Lake Alinen...
AGTGGTAACACCCATTGAAATTGATGTATTCAATGCGTTGGTAGCTGCCCACATAAAATTTGCCATATTATTATAATCCGGTTTTGCATCAGCAAAGACTTTTGACCCGGTACTGCGGAGAATCATGAGCAAGCTTTCGGCAAAACGGTCCTGAACCTCGGCCATCGAGGGATAGGTAAGGTATTGTTCGATTACATGAATATACGCATCGATAATACCGTTGGCAATCTGATTCTTTGGTAAACTATAGGTGACTTCCGGATCTAAAACTGAAAATACCGGCATTACAGCAGTTGATCCGAAGGCAAGTTTATGGTTTACCGAAAGTCTTGATATCACAGAATTTCCATTCATTTCTGTTCCAGTGGCAGGAAGCGTAAGAACTGCCCCTAGAGGCAAAGCATTCCTGACTTCAGCATGTTTACTTAAGATATCCCATGGATCATCACCGGTGTAACAGGCGGCAGCTGCGAGGAATTTGGCTCCGTCGATTACAGAACCCCCACCAACAGCGAGAATAAAACCGATCTTCTTTTCCCGTATGACGTTTAGTGCCGGCATGAGTTGTTCATAAACCGGATTAGGCTGAACCCCAGGGTATTCATAAAACTCAGTGGTTCCAAGTGCCTGAATCACTTGCTCATAGATACCATTTTTCTTAATGCTTCCACCACCATAAACCAATAGTACGGGTACACCTTCAGGAATATGCAGGCTGATTTTCGATATTGATCCCTTTCCAAAAAGTATGCGAACAGGGTTATAGAATTCAAAATTCTTCATATTATATGTTTTACCGATTTTTAGAGTAGCCAAAAATAGGGGTTTTTGTTATTTTTAAGCCATAATCAAGAACTCAGATATGATAAAGAAATCCTTAGTCCTAATCCCATTGGTAACTTTGGGAATAACCGTGTCACTTTCAGGGCAGGAAAATTGGACCTACCTTTTTAACGGCAAGAATCTAAAAGGTTGGAAACAATTGAATGGGCAGGCTAAATACGAAGTCAAAGAAGGAACTTTAGTGGGTTCAACCGTACTCTCCTCGCCTAATAGTTTCTTGTGTACCACCGCCAGCTATACTGATTTTATACTTGAATATGAAGCGCTTATTGATCCACAGCTAAATTCAGGGGTTCAAATCAGGAGCCACAGTTATCAGGACTATCAGAATGGACGGGTTCATGGATATCAGATTGAAATTGATCCTTCAGATCGTGCCTGGAGTGCCGGTGTTTATGACGAAGGTCGTCGGGGTTGGCTCTATCCGCTGATTAATAACCCTGCAGCACAAAAAGCCTTTAAGCAAAACGCATGGAATAAATATCATATTGAGGTGGTGGGCCACTCCATTCGGACCTGGATCAATGGGGTCCCGGCAGCGAATCTGACTGATGACATGGACTCAAGTGGATTTATAGGACTTCAAGTCCATGGGATTGGAACTGATGTTAAAAAAGTGGGAATAAAAGTTCAGTGGAAAGAGATCAGGATTATGACAAAGGACCTTTCCAAATATGCCTGGAACATGCCTGCAGCCGTGGAAGAAATCTCTTCTATTCCAAACTCGCTGACTAATCAGGAAAAAACCAACGGCTGGAAACTTTTATGGGATGGTAAAACGACTGAAGGTTGGAGAGGTGCCGATAAAGTTGGTTTCCCTCCGAAAGGATGGGAAATAAAAGACAGGACCCTTTCAGTTCTCGACGGCAACGGCGGGGAAAGTCAAAATGGCGGTGATATTATTACGATAAAAAAATACAAGGATTTTGAGCTGACGCTTGACTTCATGCTGACCAAAGGAGCCAATAGCGGAATAAAATATTATGTAGTTGAAGGGTTGAACAATGGCACCGGCTCTGCTATCGGTCTGGAATTCCAGCTTCTCGACGATGAAAATCATCCTGATGCAAAACTTGGTGTTGGGGGAAACAGAACGATCGGTTCACTCTATGACTTAATTCCTCCAGTTACTGATAAAGTGGTCAATCCGGTCGGGCAATGGAATACAGCTCGCATTGTTGCCAAAAACAACCATATTGAACATTGGCTTAACGGGAAAAAAGTAGTGGAATATGATCGTGGAACCCAGATTTACCGGGCATTGGTTCAGAAAAGTAAGTATGCCAACTATGTGAATTTTGGTGAAGCGCCGGAGGGCCATCTTTTGCTCCAGGATCACGGCAATAAAGTCAGCTTCAGAAATATTAAAATCAGGGAAATTAAATAATGCCATCAAAATCTTCTGTTATGAATCTGAAAAGTGCAGTTTTCGGCACCGCTTTAGCCGTTATGTTCATGACCTTATCTTGCCAAACAGAAAAAGATCCGGTGGTCTCAATCATTCCAAAACCATTATCGGTGGTGCAAACCGCCGGTATCTTTCAGCTCTCATCAAAAGTTAAAATTGTAGTTAGCGTTGGTTCAGGAATTTCAGATCAGGCGAATTTCCTGAAAAACAGAATAAAATCAGCCACAGGATTTGATCTTCCTATTGCAGGTGAGGAATCGGGTAATGCCATAAAGCTTCAACTGGAATCATCACTTTCAGGTAAACTCGGATCAGAAGGGTATAACCTTTCCGTGACAAAAAAGGAGGTTCTGATTCAATCGGCAACCCCTGCAGGATTATTTTATGGCATTCAGACTTTGCTGCAATTATTACCACCTGAGATATTCGGGAATAAGGTTGCCGAAGGAATAAAATGGAATATCCCTCTGGTAAATATTACAGATAAACCACGGTTTGAATGGAGAGGATTTCTGCTCGATGTCTCCCGTCATTTTTTCCCGGCTTCATATATTTATGAGGTTTTGGATCATATGGCAGTTCATAAAATGAATACGCTCCAGTTGCATCTCACAGATGATCAGGGGTGGAGAATTGAAATCAAGAAATATCCTAAGCTTACTGAGGTTGGAGCCTGGAGAGTTAATCATGAAGACCAGCCCTGGAATTCGCGTGAAATGCAGAAACCGGGTGAAAAAGCCACCTATGGCGGATTTTATACCCAGGAAGATATCAGGAAGTTTGTCGCCTACGCAGCTCAAAGAAACATTGTCATTGTGCCTGAGCTGGAGATGCCGGCCCATTCTACAGCTGCCCTGGCTTCTTATCCTGAGTATTCCTGCACCGGCACTCCCCTAACAGTTCTTCCAGGTGGTATCTGGCCCTGCAACAATATATACTGTGCAGGAAAGGAAGAAACTTTTACTTTTCTTGAAGAAGTACTCACCGAGGTTATGGATCTTTTCCCATCAAAATACATTCATATTGGCGGTGATGAGGCTGATAAATCCCAGTGGGTTAAATGCCCTGCATGCCAGAAAAGGATGAAAACCGAAGGTCTGAAAAGTGAAAAGGAACTCCAGAGCTATTTTATCCGGCGAATCGAAAAATTCCTGAATTCAAAAGGACGTCAGCTGATCGGATGGGATGAGATTTTGGAAGGAGGTCTGGCGCCCAATGCAGCCGTTATGTCTTGGCGTGGCATTCAGGGAGGCATTGATGCCGCGAAAGCAGGTCATCCAGTAGTTATGACTCCCACAACACATTGTTATTTCGATTATTATCAGGGTAATCCTGAATTTGAACCTTTAGCCATCGGGGGATATCTTCCACTTGAAAAGGTTTATTCCTACGATCCTGTTCCTCAGGGGTTATCGGCTGATGAAACAAAAATGGTTCTCGGTGCGCAAGCAAATCTTTGGACTGAATACATTGCCGATTCTACCCATGCCAACTACATGACCTACCCCAGGTTAACTGCTCTGGCAGAACTCTGCTGGACCTCGCCAAGCCAGAAAAATTTCGATGATTTTTCTGTTCGTTTGGGTCAACAGCTTAAACGATATGATGCTATGGGCCTTAATTATTCAAAAAGTTACAGTGCAGTAAGCATTAATCCCGGGTTCAACGCGGAGAAGAATCAGGTTGAGGTCACCTTAAAATCCGGATTTCCTGGAACAGATATTCATTTTACGCTTGATGGATCCGACCCATTGAAAACCACACAGGTATTTAGTGCACCGTTTGCTGTAAAACAGACTACTATAATAAAGGCTGCAGCTTTCATTAATGGGAAACCGTTATCCGCTGTGAGTGAAAAAAAGGTGATGGTTCACCTGGCTACCGGGCAAAATGTGAACTACATCAATGCATGGTCGGAGTCGTACCCTGGCGGGGGAAAATATGCACTGGTCAACGGTATCCGCGGTACCATAAATATGGCTGATGGCAGCTGGCAGGGATTTGAAGGCAAAGACCTTGATGCTGAGATTGACCTCGGATCCTTTAAAAGCATTAAGAAATTGACTCTGGGTGCGTTACAGGCAAATGGAAGCTGGATATTTTTCCCAACTGAGGTTGAATTTTATTTAGCTACTGAATCGGGCGCTTTTACTCTTGCAGGCACAACAGTCAATAAAGTCGATCCCAAAGACGGGAAACGACAGATTCTTGATTTCACTGTTAAAATTCCGGCTACCCAGGCTCGGTATGTTCGAGTTCATGCTAAAAATCTTGGAAAATGTCCTGATTGGCATGCCGGCAAAGGTGGGCCCGCCTGGCTTTTTGTTGATGAGATTATTGTAGAATAAATCGATAACCATGAGAGCAGCGACACTCATTTTCTCATTCCTGTTGATCACTTGCACGATGCAGGCACAGCATGACTACCATAAGCAATATTATCCTCCGACAGATCCGCTGGTTGCAGCGAAACTGGAACAATGGCAGGATTTGAAATTTGGATTGCTGATGCACTGGGGTCCATACAGTCAGTGGGGTGTGGTTGAATCCTGGTCGATCTGCTCAGAAGATGAAGGCTGGTGTGCACGTTCAGAGGAAGATTATATCGGTTACAAGAAGAAATATGAAGCACTTCAAACCACGTTTAATCCGACAGAATTTGACCCATCGAAATGGGCCAGGGCAGCAGCAGGCGCAGGCATGAAATATGTTGTCTTTACCACTAAGCATCACGATGGGTTCTGCATGTTCGACACCAAATACACAGACTATAAAATTACTGATCCTAAGACCCCGTTCAGTAAAAATCCCAAAGCAAATATTGCGAAAGAAATTTTCAATGCTTTCCGCGCCGAAGGGATGTGGGCTGGAGCCTATTTCAGCAAACCCGATTGGCATTCACTCTACTATTGGTGGCCGAATTTTGCCACTCCTGATCGGAATGTCAACTATGATGTGAAAAAATATCCGGATCGTTGGGAGAAATTCGTTCAGTACACCCAGAATCAAATCATGGAGCTGATGACCGATTATGGTAAGATGGATATACTCTGGCTCGATGGAGGTTGGGTTGAGAAACTGACTCAGGATCAAATAAAAGGCTACATCGATTCACCTGATTATAAATTCATGCATGTTCAGAATCAGGATGTCAGAATGGATGAAATTGCAGCCAAGGCCCGAAAACTACAACCCGGGCTGATTGTTGTGGATCGTGCCGTTGAAGGGCCGAATCAGAATTATCTTACTCCTGAAAACCAGGTACCAAAAGAATCGCTTGCTTACCCCTGGGAATCCTGCATGATCATGGGTGGCGGTTGGTCATACTCATTTAATGCCAACTACAAATCAAGCCGCGAACTCGTTCATCTGCTGATTGATATAGTTGCCAAAGGGGGAAATTTATTGTTAAACATTGCTCCCAGCCCCAAGGGGACCTGGGATGATGCCGCCTATGAAAGGCTGCAAGGTATTGGTAAATGGATAAATATCAATGGCGAAGCGATCTATGGCACCAGGAAATTAGCACCGTATAATGAAGGTTCGATTTACTATACCAGGAAAAAAGATGGCAGTGCCCGCTATATTCTTTATTGTCTTAAAGAAGGCGAGAAATTACCAGGTGAATTCCTGGTCACAGGGATTGACCCAGGTTCAAAGCCTATTATCGACGTTTTAGGATTGAAAGGAAAAGTTAGTTTCAGCCAATCTTCCAAAGGAATGCTAATTAAAGTTCCAAAGATCGTCCAACAAGAAAACAATATACCTTACGCTGTTGTATTCAGGATCAGATAACTTTAGCAGACATGCGGCATAGCCAGGATAAATCGAAGCAAAAAATTGAAGAGCTCGAGTATATTATCAGCAATATACCCGATCTAGTGATCCAGGTTGACAGCAAAGCCAGGATCACCTTCATTAACGCTGCCTCGATCCTGTTCTTCGATAAACATCCCGAACAACTTATTGGAGAGGACCTTGAAACCCTGATCTTCGAGGAAAGTCTGACTCCTCTGGATATCAATATTATCCGTAATGTTCTTCTGAATCGTCAGGCCGAAATAATTGAAGGACAGATAATATCCAATCAGGGCATATTAAGGAATATCGAAATCAGGATACTGCCTGAGCCTTCCGGATTAGGGAAAGAACAGCACCTGGTGCTTCTGATCAGGGATATCACGCTGCGTAAGGAGGCAGAGCGCAAAATGATGCTGGCAGTTCAAAAGGCGCAGGAAAGCGATGCGCTGAAATCTGCTTTTCTGGCAAATATGTCCCATGAAATCAGGACTCCTCTAAATGCTATCGTTGGGTTTTCGCAAATCATCGTCGACAAGAATATTGATGCTGAAGAGCAGGCTCGGTTCTTTCAATACATCCAGGAAAACAGCAATCAGCTCATCAACCTCGTAAACGATATTATTGACCTGTCGAAGCTGGAAAGCAATCAATTGGTGATCCGCGAATCGATGACTGAGTTGAATCAGTTGATGCAGGAACTAAAAGTCATGGCCGAACACGAGAAAAAGATCAGGGAAAAAGATCATATCCTGGTTTTTATGGAAACTGACATTCTGGAAAATGACGGACTTATTTTTATCGATCATTATCGTTTGAAACAAATCCTGACCAACCTGCTGGTTAATGCCATCAAGTTTACCCCCAAAGGATATATTCACTTTGGATACCGGTTGAAGGATAATGATACGCTCCTATTCTTTATCAGGGACACCGGTATCGGGATTCCTAAGAATAAACAAAAGGAGGTTTTCCAATATTTTCACCAGCTGGAAAACACGCTCAACCGTTCCAATACAGGCACAGGTTTGGGACTTGCCATTTGCAAAAAACTGGTTGAGCTGATGGAAGGAAATATTTGGCTCCAATCAGAGCCTGGAAAAGGGACAAGTTTCTTTCTGACTATGCCTTATCGTATAGCTTCGCCCAATTCCTGACCGGCCTGTTTTTCCAATCCCCATTGTGATAGACATAGCTCACGATTAACGGCAGAACAGTTGTTGCTTCCGCGTAGACCATCTGCTCATAAATAGTCTCCACTTTGCCCCATGAGCTGGCTTCCTTGAGAGTTGAAGAAGAACATGCTCCGTCACGAACGTCTGCGACGGTAATCTGAACAGCATATTGATGCATTGGCACTTCTTTTCCCAAAATTTCAGCGCACACAACGGTATCCTGAGCAAAATTCTTTGGAACACCACCACCGATCATAAACAGTCCAGAGGTTGGGGCGTCCATCTTGATCATGGTCAGTTCTCTAAAATCCCGGACACTGTCGATAGAAACATGTTTATCGGGTCGTTCCCACTGATGTTTGACTAATCCAAAACCAGCGCTGCTATCAGAAAATGCGGGACAGAAAATGGGTACACCCATCTCATAACAGGTCTGGATCAGAGAATCCTTTTTCACGGAATGTTTGGTCAGGTATTTCCCTAATTCCCAGATAAACTCACGTGATGAATAGGGGCGCGGATCCAGTTGATCAGCTACCGTTTTAATGGCTGAATCGCAATTCTGGAGTTCTTCCTCATCTATAAATGTATCATAAATACGATCAATATATCGGCTCCTTAACTCACTGTCAAGGATATCCATACGGCCACGATAGTGTTTAAATCCAATGGCTTCGAAAAAATCCATATCAATAATTGAGGCCCCGGTTGCCACGATAACGTCAACCATTTTATTCTTCACCATATCAACATAAACCTGCATGCATCCCCCTGCGCTGGTGCTTCCGGCGAGGGTAAGAATTACAGTACATTCTTTATTATTAACCATCCTCATCAGAATATCGGTTGCGTTTGCCGTATCGCGCGAGGAGAACGACATTTTGCGCATAGCGTCGATAATTTTGGTGGAATCGAATGAAGTAATATCGATATGTTCAATAACTTCGTTCAAAAGGTCTTTTTTGTTGCTCATAATTACTTAGATATCAGGCTAATTAATTGATATATCAATTTTGATGCTAAAAAGTCGGAGGACTTTTCAGTCGAATTCGGACATAATTCTACGACATCCAGGGCAATAATCTGATGCCTTTTAATCACAAAATCAAGGAAACGGTACACTTCATAATACAGCATGCCGCCAGGCTCAGGAGTGCCTGTTGAAGGAAGGACCGAAGGATCAAACACATCAAGGTCGATAGTTATGTAGACCGGTCCGGCAAGTAATTTTTCGGCAGCTTCGTACCAATCCTGCCTGCCACAGATTTCGTGGGCATAAAAAATCCGTCCGGGTTGCAGAAATGGCAGCTCATCGGTACACATCGAGCGGATTCCAACCTGGACGATATCAGCTACTTCCGCAGCACGTGCCATAATGCTGGCATGACTCAATGGACTACCCTCATATTCGGGGCGGAGATCGGTATGGGCATCAAACTGAAGCACGGTGATATCCCCGTAATGGGCGGCGCAGGCCCGAACAGAACCTATGCTGACAGAATGATTACCACCGATTATGACAGGAAATTTCTGATCCGACAAAATCCCCGCTACAGCAGCCTGAACCTCCTCTACCATAATTTCCGGATCACTCGTCAGGCCCACCGGGTCAAATGTATGAATACCATCAAGATAAACCTCCCGGCCGGTCTGAATATCATAGAGCTCCATATTTGCCGATGCTTCCAGAATGGCCTCCGGACCCTTGTCGGCTCCTCTTATCCAGGTGCTGGTTGCATCATAGGGTACAGGAAGAATAACAACAGGCGATGTTGCATATTCAGAATATTGTTCTTCGATTCCGCCGAAATTCATTATTGCTCCTTTTCGTTCATAACTAATGGGCTGCAAAGATATTGCAAAATTGAAAGATCGGCTGTTTTTCCGAACTTTTTTCGCAAATTGATCCTTCATAGCAATCCGCACAAACCATGGATATTCTGAATAAAATTAAACAGATCCAGTCACTTTCTGAAATTGGGACCCATTATTCAAAAAACGACTTTGATCTTTTGCGATACAAGGAAATATCAGATTTATGTTTTTCTGTACTTGAACAAATCACCGATTTGCCGGCCGAAGAATTAAAAGTGAAAATGGTAGAAACTGACGGATATAAAACGCCGAAGGTTGATGTTCGTGCCGTGGTATTTAACCACCACAATGAAATTCTCATGGTCCGGGAAAAAATTGATAATTGCTGGTCGCTCCCGGGCGGCTGGGCCGATATCGGATACAGCCCATCGGAAGTCGCAATTAAAGAATCGCGCGAAGAAGCCGGAGCTGAAGTTAAACCGGTCAGATTATTGGGGATTCTCGACAAACGCTGTCACGATCATCCTGCCGACATCTACTATATCTATAAGATCTTTATTGAATGCGATTTTATTAGCTGGGTAGGGTCCGATCATATGGAAACTACAGAGTTTGGCTTTTTCAGCTTTGCCAATTTGCCTACCCTGTCAACCCCCAGGAATACAATGGATCAAATGAAAAGGCTTTTCGATTACCAAAGCGGTATTCTGGTTGAGCCGATGTTTGATTAAAACAGTGTAGTGAGCCTTATAGCCCAAATCGATAAGAGAATTTTATCAGCAAAATATCTCTGGGCTTAATTTCCGTAAGATTCCTGATATCGCGATTAAAAGAAAAATCACCATAAGGGTCAGATCCGCTCCTGCCCTGCGACCAAACCAGATACACTGCCGAGCCCGGACGATATTCCCATCGCATGACGAGATTCGATTTAAACTCCTTGACATTGAAATCCGGGTAGCTTATACGGTAATCAACCACCTTATCCAGGTTTTCATCAATATCACAATATCCATCAGATTTATAGCTGGTTAACTGATCAGAAGTATAGCAATGAATCCTGTCCTGGTAATTCCTGGCCATAGGATCAGCAACATATTTCAGGTCGGAGAACAGGCCTGATGCCATGAAGGGCTGTCCCCAATACTGGATCGTAAGAGTTGGAGTTAAGGTCAGGTTGATCCGTAAAGACACACCCAATACTTTCTGATTGATGGACCCGAAAACATAGCGGTCCTGTGAGCTATAGCTGATTTGCGTGATATATTGCATATCCGAAAAGCTGGAAGTAAAATTTGGTGAAATGCTAACAGATAATGCATTGATTGGCTTATAATTAATTGAGAGTTCCATCCCATGCATTGAAGCAAACCCATCATATGACTTTGATGCATAGCCGTTTATTGAAAGGCTTAGTTTTTTTCGGGTATCAGTGCCCAGGAAAACCCATGGCTGCAGGCTGCCCGGAGTTATAAAAGCTGGTCCTCCTCTTAAAAGCGAAGTTTCGACGTATTGAGAACTCCAATTCAGGCCGGTGCCAAAATTCCAGAGATTTTTGAAATTCGCATTCATATTTATGTTTCCACCGTAACCCTGGTAATTCAGTCCAAAATCCTCATTAATCCAGTGATTGGTATTAAGGCTTAACGAACGGAATATCCAGAATGGTTTAGTAAACCGATAACCTGCCCAGAAAATCGGCATAATATTATCGGCCGAGCGCATATAACCAACATCATTGATTTCAACACCGGGAGTTTTCCAGGAAAGAAATAATCCCCACTGAAGGGGAGCATTGCCCAGTTTTCCAAAAAACAGGGTACCACCATTTCCGAATAACGAAGTCCGGGTTGTATCGAGTTTAACATGATCATTATCCGGTCGCTGATAGTAACGTGCCGACGAAAGCTGTGTTGAAGCAATAGCCTCTGGCGTACCATTTACCTGACTGATATAGGTTTTAGCCATCAGCATATAGGTTTTATCCTTAAAATACTGGGTAAAATCCAACCCGGCGCTATAAGCATCAGAATGCAATTCGTTAATTGTAAATTCATCAAGTTTACGGTTAGTCGAAGTGATCATGCCAGATATGACGGTATTTCCATCGTTCATATCTTTTTTTACGGTTCCGATCAGGTAGTTGGTTAATGGTTCAACTGTTTCATTTCGTTTTTCACCATTAAGGTCAATTTCTGCTTTCTCTTCAGCTGTCACACTTTCCAACAATCCAATCGACCATCCATTCTCAGTTCGTCCAGAAATTTTTGCGGCACCCAAAATGCGGCTGAATTCAGGGACTTTGGCATATTCCCCATCACTTAAAGTTGGATAATGTTGCGGTTTCCGACCAACCCTCCGGGTATAAAACAGATTTTCATTTGCCAGATCACCATCGCCTAACATCAGGGGCATTGTGAGAATATTCCTGCCTTCGACAAAAAACGGCCTTTTTTCAGCAAAGAAAGTTTCAAAGGCAGTAAGATTCACTTGTGATGGATCAGCTTCCACCTGACCAAAATCAGGGTTAACTGTCAGATCGACTGTGAGATTATTTGTCACACCGATTTTAGCATCCAGGCCTCCTGAATATTTAAAGTCTTTGCCAGTGGCGTATGGATTCCCCACCTCTTTCTCAAATTTTTCACCCGAACCCACGACATAGGGTGTGAGATCAATCTGACGTTTTGGTTTAATATCGCTTATGCCGGTTAGTTCACCATACAGGTGTACTGATCCGGGTGCATTTCTCGGTATTGGCTGCCATTGTGATAGTTCATCTTTCCTGAATATGCTGCGATACACTTCAATTCCCCAGATACGATTTTTTTTGTCGCTAAAGCGAAGCTGGCTCAGGGGAATACGCATTTCTGCGGTCCAGCCGGCAGCCGTAATCGCAGTGGCAACAAACCAATTAGGATCCCATGTTTTATCCTCCGCCATGCCATCATTTGAGGTAAGCATATCGAGCTTTACTCCGGCTGCATTGACAAAAAATCCGAATGAGGTTCGCTTATCAAAATAACTGTCAATATCTAACCCAACCATATCACCATCAATCTCATCGCGGCGGGTCAGTCTCCGGGAAATGCTATCAGGATGTGCATCAAAGGCCCAAAAAGCCACATATAGATTATTGTCATCATAAGTTATAGCAAATTCGGTTTTCTGCGATGGCTGTTTGCCTTCATAAGGCTGATATTCAATAAATTCGCCTCCCTTGTCAATGGATTGCCAGATCACGTCATCAAGGTTTCCATCAATCACCGGAGGCGTCTGTTTTAATTTTACAGCCTGATATTGTCGCTTTACAGGAGCTGCCACCTGACTTACCGCACTAACGGTGACTAAAAAGGCAGCTGCAAAAAGCAGTATGAATAATTTCATTTTTCGGTTTGGGTTGATACGTTTATAAGACGATCCAGCAGACTGATCCGTTACAATTCAACCGTTAATATATGTGAATTTTTTAACAGAAAGTTGACCGCTTTTATTTCTCAGAATGCATTCAGGGATGCGAAGGCAGCGTTGATTCCTGCTCCTTTGGTGAACGAGTACCCACAGGAGGCCAGCCCAGCTTCTATGGCCCCCATGGTTGATAATATATCCCCTTGATTTACAGAGCCCATGTGACCTATCCTGAAATATTTCCCCTTGATTTCGGGTAGCAAGCCACCGGCAAGAATGACACCATTTGCTGAAACCGAGGAGAGAAAATTCTGGTTTTGAATTCCATCGGGAAACCAAGGTGCCGACAAGGTATTGGAGGCAATCTCATCGCTTAAAGGTATCTGCTTAATATTCAATGCTTTGAGACCTGATCTGAAAGCAGCCCCAGTATTTTTATGTCTTGCGAAACGGGCTTCCAGACCTTCCTTTAGAATTAACTGAAGGCTCACTTCGAGAGCAGCGACCAGGTTTACCGCAGGAGTACCAAAATAGGATGGTTTCCTGTCAGCATATGCATTCATTATGAGGAGCCAGTTGGTCCAATCGGAATAATAACTTCCAACGGGTGAAGTGCGATTTTTCCACACATTCATAGCTTTTGGTGAAACAACCAGTAGAGCCAGTCCGGGAGGCACACCTATTGCCTTTTGCGATGCAGTCAGAACCACATCAATCCCCCACTCCTCCTGCCTGATCTCCTCACCAGCTACGGAACAGACGCCGTCCAATATCGTAATTACACCATATTTTTTACCAAGTTGTCCAATGGGTCGCGGGTCAACCTTTACAGCTGTGGAAGTATCCACGTGAGTAAATGTCAATAATTTGTATTGATTAATTTTTAGCTCAGCCTCAATCAAATCGGTGTCAACGACTCCTCCAACCGGTGATTTTAGCACCTTAACAACAGCACCGTACCGGGCTAGAATATCTGCAAACCGGTCACCAAAATATCCCGTTGAAATAACCAGAGCTTGGTCACCCCGTTCAATGAGGTTGGC
>Ga0114951_10004523_pt1 | contig 13482 bp, 10 predicted proteins | sample AM7aDNAmetaG_FD_88677 | JGI IMG/M metagenome (GOLD analysis project Ga0114951, IMG submission 88677) | Freshwater microbial communities from Finland to study Microbial Dark Matter (Phase II) - AM7a DNA metaG | ecosystem: Environmental > Aquatic > Freshwater > Lake | place: Finland: Lake Alinen...
CGACTACCAGCCTGACAGACGGATTCGTCATATCGATTACGGTAAATGGGATACCTGGAGAGTGAACACAACCAACATGCTGGGGATGTCAGGCTGTCCAACTAAAATGGCTGCTTTTGAGTATAGTACAAAGTCTCTACTCAATGGTTGGGCAGACCCGAACCAGGTACTGGCAGTTCCAACTTGGAAGGGGCCATACTACACTGGATACCAGTCAGGTCATGGAGCATACTTTGGAACAACCAATGCAGTAACCAACTTCATGGCTTCTGCTCAGGAGGCCTATACCGCAAAATTGTCAGCCGCAGGAAAAGGCACTATTATTGGGCCTTTTGCTCCGGTTATGTCTTACGATGGGGTATACATGGTTGACCCTGCCAATAACACGAACAATTGGGTATGGGATGGAACAAAATGCCCAGACCAGAACATCAAGTGGGGAGCTTTTCAGTATCGTGCGTTTGCTGCTATGGCCGAAGTGAGCTGTAATTTAGGTCAGGCAACTCTGACTTCAACCTACCCAGTTCTCTTGAATTTCTTGAGATGGCTGAAGGGTGTAATTGATGCAGATACAACAAGCCGCCTTGTCTCAACAAAGATCCCGAACGTATTTCCTCCAGATGCAAAACCCTACATTCATTATGGGGAAGCTCATGATGTGGCTCTTGCACTTCAGGGTGCTCTATTCTCTTACAGATTTGCTCTTGACAGAAGAAGTTCAATTAATGGAATTGATGAAATGTTTTCATTGAGCGCGTGGTTGATTGAGAACCTCACACGTAAACTGCTCAACGATGTGGTCACAGATTCGGCAAACGAGATGTATGGGTGTATCACTCACTGGAAGGAAGGATTCTTTGCTAACGGCTATCATTTAGGCGAGATTATGTATGCTCTCGCAGGTGTAGCGAATTTGGCAAACGTGCGTAACTCGTAGGGTTCTTGAGTACAGAACAAAAAAATATTTTGTCTTTAAATGAACGTTCACTGCAAAAGGTGCGGGATCCGGTTTCATAGCTCTCATTATTTTAACCGGACACTACTGACTCAATAAGGGGTCGTTATGTTTGGTCTTAGCGGACAAGAAGCAATCTCCGTATTTGTAGCATTCGCTTTGCTATTCGCCTTGTATTTTCTTCCCGCAATTATCGCTTTTACAAGGCAGCACCGCAACAAAACAGCAATAACTCTTGTAAATATTTTTTTTAGGGTGCTCAGGTATCGGATGGATTGATACTCTTGTATGGGTGTTTACTAATGACCCGGCAAAAGCTTGATAACAGCACCATGCTAACCAGAGTCGGGCAGGGTTCCGGTTTATTCATGTAGGGGATGTAGTGTCGTACAGGGTTTTTCCAAACCACACTCTGGTAAGTCGCACCACTATTGGGCTGTGTAGCAAATGTTGAAAATGCACCACTTCGAGAAAGAAGAAAAATTCACTCTTCAAAAGTCTACTCTCTCTCTTTTTCATTATCTTCTGAAACTTTTCGGAATCTTCTTTAAGTATACGGAAGGTTCAAAAAAGGGAAATATTGAGCAATTGGCGAAGTATTGGTAAAGTTTTGGCTGATTCTGAAGCTTTTTATTTCTGATATGGTGTTTAAAAATAATCATATATAGGCTTCTCTTGAGAAAATTTGCATGAATATTCTTATTACAGGCAGCAGAGGTCAGCTTGGTTCTGAATTGCAGGAGTTGTCGGCTCTCTGTAACAGCCACCGTTTTTTTTTCTATGATCTCCCTGAGCTTGATATTACACGTCCCGATCAGGTTGAGTCATGTTGTCGTGACCATGACATTGAGGTGATAATCAATTGCGCGGCATATACGGCTGTGGACAAGGCTGAAAAAGATACAGAAATGGCGTTCAAGGTGAACCGGGATGGCCCTGCAGTACTTGCTGTGTGCGCCAAAGAGCGTCATGCCCTGCTGGTGCATCTTTCTACTGACTATGTTTTTGATGGTACCTCCAGTCTCCCTTACCGGGAGAGTGATCCGGTGGCGCCACTTGGAGTGTACGGTCTCTCGAAATGGGAGGGTGAAGAGCGTATCCGTCAGATTGCACCTTCGTACATTATTATCAGAACAGCCTGGCTTTACTCCATCTATGGCGTGAATTTTGTCAAAACCATGTTACGTCGTGGTGCGGAACGCCCCGAGCTGAATGTTGTAGTTGACCAGATTGGAACACCGACTTGGGCGGCAGATCTGGCAAAAGCGATTATGTTGATTATTGATCGGCATGACAGGGGTTCTTCCTATGGCGATACCTTCCATTACTCCAATGAAGGCGTTGCCTCCTGGTACGATTTTGCTCGAGCGGTTATGGAGCTTGCCGGACTTCCCTGCAAGGTTCAGCCGATTGAAAGCGTCTTGTATCCCCAGATTGCACCAAGGCCACAGTACAGTGTCTTCAACAAGTCGTTGATCAAAAAGGAGTGGGCGATCGATATTCCTTACTGGCGAGACTCACTGGCTGCCATGATGCAGCGTTTGGCGATGACTGTGGCGTGAGAGGCAACACGTAAAGGGTACTCTTCTCTTGAATGTTGAGAGATACAAGCCCCGCAGGGGCGGCATATTGGCAGCGCAGTGTGTTAACTTTGGGAAACTCGTAACAAATCTTTACCGTCAATGCATATTCTGATTACAGGGGGAGCTGGTTTTATCGGGTCGCATGTTGTCCGTCATTTTCTGAATCGCTACCCTTCTTATACCATTACCAACCTTGACAGTTTGACGTATGCCGGAAACCTTGCAAACCTCAGTGAGGTTGAAAAGAGGCAGAATTACCGGTTTGTCAAAGGGGATATCACCGACGGCGATTTTCTGATGCGCCTCTTTGAAGAGCACCAGTTTGACGGAGTGATCCACCTGGCGGCCGAGTCGCATGTTGACCGTTCGATTGATAACCCGACAGCATTTGTTGTTACCAATGTGATGGGCACAGTCAATCTGCTCAATGCCGCCAAAGCCTCATGGCAGGCCGATTATGCGGGCAAGAGGTTCTATCATATTTCAACCGATGAAGTCTATGGTTCGCTTGGCAGTGGGGGGCTCTTTACGGAAGAGACTCCTTACGATCCCCACAGCCCCTACTCTGCATCGAAAGCCTCCTCCGACCATTTTGTCAGGGCTTGGCACGACACCTTCGGCTTGCCCGTGGTGATCAGCAACTGTTCAAACAACTATGGCTCTTTTCAGTTTCCCGAAAAGCTTATTCCTCTTTTCATTAACAATATTCTTCACCATAAACCGCTCCCGGTCTATGGCAAAGGGGAGAATATTCGTGACTGGCTCTGGGTTGTTGACCATGCCCAGGCGATTGATGTAATCTATCATCAGGGACGAATCGGTGAAACCTACAATATTGGAGGCCATAACGAATGGAGTAACATTGACCTTATCAGGCTGCTTTGTCGTATCATGGACACAAAACTCAGTCGGGCAGCCGGAGAGTCTGAAAAACTGGTTACCTATGTGACTGACAGGGCTGGTCACGACCTTCGCTATGCTATTGATTCGTCAAAGTTACAGCGCGAACTTGGTTGGGTTCCTTCGATCACCTTTGAAGAAGGGCTTGAGCTGACCGTTGAGTGGTATCTCTCAAATGGTGAGTGGCTCAACAATGTCACCTCGGGCAGCTACCAGCATTATTACGAAAAAATGTATGGCCACAGGTGACAATAATGATTTAAAGAAGAGGATCTTTTTTATGAGAATTCTGGTTATCGGGGGCGCCGGCTATATTGGCAGCCATGTTACAAGAGCTTTTCTTGACAAAGGATACGAAGTGACGGTGTTCGACAATCTGCAGACTGGCTTCAGGGAAAATCTTTTTGAAGAGGCTCACTTTGTTCATGGCGACATCATGCGAACCGAACAATTGCAGGCAGTTATGGCAGGCGGTTACGATGGATGTGTTCACCTGGCTGCGCTGAAGGCTGCAGGAGAGTCGATGCAGCATCCGGCGGCATATTCTCTCGCGAATATTTCCGGTACGATCAACGTCCTCAATTACGCTTCTGCCGTCAGTCTGTCGCCGATTATTTTTTCCTCATCTGCCGCTGTTTACGGAAGTCCGCACTATCTGCCCATTGACGAACAGCATCCCACAAACCCTGAAAATTTTTACGGTTTTACAAAGCTTGAAATCGAGCGTCTTTTGGAGTGGTATGACCGGCTTAAAGGGATGCGCTATGCGGCAATCCGATATTTCAATGCTGCAGGGTATGATGTGCAGGGGCGGATAACGGGGCTGGAGTTGAACCCCGGGAATCTGCTGCCTCTTGTGATGGAGACTGCTGGGGGTATTCGATCGAAAATCTCCATTTTTGGAGATGATTACCCGACACGTGATGGAAGCGGCATTCGCGACTATGTTCATGTAAGCGATCTTGCGGAAGCACATGTCACCGCTTTTGAATATATACGGAAACATGACAAGAGTTTGACGGTGAATCTCGGCAGCCAGACTGGTGTCAGTGTGATTGAAATGATTGAAAAGGCACGGGTAATTACCGGTCGGGAAATTCCTGCTGAAGTTGCTGGCAGAAGGGTAGGCGACCCGGCAGAACTTGTGGCATCTTCCGGCAAGGCTCAGGAGTTGCTTGGGTGGGCGCCGAAATACAGTGACGTCGATACCCTTGTTTCTACAACGTGGAAGATGTACGAAAAGTATATTACCCGTTAATACATAATTTGTTCCTTCATGATTATTCCTGTTATTCTCAGTGGTGGTTCGGGAACCAGACTCTGGCCTCTTTCTCGGGCATTGTACCCCAAGCAGTTGCATTCGCTGACAGGCGAAAATACCATGCTTCAGGATACGGTGTTTCGCCTTGCCTCAATCGAGGAGCGAGGGCCGGTTTATTGTGTCTGCAATGAGAGTCATCGGTTTCTGGTGGCTGAGCAACTGCACGAAACAGGCGCTGATATCGGAGAGATTATTCTTGAACCATCAGGCCGCAATACGGCGCCTGCTGCCGCTATTGCGGCACTGCTGATCACAAAAAAGTATCCGGATGCTGTTATGCTGGTTTTGCCTGCTGATCATGTTATTCCAGATACCGCAGCCTTTGGTGCTGCGGTTGCTGCAGGAAAATCGGCAGCCGAAGCGGGTGAGCTGGTGACGTTCGGTATTGTAGCGGACTCTCCTGAAACAGGCTATGGTTATATTCGGGTATCCTCCGGCACGGAAAGTGAAAAGACGGTCTATCCCGTCCTTGAGTTTGTTGAGAAACCTGACAGGGAAACAGCGGAACGCTATCTTGCATCAGGTGACTATTTCTGGAACAGCGGTATTTTTCTTTTCAAGGCTGAAGCCTATCTTCTCGAGCTTGAAGCACAGAATCCAGCCATGCTTGCCGCTTGTCGTGAGGCTTTGGAGAAGTCAATTGAAGATCTTGACTTTTTGCGTCTTGATGCTGAGGCTTTTTGTGCGTCTCCATCAGATTCCATTGATTATGCCGTGATGGAAAAAACCAGACGGGCGGTTCTTGTTCCTCTCAATGCTGGCTGGAATGATGTTGGTTCATGGTCTGCGCTCTGGGATGTTCAGGAACGTGATGATGCTGGCAATATAAAAAAGGGCGATGTTTTGCTGCATGATGTGAAAAACTGTTATATCCATGCTGCCAGCCGTCTTGTTACAGCAGTCGGTCTTGAAGGGCATATTATTATTGAAACATCCGATGCGGTGCTTGTGGCTTCACGGGAGTGTGTGCAGGACGTCAAGGTGCTTGTCGAACAGCTTAAAATGAATGAGCGGGATGAAGTGATGACACATCGACGGGTTTGCAGACCTTGGGGTACTTATGAAACAGTTGATGCTTCAGAGCGTTTCAAGGTCAAGCGCATTACGGTGAACCCTGGAGCTGCCCTCTCGTTGCAAAAACATCAACACCGTGCCGAACACTGGATTGTTGTGAGAGGAACGGCACTTGTTACTCTTGAGGACAAAAAAATTACACTTCATGAGGATCAGTCAACCTATATTCCTGTTGGAGCATTTCATCGTCTTGAGAATACCGGAACAACTCCGCTTGAACTGATTGAGGTACAGTCTGGCAGTTATCTTGGAGAAGACGATATCGTTCGGGTCGATGATCGATATGGTCGGCAGTAGAAAGAAAAGTTTCACACTCTGGAACAGCTTCTTCTGCTTTGCTTTGATAGCATGATTAAATATATTACATTTTGAAAGTATTGTAGCGGTAAACCTAAACAGCAGTGAAATATGGCTGAAGAAACGAAGACGTCCGGTCAAAATCAGCAGAAACAAGGTGATTTTGTGAAAGGGGATTTTTCTACTATCCTTGTTGGTGTAGGCACTCTTATTGACAGTACGATTGAGCCAGTAAGCAAGATTCTTGCCCAGACCCTTGATTCTCTTGCTGTGGTTGCAAAACAAATTCTTGAAGGTGTCAACTCTACGCTTGGAGGCAAGAAGTAAGCGTCGAAAGGTATATCGGCGTTCAGGCTTTGTTCATACATGTTTTCAGGCAAGCTTTTCGGTTATTGAAAGGCTTGCCTTTACTGTTTTATAATTGTTTTTTACCGCTTGATTTTTTTTATAATCACAGGCATTTTTGCTTGTTTCTGATTGAATGATTCTGAAGAATTATGGACAATAAATTTGTTGAGTATCCCTCAAGTGTGGCTTACAGCGTCGTAGAGGCAGAAGTTTTGGCCTACTGGAATGAACAGGGGATTTTTCACAAAAGCCTTGAAGAAAAACCAGCAGAGAGGGTCTACTCTTTTTATGAAGGACCTCCGACCGTTAACGGCAAGCCAGGGGTTCACCATGTCTTTAGCCGTACCATAAAGGATGTTGTCTGCCGCTACAAAACGATGCAGGGATACCGTGTCCCCCGAAAGGCCGGTTGGGATACTCATGGATTGCCGGTCGAGATTTCTGTGGAGAAAAAGCTTGGTCTGAAGAACAAGGCCCAGGTTGTTGCGTATGGGGATGGCGAGTTCAATGCCGAGGCACGGGCGCTGGTCTATCACCATATTGACGATAACCGCGAAGGGTGGGGAAAGCTGACCGAGCGGATGGGATACTGGGTCGATATGGACCACCCCTACATCACCTGCACCAATGACTATATCGAATCAGTCTGGTGGGCGCTGAAAACAATTTTCGACAAGGGACTGATTTATAAGGACTATAAAATTGTTCCGCAGGATCCGAAATCTGAGACGGTGCTGAGTTCGCATGAGCTAGCTCTGGGGTATAAAGAGGTGAAAGACCCGAGCATTTATGTGAAATTTAGAGTCCGGGGATCTGAAGAGTCTTTGCTCGTCTGGACGACGACTCCATGGACACTCATTTCCAATGTGGCGCTTTGTGTCGGTTCAGATATTGACTACGTCAAAGTTTATAATGTCGATAGCGGAGAAGTGATGATCCTTGCCAGGTTACGCATGCAGGTGCTGCTGGAGAAGAACGAGGAGGGGGAATCGCTCTGGACGATTATTGCTGAACTGAAAGGGCGTGATCTTGAAGGGCTTGACTATGAGCCGCTTTTCAACTATATGCACCCCGAAAAAAAGTGCTGGTACGTTACCTCCGGGACGTTTGTCTCTACTGAAGATGGTACCGGTATTGTTCATATTGCTCCTGCATTCGGCGCTGATGACTATGAAATTGCAAAAAAATATGATTTACCGATGCTCCAGCCGGTTGCCCGGAACGGCTGCTTTACGGCTGAAGTCAGCGATTATGACGGCATGTTTTTCAAGGATACCGACCCACTCATTATCCGTCAGCTCAAGGATGCGGGAAAATTGTACCGTAAGGAGATCATTACCCACACCTATCCCTATTCGTGGCGTTATGATGTGCCGGTCATCTATTATGCACGGGAGTCCTGGTATATCAGGACAACGGCAATAGCCGCCCGTATGGTGGAACTCAACAAAACCATAAACTGGTGTCCCCCTGAGATTGGCACAGGACGTTTCGGCAACTGGCTGGAAGAGAACAAGGATTGGGCGCTGTCACGAGAGCGTTTCTGGGGTTCACCGCTGCCGCTCTGGGTTTCGGAGGATTTTGTTATTGGTGATGATGCCTCATCGGGAAAAATGTTTGCTGTCGGTTCCGTTGCCGAGTTGCGTGAGGGATTCATTGATATTGATGGCGAGAGGCTCCTTCTTGGAGAGGCGCTCGACAGGGGGCTGGTGGAGCTTGATCTGCACAAGCCCTTTGTTGACAACATCTATTTCATCAGAGATGGTCGACGGTTCAACCGGACACCCGAGCTTGTTGACGTCTGGTTCGACAGTGGCTCCATGCCGTTTGCCCAGTTGCACTATCCCTTTGAAAATCGTGAAGTGTTCGATGCAACCTTTCCGGCTGATTTCATTGCTGAAGGGGTTGATCAGACCAGAGGCTGGTTCTATACCCTGCACGCTATTGCCACTCTTATTTTTGATAAGCCTGCCTATAAAAACCTTATTGTCAATGGCCATATTCTTGATAAAAACGGCCAGAAAATGTCGAAGTCAAAAGGCAACGTGGTTGATCCTTTTGCAACTATGGAGCGTTATGGTGCCGATGCACTTCGCTGGTACCTGATGGTGAGCAGCCCTCCTTGGAGACCGAAATCGTTCAATACCGATGAAATTGAGGAGGAACAGCGCAAGTTCTTCCGGGCATTCATCAACAGCTATAATTTTTTTGTGCTTTACGCCAATGTTGATGGTTTTACCTTTGCTGAGCCTGAAATCGCTGTGCAGGAGCGTTCGGAACTTGACCGCTGGGTGCTCTCCTGCCTGAATACCCTGATTGAGGGAGTTTACCTGCGTATGGAACAGTATGACCTTACCGGTGCAGTCAGGCTGATCAATGATTTTACCATTGATGATCTTTCAAACTGGTATATACGCCGTTCAAGAAAGAGGTTCTGGAAAAGTGACATGGGGCCGGACAAGATTGCGGCCTATCAGACGCTCTATCGCTCTCTTAAGACACTGGCGAAGCTGCTGGCACCTTTTATTCCGTTTCTTGCAGAGCGGATTTACCTGAATCTTAACGGAATCAGCCAGCTTGAATCCTGCAAGTCCGTTCACCTTGCAGATTTTCCGATTTTTGACCTGTCGGCTATTGACCGTCCGCTGGAGCAACGTATGAAAAAGGCGCAGATTATTACTTCGCTTGTGCGCACCATGCGCGAAAAAGCCTCAATCAAGGTTCGTCAGCCGCTCAAACGTATTTTGCTCGCAGTGTCTGATGCTGCGGCAAGGGAAGAATATCGGCTGGTCAGTGAGATTATCATGGAAGAGGTCAATGTCCACAAGATAGAGTACATCGAAGATGAGGGTTCGGTGATCAGCAAGAAGGTAAAACCAAATTTCAAAACCCTTGGGCCTCGTTTTGGCAAGGAGATGAAAGCACTGGCTGAAGCTATCAGGATCATGAGCCATAAACAGATTGCGGTTCTTGAAAAAGAGGGTCAACTTGCCCTGGAACTTGACGGCAGGGTGTTTGATCTTGTGCGTGAAGATGTAGAGATCATGCACGAAGATATTGAAGGGTGGCTTGTGGCCTCCGATGAAGCGAATGGTATTATGGTCGCTCTTGATACGGAGATTACAGAAGAGCTTGAGATGCAGGGTCTTGCCCGTGAACTGGTGAGTCGAATTCAGGCGCTTCGCAAAGAGAGCGGCCTTGAGATTACTGACCGAATCAAGATATATGTCGATCCTGTTCCTGAATCAGCAAAACTTTGGCCTGCTATTCAATTCAATGAAGCTTATATTAAAGCAGAGACTCTGGCAGAATCTGTTGAAAAAATGAGAGCTGAAGGTGCTTCTGATGTAAGGGAGAGGATAAATGATCAAGAATGTTTTCTGTCACTTGAAAAGTATGATCGATAATTGTATTATCAAACGCTCTTTTTTTGTCGAATTCTGTTAGCATAAAGAAAACAAGGTTTATTATGGCGAAAAAAAATGAGAGTGCGTCCAAAAAAGAAAATGAAGTTATGGAAGAACCTGTCCTGACTAAAACGTATTTAACCGACGATGAACTCGAACATTTCAGGCTGCTCTTGCTGAAAAGACGTGAAGAGGTGCTTCGTGATCTGGAAATTTTGCGCTCGTCACTGTCAGACGAGAACGTGGAAGATTCTATTAATTCGAACTACTCCATGCACATGGCCGATCACGGCACTGATACGATGGATCGGGAACAGCGGTTCATGTTTATCGCCCGTGATGAAAAATATATCAACTATATTGATCAGGCGCTCGACAGAATCAGAAACAAGACTTATGGTATTTGTATCAAGTCAGGTAAACCTATTCCGAAAAAGAGACTTGAAGCGGTTCCGCATACCTCTGTGCGAATCGAGTTCAAACAGGGTAAAAAGTAAAAAAAGAGACGCTTCTGTGTTGATTCATTTGCATATCAGTCGTTTTCCTCTTTGTCGGTCGTTGCATCGCTGACCTGAATCGGGTAGTCTCCACTGAAACAAGCGGTGCAATAACTGCAGGATTCATCCTCAAACGTAGGGACACTGTTCATCAGCCCCTGCATGGAGAGGTATTTCAATGAATCCACGCCGATATATTCCCTGATTTTTTCGATCTCTTCGCCTTCATTGTCAAGATTGTCGAACATGTGCGTGAGCAACTGCCGCTTGGTCGGAAAATCCATACCATAAAAGCAGGGATTGGTGATTGGTGGAGAGCTGATATGGAGGTGAATTGATTTTGGATCAGCCTCACGGATCAGTTTAATAAGCATTTTTGCGGTTGTACCCCGGACAATGGAGTCATCAACAAGAATGATCGGCCTGTCCTGAAGCACGCCGCGCACAATATTGTATTTGGAGCGCACCTTTATGTCGCGGCTGTGAATGCCCGGCTGGATGAACGTTCTTCCTACATAGTGATTACGGATAAGCCCGTGCTCGAACCTTGCAGGTCGCTCCATTTTGAGGCTTTCGCGAACAAAGCCAAGTGCGGCAGTATTGGATGAGTCTGGTACGCTGACGACGGTCAGCTCCTTTTCACCGGGCTGATGCTCAATTACTGACTCTCGTGCAAGATTTTTTCCGAGATTTCGTCTCACCTTATCCACGGAATGGCCAAAAATAAAACTGTCGGGACGGGAGAAATAGACGTATTCAAAAATACATCGGGCTTTACGTGCTGAATGAGGCAAAAAAAGCGATGTAGGTTTTTCGTTTGCCACAGCAAGGTGATCAATCAGGAGAATTTCACCAGGTTCGATATCCCTGATGTATTCTGCCTGGATGATGTCGAAGGCGCAGGTTTCGCTGGCAACAATATAGGCGAGCTCTCCGGTGAGCGGATCGACTTTCTTGCCGAGAGCGAGTGGTCTGAAGCCGTAGGGGTCTCTGGCGGCGATCATCTGGTTGTTGGCCAAAAGCACCATTGAATAGGCACCCTTAACCTGTAATAAAGCTTCGTAGAGCTGGTGAATGGGCTCTTTTTCACGGCTTCTTGCGGCCAGATGGGGGATTATTTCTGTGTCTGAAGAGGCCTGGAAGATAACGCCAAGTTCAGTCAGTTCGCGTCGCAAGGCACGGGAGTTGGTCAGGTTGCCGTTATGGGCAATTGCCAGACTTCCAGAGCGGTAGGTCAGGGAAAATGGCTGAATATTGCTGGTGGATGACGAGGAACCTGTCGTCGAATAACGGTTATGACCAATCGCCGCATAACCTCCAAGAGTTTCAAAAACAGTTTCATCCCTGAACACCTCAGCGACAAGACCCATGCCCTTATGCTGTTTGAAGAGAGTTCTCTTTTTGACCTTGTTATATTCTGCTACGACGATACCAGCGGCTTCCTGTCCTCTGTGCTGAAGTGAGTACAGTCCATAGAAGGTATCTTCTGCGGGAGTTTTAGAATTAAAAACACCGAAAACTCCACACATAAGCAATGGTATGTTTAAAGTTCAGCAAACGCTACAACAACACAAGTGAACATAACTAATTCAAACGGCAAATTGAAAATAATCATACACTCTGTCACCGATGATTTTTGAATCAGAATATGGTTTGGCTGTTGTTATGGTTCATGGAGTGTGCTGAACTTTTGATAGCTGGTAATATTCGGCTAACCACGCAAGACTATTGACGTAATAGTCGTCAGGTTCGCTATAATAACACTCCTTTTTGTTCAGCCTGATAGACTTTCTCTGCCGGTTCAGCAGGGCGGGCGCGACAGAAGAACCTGCTACTTCTGTTGCAGCATAAGCTGCCGTATAGGAGAGTGGGTTTTCGTCAGACGTCAGGCTCTGGTTGTCGCAGGTATATTCGCTGAAGATTTTTCCGGTCCGCTTGAACTCATTTTCGAAAAACAGGGAAAATTTCTGCAGCACAGCAAGAGCCCTTGGATCTTTGTTGAGATGATAATCTGCCGCTATTCTCAACGGTACTCTTAAGGCATCCCATCCGTAAACCAGAGATTTACCCGGCAGAACCATTATCTCTTCTTTCGGGTCAAGTGCGCACCAGTCGGGCACCAGTCCTGACGCTTTCCTGTCTCCGCAGAACGCCTGCAGCCTGCCGAGAAGATGATAAGACGTATCGGTCAGCTCAAGCCAACGTTTGTCTCCACTGACCTCGTAAAATACTTTGAAATGGGACGGCGCGTAGTACGATGGATTTTGAGCGACAAGTTTATCCGCCCTGCTTTCCGTGAGCGTTGAGGGAATAAGGTAGAGCCTGCCATTGACAAGAGCAGTCTCATGGTCGAGAATACTTTTGAGCACCTCTCTGGCAAGGTCGATATAGCGGTCGTCATGCCACCGTCGGTAAGCGAGAACAAGGCTATAGGCATAATCGATATCGGCATCCGATGCTGCGGTGGTATCACTGATCTTTCCATTTTCGAAATGCCATGCCAGCAGTCTGTCACCATGCGATGTTTTACGTGAAAGCACCGATTCACACCATGCGAGACACTCATCAAAGGTCGTTCTGTCACCCATAAGCACTGCGCGGAGCATAGCGTAGGATTCTCCCTCCGAGACGGTATCCAGATTGTTTGCCGGACGCACGACTCGACCCGCCCGAATGAAGGTGCGTTTGTAATGCGCCCATGAACTCTGCACAATTTCTTCGGGATTTACGGGAGGAGCTGAACAGTTGATCATGAAAAGCTGCACAAGAGCAAAAAGCAGCACGACAGCACGGTTTTTCATTCTCGGTTGAGATAAAAATAGCAAGGGACACAAAAGTTTTCTTCATTTATCATTCGATCTTCAGGTTAGTTATAGGTCAATGATAAAAAGAAAAAACAGACTTTTTGTTACATTGGCTCTATCTTATTGTATACAGATGACCGATCGGGACTCTTCAATCAACTTATCATAAGACATCACTGGTGTCCGGTTGTTGAGAAAATAAATCCCTATAACTCATTTTATAATCGTTAGTTAAAGGGATATTATGGCGTAATCGATTTGAAAATCAATTTACTTATAGCTTCAAATGATAAATA
>Ga0114951_10004527_pt1 | contig 13479 bp, 7 predicted proteins | sample AM7aDNAmetaG_FD_88677 | JGI IMG/M metagenome (GOLD analysis project Ga0114951, IMG submission 88677) | Freshwater microbial communities from Finland to study Microbial Dark Matter (Phase II) - AM7a DNA metaG | ecosystem: Environmental > Aquatic > Freshwater > Lake | place: Finland: Lake Alinen...
CAGTGACGGCGATATATCCCTCGTTGCCCTCGGCGGTGGTACACCTGGTTATACCTACAAGTGGAATAATACTGCTACAACCCAGAACATTTCAGGTCTGGCTCCAGGCACGTATTCAGTCACTGTGACTGACACGCATGGTTGCTTTAACTCCAAGGGAGGAACAACTGTTACCCAACCCCAGGTACTGGGCGGAAGTGCAAATGTCACCAATATCACCTGCTACGGTGGTACCGGTTCGGTATTGATCACTGCAACAGGTGGTTCTCCTGCATACCAGTACAGTCTTGGCACCAATCCTTATGGAACCACGAGAAACTTCACCGGGCTTACTGCCGGTGGTTATTCGGTTTCAATTAAGGATGGGCATTCCTGCCTGGCTACAGTGAACTTTACCGTTACACAACCTCCTCAACTTGGCGCGATAATTACACTTACGCAACCCAGCTGCAGCGGGCTCAATGATGGGGTCATTGCCATCAGCGCATCCGGCGGCACAGGGTCATATGGTTACAGCATCGACGGCGGAACAAACTGGACTGCCAGCGCAAGCAACACAGGCCTGGCCCCGGGAACCTATGACGTTCAACTGAGGGATGCGAATGTTGTGTCATGTTCTGTTGACCTGGGAGTTAAAACGTTGACGCACCTGGATCCCCTCGGTGCCGTTGTAACGCCTACCGAACCAACATGTAACGGCACAAATGACGGTATCATTGTTATAAGCGCCACCGGAGGTTCCGGATCCTACAATTACAGCCTCAATGGCGGAACTTCATGGACAGCAACTTCAAACAACACGGGATTGGCTGCAGGCTCCTATGCTGTCATGGTTCGTGACGGCAACCATCCAACATGCTCTATCGACAAAGGCACGACTGTTTTGGTTTACCCGACAGTTCTCACGGCAACAGTTACCCCGACTCAGCCTTCCTGCCACGGGACCACTGACGGTATCATTGCCATCAGCGCTTCCGGCGGATCAGGCTCCTTTGAATACAGCATCAACGGCGGTTCAACATGGACAGCTTCAACAAACAATACTGGCCTGGCTCCGGGAACCTATGGGGTCAGGGTTCGTGACGCTGCTCATCAGTCGTGCTTCGTTGACAAGGGTAACACGATTCTGACAAACCCGACCGCTATCACAGCGACTGTAACGCGAACGCAACCCACCTGCTACGGATATGATGATGGTATTATTGCCATCAGCGCCTCCGGTGGTTCCGGCAGCTATTTCTACAGCATCGATGGCGGAGCAACCTGGACAGCCTCAACCAACAATACCGGGCTGCCCCCCGGAAACTATTTTATCGGGGTCATGGATGCGGCACACCCTTACTGTATTCTTAACAAACCCTTTAATATTCTGGCCTACCCTGCCCTCCTGTCTGCCACGGCAACCCCGGTTGATGTGTTGTGCCATGGAGGTAGTACCGGCTCGGTTTCCATTACAGCCACGGGTGGCACAACAGCATACCAGTATAGTTTGAATAACGGTGCGTTTGGTTCATCCGGTATTTTCGCCGGGTTGACTGCCGGGAACTATTCTGTGACAGTAAGGGATGCCCACTCATGCACGGCGCCTGTAGAATTCACGATAAGTCAGCCTTCAATGGCACTGAGTGGTACGGCAAGCCCTGTAAATATCACTTGTTACGGGAGTACCGGTTCTGTTACAATCACAGCAACAGGCGGAACACCTTCCTATCAGTACAGTCTTGAGGGAGCAGCCTACGTATCCGGCAATACATTCAGCAGCCTTACCGCCGGCGCGTATGTGGTAACGATCAAGGATGCTCATTCATGTACCGCGCCGGTGAACTTTACCATCACCGGGGTTGCACAAATGAGCGCAACCGTGAACAAAACTGATATTTCCTGCTACAATTTTGCCGACGGTACCATTTCCGTGACCAACCCGCTCGGAGGATCTTTGAGCTATGAATACCAGCTTAATGCCGGAGGATGGCAAACTTCAGGAAGTTTTACTGCCCTCGCACCTGCAACCTATAGCGTGCAAATGCGTGATGCCGTAAATACAGGATGTATTGTTTCCCTGGCGAGCCAGGTAATCACACAGCCCACCGCACTTTCATTGTCAGGCTCTGTCGTCAATGTTACCTGTAACCATGCAGGTTCAGTTACGACCACTGTTTCAGGTGGATCGACACCCTACTTCTACCATTGGAACAACGGAGCGTCAACATCGGCTATTACAGGCCTTGCTTCCGGAAACTATGCTGTGACGTTGACGGATAATCATGGCTGTACGAAAACCGACTCATGGACGGTTGTCGCCACGACCATCGATATTACTGCATCACCCCTTGCATGCTGCGGCGTTGGAAATCAGTCGGTTTACCAGGCAACGGTTGCCAACGTTTGTTCACCAACAACCTACCAGTGGGTCGTGGTCGGCGGAAGCATCGTATCGGGTCAGAACAGTCCGACCCTCACGGTTTCCTGGGCATGTTGCGGAAACGGTACCGTTCAGTTAATTGTTAACAACTGCGACGGATGTACCTATACGAAGACCTTCCAGGTCACTGTCACCACCCCGCCATCACCGGTCATTACAGGCCAGTTAGTGGTCTCGCCGGGCGATGTCAGTCAGTATTGTACTCCGGCTTCAGCACAGCTGGGGCATCTGTATACGTGGACCATCACCGGAGGCACCATTACATCCGGACAAGGGACAACCTGCATTACGGTAACATGGGGTTCGTACCCTGTGTGTGGATGCGGATCTGTTTCGGTGTATGAAACCTATGCCGGATGCATGGGATCAGCCAATTTCCCGGTCACTTACCTGCCGGGATCCAACCTCAGCCTATCAGGTTACGCCTATTATAACAACACCAATTCGACCAAGTTGAATGGCGTAGCCGTTCAGCTGCGAAATTCATCGAATGTGATCATGGGCAACACCGTGACCGCAACGAATCCCGACAATGGCCTGGCCGGCTATTATACCTTTACAGGTCTTGCCAATGGTACCTATTCGCTAACGGGAAGTTATAACGGAACCTGGGGCGGCAATAATGCAACCGATGCCCTTCTTGTGCAGCTCGAAGCCGGTGCAACACCGGGAACCTACCTCACCGGTTTGAGAAGAATTGCCGGTGACGTGAACTTAAGCACCACCATTACTGCACTCGATGCATTATACATCAAACTGCGCACAGTAGGTGCGATCACGGCCTATCCGGCAGGCGACTGGACCATTGAACCCTATAACATTAACTTCAACGGGACGCCCGTTGTCCAGGATATCAAGGCACTGTGTGTCGGCGATGTCAACGGCAGCTTCAGCCCTGTTGGATTTAAGGATGCCTCCTTCCTGTCGATTATTGACGACGGGATATTACCCGTTGCCGTGGGCGACAAGTTTAGTTATGAAATCCACAGCAGCAGAGAAGCTGACCTGGGGGCCATGACGATTTTCCTGGGTTACAACCAGGATCGCTATGAGGTTTCGGAAATCAGCAGCAACCTCGATGGTTTGAAATATTCCACCACCGACGGGAAACTCTCCGTTGCCTGGTCAGATACCAGACCGCTGAAAGTAAAAACCGACGACCTCGTGCTGAGCCTGAACATGCGTGTAAAGGAGAAACTCACAGAACCGTCGCAGGTCTTCAACATCCTGGCGGGTAGTGAATTTGCCGATATCACAGCCATGCCATATGAAAACTTTGACCTGAAGATGGCTAAAGTCATCACCACCGAAGGTTCAAAGGATATCTCGCTGTTCAACTACCCCAACCCGTTTGCCAATACGACATCGATCGTTTACACGTTGCCGGAGGCAGGACATGCACGGCTTGTGCTGACCGACCTTTATGGCAATACGATCCATGTACTTGCCGACAGGCAGGAGACAACCGGGGCACACACGGTCGTAGTAGACCCGGCCTCACTGAACATGGCACCCGGGGTGTACCTCTACAAGATTATCTTTACCGGTGCATCTGATACCAGCATCAAGGTAAACAAGATGGTCTTTACGCGTTAATTCTAAAGGGGTTGAAAATTTTCAACCCCTACAAACAAAAACCGGGAGGAATGATCATGTTTGATCTTCCTCCCGGTTTTTTTACGCCCTGAAGAGAATGAGTAGGTTCAGGGGCTTCGATTTCACATTTCACATTTCAGATCTCACATTTCACATTTTTATACTCATATATTAGCATGAAATTCAGCATCTTAGCATGCGGGATGCAGCCCGGAAAATTGCAGCCACGGATGATGAACTCCGTGGTAATCTTATGTTGACACACACTATAAAGCAAAAGCCCGCCAGGAACTAACCTGCGGGCTTTTAACATTTGGTGCTGGTGCCCAGGACAAGACTCGAACTTGCACATCCTAAGGACACTACCCCCTCAAAGTAGCGTGTCTACCAATTTCACCACCTGGGCATGTTAAAGAACAAAGTACGATCCAATTCGTACGTTTTGGGGGTGCAAAGGTAATTGTTTTTTGGAAGGATGCAAAGAAAAAATGATATCAAAGTATTGAAATAATAAAAGCAACCAGGAGCCCAAAGCAAACCGTGATGAATTTCTGTATGTTGTACTTGTGGTTTTCGCCGGTTTCAAATAATATTGAGGTGGAAACATGAAGAAATATTCCAATAACAACAGCCAGTATATAGTTAAACCAGGTACCCAGCGATACTGATATGCCGGCATCGAGCAGGTTGCTGAACACCGAACCCAGCGGGGTCATCAGGGCAAAAACCAGCAGGTAGAAAAATGCGACACGCTTCGAACAGCCATAGTGCAGGTACAGGCTCATCAGCGTCAGTGAAATCGGGATGTTATGAACCACGATCCCCAAAACGAGGGTGTGCTGCAACTTCATGTCGAACGACGGCACAATAGGCATCCCTTCAAGAAATGAGTGAATACAAAGCCCGAGCAACAGCAGGAATGGCGATACCTTCTCGTCATCAGAGTGGGCATGCTTGTGGCCATGTTCAGCCCCTTCGGTGATCAGCTCCAGGGTTAATTGCAGCAAAAATCCAAGCAATACAAACAGCCCTGTGAAAACAGTCGGCTTGCTGAACACCTCCGGCACGAGTTTTAAAAAGGTGATCCCAATCAGAAAGGCCCCGCTGAATGCAAGTAAAAACTTCAGCACACGCTGGTCATTCGGTTTGAAAAGAAACACCAGCGAACCGCTGGCCAAAACCGTAAAAATCAATACAAGATATATCACAAAACTCATAAAACTATTTTTAAAAGGAACACTTCGGGAACCTCAGTGTCCCACGTCCTACGTCCTACGTCCCACATCCCACGTCCCACGTCCTACGTCCTTCCTACTGCACATCAACCACCCTGTACGCGACACTGCCCGGTACTCCCTTGAAATTCTCAAAAAGGCGCTCCGACACCCTCGACATACATCCTGTGTCGGGAGGCAATCCCATCCTGTCAAGGTCACCGGTCACCTTTAAATAAAACTGCTCGCTCATTACAATCCTGTTCTCAACACTCCGAGTCATCAGCCGTGCCGTGAGATCGATATCGAGCCCATAATAATCCTCGGCTCCCCGGAAAAAGGTAATATTGTAAACTTCCGTGCAATAATGGATCGCCACCTTGCAATTCAGGTACAGATCCTGGTCAGGATGATTTTTGATCAGGAACAGCGAGGCATAAATATCCTCCAGCAAGGCAAAACAGGTGTTATCCGAAAACTTAGCCTGCAACACTTCCTCCGGTATAAAAAGCATCATTTCATCCCCGATGCCCTTTACGATGTGATTTTGGAAATGGTTTGCGTATAAAAGGTTGTTGAACGTGTTGTTCAACTTCCTGCCCCACTCTTTCAGCCCGCCCTGGTATTTGATATCGGTCGACTTGTTGATGTCAATAAAAAAGCAAATGCCCGGACAGCCCGGAATTTGTTCCAGGTCGCGCACCATTTCAACAGAGTTCGGATCGGTATAGTGAATATAAACAGCCATCAGAATTGCACTATGGCCTCCCCTGCTGTATTATAAATTTCAAAAACCTTGGTGAATCCGGAGATTTCAAAAATTTCCCGGATGTTTTCCTGCAATCCGCAAATAATAAACCTGCCTTTTATCTGGGTGATTTTTTTCAGGGCCATCAGGAAAACACGCAGCCCGCTGCTGCTCACATAGTCCATTTCCGAACATTCCAGCAGTATCTTATCCTGCTGACCGTCGATCAGTTCATTAAGCATTTTTTCAAGTATACTGTACGTAGTCGTATCCAACCTGCCCGAAATGCTCACAATTGAACACTTATCTGTTTTCTCTTGTTTGAGTTCCATAGTGTTTTGGTCTCGATTTTATTAAAAAGTTTTGGTTAATATTACGATGTTCTTATCTCCGGAGCGCTGGTAACTGATGCTGTTCGTCAACTCCCTGATGAAATGGATTCCAAGTCCGCCTATTTTCCGTTCCTCCACAGGAAGGTCGAAACTATCGCTGATGTCCTGCTCAAGCAGGTTAAAAGGTTTGCCGTCATCCTCCATGCGGATCTGCAGGAGATTCGGATTTAGCAGCGTAAAATCAAAAACAATGAAGTGCTCCTTCTCATCCATGAAGGCATATAAAACCACATTTGAAAACAACTCCTCCAGCACAAGGTGTATCTCCATCCTCGCTTTTGCAGGAATATTCCACTGCAATGCTATCTTCTCCAGACACACCACCATCGCATCAATCTCCCCGACCTCATTCCTCAATACCAACTGCATTGCCTGCATTGTCTGCATTGCCTGCATTGTCTGCATTGTTTGCATTGTTTGCATTGTTTGCATTGCCTGCATTGTATTCCTAAGCACCAGGATCGTAATATCATCGGCTTGTTCGGCTCCCGAAGAAAACTGTTTTAACCCGGAGATCAGCGAATCGGCGAGTTCACGGGGGCTTTTGTGCGCGTTTTCCGTAAGAATTGTCCTCAGCCTGGCCTCTCCGAAGAAATCTTCTGAAGCACTGAGGGCCTCTGTAATGCCATCGGTTGTAAGCACAATGGTTTCACCGGGAGCAAAGCAAAACTTCCCCGAAATGTAGCCGCCGGTCTCAAAAATACCAAGGGGTATTCCTCCCCGGGTGTCAATCTGCCTAATTTCCCCCCCGGCACCCAGTATATAAGGATAATTGTGCCCGGCATTGCAAAACTCCATTTCACCTGTTTTCAGGTCTACAATACCCGCGAAAAAGGTAACGAACATCTGGTTTTGATTGTCCTTCGAGAGTTCCAGGTTGATACTCTGCATCACTTCACTGATCGGCGTTCCTTCAATGGCTTTCGCCCGGAGCAATGTCCGGGTTACCATCATAAACAATGCTGCCGGCACGCCTTTTCCCGAAACATCGCCGATTGCAATGCACAAATGGTCGGGGCTGAGATAAAAAAAGTCATAAAGATCACCGCCTACGGCTTTCGCCGGATCAAGCAAAGCATACAATTCCCATCCGGCGGGGGCATCGAACACGTGTGGCAGCATTCCCATCTGTATATGGTGAGCAACATTCAGCTCGCTTTCGATTTTCTCGCGCGCGATGGTCGTCTCCTGCAGGCTCACGATGTACTTTCTCAACTCCTGCTGCATCACCGAAAATGCATCTGTAAGCTGGGTGATTTCATCCTTCGACCTGCGCTGAGGCAACCCTGCATTGAAATCCCCTTGCCCGATCGTTTTGGTGGCGCCTACCAGGCGGATGATCGGCCGGGTGAGGTTCCTGGTGATCATGATCGTCGCCACCATCAGTGCGGCGATGCTGATCGCGAATATCCACAATATCTTCCGGAAGAACTGAAAAAGATCATCCAGGAGTTCATCCGCCGGCATTATGACACCCAGCGACCATCCTGTTGAAGCCACCGGGGCATACGATAAAAAACCCGGCCGGCTTTGCGCCTCCAGGCCATCCATGGGGCTAAATCCGGTTTTCCCGGCCAACATGTCCCTAATGGCTCTGATCGTCTGTTCTCCCCTGCCGGCCCTGGCGATGTCAAGTATGTTTTTCTTTTCCGTGACCATCCGGGGTGAAGTGATGATATTCCCCTGCTTTGAAACAAGAAAACCATAGCCCGTTTTAAACACCTTGATCGCTTTGACCATCCGCTCAAAAGCGGCCAGCGAGATATCCATGGTAATCACCCCGGTAAACTTTTTGCTCCCATTTACAAGGCTGAAAACTGGATAGGAATAGGTGCACATCAACGCATTGCCACCTCCCTTGTCATAATATGGCTCGGTCCATACTGGTTTTTGGAGGAGTTTTGGCAGGCGGTACCAGTCCATGTTGAAATAATCATAATCCTTGTCACCCAGCAGACGCGTTGAAAGCCTGCTCCCGTTTTCACACAAATACACCGCGTGCCAGTACGACTTCTTGTCGAAAGTGAAGGGTTCAAAAGCGAGGCAACTGCCAAAGATAACGGGATCGCGGCTCACAAGCGCCCCGGAAATCTGTATAACATCTTCATTGGTGATATTCCGGCTTTCCAGTGCATTGGCCAGGGTTATTGGCAGAAGTTCTGCCGGTTGCAGATCGTTCTCGATGCGGGCAATGGTTTCCCGTGTAAGAAGCCCGGCATCCTTCTGTGCACCTTCAATCAACAGCGCCCTCGAATAACGGTAACTGTATATGAAAGCAATACAGCAAATCAGCAGGATTGCCGCCAGGAAAAGAAAACCATACCGTACTGTCAGACCAGTAAACTGTAAAAACCTGGGGATCCTGCGATGCAAACCTCTTAAATTTTAATTTTACTTCGTAAAGGTAGAAAAATATCTCCCTGCAATTCTTTAAATTGATATTTTTGACAATCCAAATATGAACCTGTAAAACTCAATATTATGAACGCTCAAGATATCCGGCAATTAAAACCTGAACGACTCTGGTACTATTTCTCTGAAATATGTAACATTCCGCGCCCATCGAGGCAGGAGAAAAAGATTGCTGCCTGGCTCGTGGAATTTGCGGCAAACCATAAACTGGAATGCCAGGTTGATGAAGTCGGCAACGTTCTCATCAGGAAACAGGCCACTGCAGGTTATGAAAGCAGAAGCATGGTAATCATGCAAAGCCACCTGGATATGGTGTGTGAGAAAAATTCGGAGACCATCCACAATTTCGAAACTGATGCCATCAGCCCGTGGGTTGACGGGACCTGGGTCAAAGCAAAAGGAACTACCCTAGGCGCCGACGATGGCATCGGGATCGCCGCGGCACTCGCTGTCCTTGAATCGCAGGATATTCCCCATGGCCCGCTGGAAGCATTGTTCACCGTGGATGAAGAAACCGGGCTTACCGGCGCGTTTGCCCTGAAACCCGGCCAGCTGAAAGGCAGGATCCTGATAAACCTTGATTCGGAAGATGAAGGACAGCTTTTTATCGGTTGTGCCGGTGGCAAAGATACCGTAGCCACGATGGCCATGGTGACGGAACCTGTCCCCGATGGCCACATTGCCTTTAAAGCAGCCATTACCGGTTTGAAAGGCGGCCATTCTGGCGATGATATAAACAAGGGCCTTGGAAATGCCGTGAAACTCATGAACCGTTTCCTTTGGAATTCGCAGAACACCTTTGAAATTGCCCTGGCAGATTTCAATGCCGGCAACCTGCGGAATGCCATCGCCCGTGAAGCATTTGCCGTTTTTACCATCCACATGGATAACGAAATCATGATGCTTCAGTATGCCGACCAGTTTGCATCTGAAATAAAAGCTGAACTTCATGTAACAGAACCGGGGCTCGCCTTTGAGGTTGTGCCTTGCGTCATGCCTGAAGCCGTGCTAACCGATTCACTGCAGGCCGACCTGCTTGATGCGCTCTATGCCTGTCCCCATGGCGTGATCGCCATGTCGCGGGAGATTCCCAATTTCGTTGAGACTTCAACAAACCTGGCGTCGGTTAAGTTCATCGATAAAAAGATCGTAATCACAACAAGCCAGCGCAGTTCGGTCGAATCATCGAAGAAGGATGTCGCCGACATGGTTGCCAGCGTGTTTTACATGTTGCAGGCCGACGTCGAACATTCAGCAGGTTATCCCGGCTGGAAGCCCAATCCCGATTCGGAGATCCTCCGGATCACGGCTGAGGCATACCGCCGGCTGTTTAACCAGGAACCACAGGTGTTAGCGATTCACGCCGGGTTGGAGTGCGGTTTAATTGGCGCTATATACCCCGGAATGGACATGGTTTCGTTCGGGCCAACCATCAAAGGGGCGCATTCCCCGGATGAAAGGCTTGAAATCGGATCAACAGTGAAGTTTTGGGAACTCCTGACAGAAGTACTCAGGGAAACCAGGTAAATCACCGGGAGCTGTATGGGGTATTTATGAAACGCTTTCTGACTGCCATTTTCATTATATCGCATGCTTTCTGCTTCCCGCAGGAAGGGTTCCTGTTCTCCGACAGCGCCATCATGGCGCGTATGTCGGCCGACCTTCACATCCTTGCCTCCGATTCCCTGGCTGGCCGAAGACTTGGTTCTCCCGGGGAGAAAAAAGCATATACCTATATAATAGAAAAATTCACCCAGGCGGGACTGACCCCGGCTGGTGTCCCGCCTACATCCTTCCTGCAACCCTTTTCTGTTGGATCCACCAGGATACCATCCGATTCAAACCTCCTGAAGATGGACGGATTTCAAGAGACGGTCTTTCCTTGGCGCGATTTCTGTCCAGTTGCCTGGTCAGCCAATGGCCTGGTCGAAGGAAACCGGTATATCCTGGTTGACCTTGCACGCTTCAATAAGCATAACCAATCCAAACAGTCCGATCAGGGACCATCGCTCAGGCAGGTGGTAAGGGAGGCATTTCAGCAAGGCAATGAAGCGGTGTTTCTGATGAACGAATGGTTGCTGAAGGGGATTGAACGAGATTCTCTATACAACAGGGTTGGTGTAAAGCCTGAAAACGGTCTGGTCATCTCTGTTAACTCAGCTGTTGCAGAATTCCTGGGTACGCATCCGGGGATCCGGGTATCAATTAGGATCAATGTTACCAAAACAGCAATCACAGGTTATAACATCATCGGGATGATCGATAACAAAGCACCGAATACCATAATCATTGGCGCCCATTACGATCACCTGGGCATCAGCAGAAGCGGGAAAATCTTCAGGGGGGCCGATGATAACGGCAGTGGCACCGTGATGCTGATGGAACTTGCCCGGCATTTAAAAGCGTCGGGCGACACGCTGAGCAACTACCTGTTCATTGCATTCTCGGGTGAAGAAGAAGGGTTATACGGATCAGCTTTCTTCGTTCGTCACCCCGTGGTTGACCTGAATACCGTCAATTTTATGATGAACCTCGATATGGTAGGCCGGTTGGGGTGTGAAGGGAACCTGGTCACTGTGTTTGGCACTGGCACCTCACCGCTTTGGCATACCCTATACAAGGAAACGGAACATCCAAAGTTCAGGATCTGCCGGATGCACGGCGTTCACAGCTTCACCGATCACCTGGACTTTTACCATCATGGTATTCCGATAACCTCCTTCACCACCGGGTTTCACTACGAGTACCATACAACCCGCGACGCAGCAGAAACGATCAATTACAGCGGGATGAAGGACCTTGCGAAGTATCTTGAAGGATTGCTGCACAACGCGGCAACAAAAGGAAAGATTGGCTACCACAAGGTTTCCGGGTGGTACAACTTCAGTACAAACCTGAAAATCGTGATCAAGGACATTGATCATATCCTTACCGTCGGGATGGAACAATGACCAGTGCCCCTAACCATATTATTACAACCCCACCCCTACTCCCAGCCTGAATACCGGATTTGAATAAGGTGAGCTATATGTATCATTGATATTCCAGAGCAGGAGGAAGTCCATGGAGACATGGCTGCTGATGGGTTGGCGATAACCTCCACCAACAAAGAAACTGTTATATTGTATCACATCCTTGCCAGGCTTATACGATAGTCCATCGGCACCCTTAATATAACCAGCGTTGTCTTGAACATAAGGTCTCTGATAAACCAGGTATTCATACTCTATATGAGCAAACACGTTTTTCAGGAAGTTATCGAACAGTCCAGACAAATAGTATCTGAGGTAAAGACAACCTCCCAGCACATTAGCCTGGTATGAAAGGTATTTACTGTTATTCTTATCATAGAAGTAATTCTTATCATATATATACTGGTATACAAATCTGAACCCGACATAAAGCTGATCAAGGGTTCTAACGCGCCCTTCAGGGGCGATAGTAATACCGGCAACAGTGCCGAACTGGAACCCGAGATTACCTCCAACACAGACGCGGTGCCAGAAATTATCAGGATTTTTAGGTTTGGCTTGGAGCGAAGGAATGGTATCCTGGGCGAAATTCAGGGTTATTCCGATAAAGAAAAGGGTAACAACTAAGGTGGTTTTTCGGGCAAATCGAGACATAGAGGTAAGTTTTATAAGGTTGGTTCATCAGAACTACAAAAATAATGAAAAAAAACGAATCCTGTAACATCTTACTTATTAAACTTTTACGCACAGGATTAAAAAATTATTAAAGAATTATTAAAAAAAAGTGAGAAATGTCTTGGTAGTTAAAATATAATCTGTACTTTTGCACTCCCGTTACGATGTTCTTTGAAGTTGTGAATGCAAAACAAACCAACTGTGTTGAGAGATTTGAAGTGAAGTTGAGAGTGCGCAAAACTTTTTTAAAAATATTTTAAAAAATGTTTGGTGGAATGAAAAAGAGTTGTAATTTTGCAGTCCCAATCAAAACAAAGTACCCGGATGGGGAAATGAAAAAAGAAATGTTCTTTGAAAGACTGAAGTAAATGTAGTAGCAAATATCCCAGATTATATAATTAACCTAGTTAATTCTTTTTGGTAATAGTAACCCTGAATAAGATTAAATTTTCCTTTTACAATGGAGAGTTTGATCCTGGCTCAGGATTAACGCTAGCGGCAGGCCTAATACATGCAAGTCGAACGGCAGCGGGTCCAGCAATGGATGCCGGCGAGTGGCGCACGGGTGCGTAACACGTATGCAATCTACCCTTAACTGGGGGATAGCCCCGAGAAATCGGGATTAATACCCCATAATATTACGGAGAGGAGTCTCTTTGTAATTAAAGCTCCAGCGGTTTTGGATGAGCATGCGCGACATTAGCTAGTTGGTAAGGTAACGGCTTACCAAGGCTTCGATGTCTAGGGGTTCTGAGAGGATTTACCCCCACACTGGTACTGAGACACGGACCAGACTCCTACGGGAGGCAGCAGTAAGGAATATTGGTCAATGGACGCAAGTCTGAACCAGCCATGCCGCGTGAAGGAAGACGGCCCTACGGGTTGTAAACTTCTTTTGTACGGGAAAAAACCACCGGTCGTGAATCGGTGCTGATGGTACCGTAAGAATAAGCATCGGCTAACTCCGTGCCAGCAGCCGCGGTAATACGGAGGATGCAAGCGTTATCCGGATTCATTGGGTTTAAAGGGTGCGCAGGCGGAATGATAA
>Ga0114951_10004529_pt1 | contig 13471 bp, 6 predicted proteins | sample AM7aDNAmetaG_FD_88677 | JGI IMG/M metagenome (GOLD analysis project Ga0114951, IMG submission 88677) | Freshwater microbial communities from Finland to study Microbial Dark Matter (Phase II) - AM7a DNA metaG | ecosystem: Environmental > Aquatic > Freshwater > Lake | place: Finland: Lake Alinen...
AAAATTAAATCCACATTGGCAATCAGCAAATGAAAGAACAATCTGATGTTGTATTCAGCATAAAAAAGCGGACCACTGTGAAAAAAGAGTTTTTTACGAAGAATAAAATAATTTCGTTGAAGTGGTTTGCTTTCCGGTAATAACCGACCATATTCTACAACCCAATAACCACATTTTTCGAGTGTCAGACAGGTTTTATGTACCCGCTGGTCAGTCGACAGGTCATTGGTTACGCAGACTATAGCGGTTTTTTTCATGCTTAAAGTTCTTGTTACTTATCTTTCAGGTAGGTTATAAGATCCTGATAAAGTTTTCGGTGGTAGGATTGAGGAGTTTCTTCCACAGAAGTATTATGCCACAATAATACAAGCTCGCCACTCCAACTTTCCACCATGTTTATCAGACGGATGCAGTATTCGTAGGCTTCGTGTGCATTGAGGTTCATATAACGTTTGTCGCTCAAACTACTGTCCATCATGGTGAGTGGGTGCAAAGTTAGTGAGGTAAGTTCTCGTGTTCCGGGATTAATCCATTTTACGGCACGGCATGTCCCCAATCTGAAGCCAGCCACATCGGCATAACCAAGTGTAAAATCATCAGTTATTCCCACATTTATAAGAGCCAGCATATCTTCTGGTTCGCGCGAATCAAGGTAATGATGGCGGTTGAAAGTAGTTTTCCGTCGGGTAATCCGTTCCAGATGTTTCTTTTCGTCAGCAATTTTCTCCGGATGAATTCCTGCTTCGTAACTCGAATGAAGTCCGAATGTTATATTCTTTCGCTTACAAAGTTTCACCAACGACTGGAAATCCTGAACGTGGTGAGTAATAAACGGTCGATCTTCTTTGTGAGTTCCGCCACCAATTTTCAGAAAAACTATCGGTTCGCAACGGTCATTGCCTACTTTCTGGCGTAAAGAATTATCTAATTTAAAAAGCCATGGTGAAGTGTACCATGGATCATTTTTCAAACCGCCAAAGTAGCTTTTAATTGCTTTATTTCCTTCTTTTGGTCGACGGATACCACGCAACAAACCGCCCATAAAACCACGTAGACTACGAAAATGTGATAGTTGATCCACATCATGTGTCAAATACATTTTCCGAATAGCCGGTTTTGGCTCAGAAATATCCAAACCAATTTCCCGTAACTGATTACGGAGAATTTTTCCATATTCATCAACAAGGGGTGAATCAATAAAACCGGCACGATAGGGTAGCGATTCTTTTCCTGTGAAACGACCATGAATATCGCGTTCATCGTGGCGAACCATTTCTTCGTACCTGCTTATCAGGAAATAAGTGCTTGCAACCAAGTCGGCATGAATAATTCTGGTTTTGCCAACTTCTTCTGCCTCGGAAGTTCCAAACAATATGGGTGATTCCTCCCAAATATGGAGAGGTAGCTGAGGTAATGAATCTGCAGTTCCGTAAATATCTTCATTGAAAAAATCTGATGGTTTTATTACCAGTTTATACTTACGGTATTCTTTTGGGTTCGATGTATATCCAACCTTTGCTGCAAGTTTTGGAGGAGCAGTATCGCCCAGCAAAAATCCAATAATATATTCAATTATTTCTGTCATTTGTTAGTTAACACAATTCCGGAGAGGGGGAAATTATTTGAGTGTTTTTTGTCGTTGGTTATTGAAAGTAAGTAAAACAGCTATACCCAAGCCAATCAACAAATCCTTATTGGACAATACTCCAAAGTAAATATCTTCAGAAGAATGTCGATTTGTTACAAGTTTTAATACTAAGGAAAGGGTAGTAAAAATCAGAAATGCAATTAGTCCAAAGAGCACAGGTTTTAGTTTCGGTGGAATAGTCATCTATTTGTTTATTTTTAATCGAAGTCAAAAGTACAGAATAAATTCTATACCTTTATTTTATGTAATGATAAAATATACTAAACGGTAATACACCCGGTTAGTTTAACAGTAAATATCATTCTTTGAAAGTATTTAAAATGAAAAATGGGACGCAAATGAGCCTCCCACAACAATAAATTTTAAGATATAAATCAATTATTATTCTGTTCAAGTTTTGATTTTGCAAAATCGAGAACACCCTGAAGATGTTGTGCCATAATTCTGGCAGCGCCTTCTCCATCGCGATTTTTAATAGCATCCATCATCATTTGATGTTCATTCATCACGTCAGGATTTGGAGCACATATACGGTCGCGCTGATAAATAGTCATAATATCAGGAATTACAATCATCAACATGGCTTTAAATACCGGGTTGTGACTTGATTCAGCAATTGTACGATGAAACGCAAAGTCACTGCCAATACGGTTTGATGTGTCAAAATCACGCATATAATTAGCATGTGCTTTTTCTAGACCTTTCATATCGCGGTCAGTCCAGCGTTCTGCACAAAGTCTGATAGCATTGGTTTCCAGCAATACACGGGTTTCTACCAAAGAAAAGAAATCATAACTCTGAAGATTCAAAACATCTGAAATCAGTCCATCCAATGTATTGATATCCAATCCATTGATTATGGAACCGCTCTGTGGTAATGTTTTGATAATACCATAGAATTCGAGTTTGTGTAATGCTTCACGCACCTGAGTTCGTCCAAATCCAAACTCCAGAGCCAGTTTACGTTCGGCTGGCAGTTTATCTCCCGGCTTTAAAACTCCTGAATTTATCAATTCCTTTACTTTGGAAATCACCTTGTCAGTCGGACTTTCAATAATTTGTTCCTTAAGTCCTGTAAAAGCATCTGCCATATTTATGAAATGAATTTTGTTCTCGAAAACTTTAATTTTAATTCAAATTGAAGCTAATCAGATTGTTTTTGTAATTATTTTGCAAAGATAATATGAAAAATATTATTATTTGGCTTTAAATTAGCTTTTTACGTTTTTTAATTTTAAATCAGTTGGATTTGGTCAACCAAAAATAATATCAACAATTCTTTTTTCCAAACTTTTATACGATTATTTTTTCATTTCTGTTATACAACATGTTTTGGGGCTAATTTATTTGCATAAAATCACAAAAGTTCCTCAGTTAACTATTTCTGAAGAACTTTTGTGATAATAGAAATTTAAAATTACAATCCAAACGTATCTGCTACCGCTTTAAAAACAATTTTACCGTTCACAATATTTAAACCTTTGCGTAAATCTTCGTGTGTTTCACAGGCCTTTTCCCAGCCCATATCTGCTAGAATAAGCGCATAAGACAGCGTAGCGTTTGTCAGAGCCAACGTGGAAGTAAACGGTACTGCTCCGGGAATATTTGCAACACAGTAATGCAGAATTCCATCAACTTCATAAACCGGATCGGCATGTGTAGTTGGGTAGGAGGTTTCAAAACAGCCGCCCTGGTCAATTGCCACATCGACCAATACAGAACCGGGTTGCATTAGTTTTAGCATTTCACGCGTAATCAGATGAGGAGCCTTAGCGCCAGGAATCAATATTGCGCCAATAACCAAGTCGGTATGAGGAAGCATTTCTTCAATATTGTGAGTGGACGACATCAATGTATCGACATTTGCCGGCATAATTTCACTCAGGTAACGTAGACGAGACAGAGAAATGTCGGCAATTGTTACATGCGCTCCAAGTCCGGCAGCCATAAGTGCCGCCTGTGTACCAACTACTCCACCTCCCAAAACAAGAACATTTGCAGGTTTTACACCCGGAACACCTCCTAGTAAAATGCCCTTGCCACCTTTAGGCTTTTCAAGGTATTTAGCACCCTCCTGAATGGACATTCTACCAGCCACTTCCGACATGGGAATAAGTAACGGTAGGGTATGATCAGCTTTTTCTACAGTTTCGTAAGCAAGACAAACTGCTCCGCTTTCCATCATAGCCAATGTGAGATCCTTTTCGGATGCAAAATGGAAGTAAGTGAAAACCAGTTGATTCTTTTTAATAAGCTTATATTCTGATTTAATAGGCTCTTTGACTTTCATTATCATTTCAGCTATTTGATACACTTCGGCAGCTGTGTTTAATATGTTCACACCTGCTTTCAGGTATTGTTCATCATTGAATCCGCTGTTTTCACCCGCATAAGTTTCGACAAATACTTCGTGACCATGTAGTATAAGTGTTCGTGCACCACCAGGAGTTATGGCCACCCGACTTTCATTATTTTTTATCTCTTTAGTTATTCCAATTTTCATATTCTGTAAATTTTAAGGAGTAATATAAATTATTTCAATAATAGTGCGGTAAAAATAAGTTTTTAATTTCAAATTGGAACATTAAATGAAAAGAAATTTCATAAGGCTATGAAATTTCTTTATTATCAAGCTAACTATCTGATATAAAAACGATAATTGCAAGAATTAAAATTAAATTGTAAATTTTTATGAAGAGAAATAGTATTGAAAAATGCAATTTTTAGATAATAATTTAAATAATTATCCACTTTTGCTTACAGATTGTAATCTATAATTTTTGCAGGATGATTTTATGCTAATTTTTTTGATTGTTAGTTCATAATTTGAGTTAATGTTATTCGAGATACTAAAAAATTCATTCGGCACTATCATTTTCAGTAATATATTTAACGTTTACGACTGAATATGAACTATTTCACATCCAATGTAACTTTCTCTGGTTTAAGCCAGATTGATGAGAATTCGATATTGATCTTGCCTTCAAAAGCTGTACTTTCAATATAAGCAATCAAGCGTCCATGAAAAACCCTGAGTTTGCCGGTTTTGTGACTAATCATTTCCGACATATTTCCGTTTTCTAAACCCAATAATCGGGCAGGACCATCAATTCTGCAATTAATTTCATCGTCACACAGAAAGACTGGATTCCCATCTTTGTCAAGTAATCTAAGTTCAATTTGAGCAACGTCACCCTTACCATTAAATGTTTCTTTGTCGGCTTTACACGAAATACTTTCCGCTCTACCCGAGGTTATGAGTTGATACGAACTTACTTCTTTTTCATGATTATAACCGGTAGCAGTCAGAGTGCCTGATTTAAAAGGAATTTCCCATAATTGTCCTCCTGTTTCCGAATCAATTGAAGGAGTACTTTCAATCTTTTCGCCATTCAGTTTTAAAACTACCTTTTCACAATTCGTGAAACATGCAACCTTTGCTTTTTGTCCTTCTTTATAGTTCCAGTTTTCTTCTAAATCGTACAATAAATTATTTTTTCGACCATGCATGGTTGCAATATATACCATCGGTTTCTCCGACCAAAGACTTTGGCGATAATAAGCTAGTGGTTTTTTAAATCCTGCCAAATTGAGTAATCCGCTTCCAAACCCACGGGAAGGCCACGGACCTGCTTCACCAAGGTAATCTATTCCTGTCCACAAAAACTGTCCGGCTATATAATCATTGTTTTTTACAGAATTCCATGCTTCAACTTCATGTCGGTTTTCACTTCCGAACAATATTCTTTTAGGATATTTTCCGTGATCCTGCTTGTACCTGTTTTCGGTGTAATTATATCCTGCTACATCCAACATAAATGGATAATCAGTGTAATTTGACATCACTACACCAGCCAAAGCGCCTGTCACTGGTCGGGATGTGTCAACACCTTTAACACACCGAACTAATTTTTTGGCAATCACACCAAGCCGATTGGCATCAGGCTGATTAGGTTTATAACCTATTACCGCTTTCTGACCAATACTTTCTTTGTCTAAGATTGGGTGTGAATAGGGGTCATTTGGATAATCAACTTCGTTACCAATACTCCACATGATAATGGATGGATGATTTTTGTGCTTCATCACCATATCAGTAAGGTCTTTTTCTCCCCACTCATTGAAGTATTCAGCATATCCATCATAACGGGGAACTCCCTGATTCCAGCCTTCCAACCATTTCTTTTTCGGAAATTCCCACTCATCAAATGCTTCGTCCATAACGAGCAAACCTATTTCGTCACAAATATCATATACACAGTCGTCCTGAGGGTTGTGACTGGTGCGAATGGCATTGCAACCCAAATTTTTTAACTCCTTCAGCCTGCGCTCCCAAACCTGCTTTGGAACAGCAGAACCCAGCGCACCTGCATCGTGGTGCAAACAAACACCTTTTAGTTTAAGACTTTGCCCATTTAAAGAAAATCCTTTAGCGGGATCGAAAACCACCGAACGAATACCCGCCTGTACAGTGGTGTGGTCAATTTCTTTTTGATTATCAAGTATTGAAATCTGAACTTCGTATAAATTAGGGTTTGATAATGACCAGAGTAAAGGTAACCGAACCTGTAGTTTCTGATTGGTAGTTTCTGTAGTATAGGCATTTATTTTAATTTGTTTCTTTACTGTGGCAACTATCCTACTATCACCTTTCAGATTAATTTTCTCTAAGACCGTTACTGTTACAGGTTTTTGTGTACTGTTCCGAATTGTAGTTTTTACACTAATAACTGCTTGTTTCTGAGTAATATTTTCGCTTGAACAAGCCACGCCCCATTGATCGATATGTACAGGACCGGATTTTACTAAATAGACATCTCTGTAAATACCGGAACCAGTATACCAACGCGAATCAGCTGATTTTGAGTGGTCTACTTTCACTAAAATAGTATTTTCGCTGCCATAATTGATGTATCGTGTCATTTCGTACATAAACGATATATATCCATTCGGGCGTTTGCCGAGCAAATGGTCATTTATCCAGACTTCACTGTTGCAATATACGCCTCCGAAGTAGAGAAATAACAGTTTTCCGGAATCTGAAACGGGTATTAAAATACTTTTTTTATACCAACCAATACCACCTGGCAAATAACCGGTACAACTAGCCAAATTCGGACTGTGATTACTTTCAACACTCCAGTCATGCGGCAGATTGACCGTGTTCCAATTATCCGTATTCAATTTTGAGTTGAACTCATCAACTAACTCTTTGTTTTTAAACTTCCAACCTTCATTGATGTTAGTAACTTCGCCAAATGACACCTGCCCAATGAGTTGAATTTCTAAAAAAAATCCAATAAAAACAACCAATAAAAATCGAATCCTCATATTGCCCTACTTTAAAAATAATTAGTCCCTAAATAACTTTCGGAGACAAAAGTATAGTTGATTTAAATCAATTACAACACACAAAATCGTCAATTAGGAACAGAAATTCAGCAAATAGAATTATAAGAGGTCGTAATGGCCAGTTAGAATAGTAATTCTTGGTTTTTATTTATCAAAATTCCGGTTTTTCAATCAGATTTAATCAACCACCTTTATTCTCCATGATATGTTTCAGATAATCAGTCGGAGCTAATCCGAATTCATCTTTAAAACATTGACGGAAATAGGAAGGACTGTTGATTCCAATCATAAAAGAAATTTCCGAAACAGTGTATTTGCCGGTAAGAAGTAGTTTTTCGGCATTCTGAATCTTTATTTTCCGAATAAATTCATTGATTGAAATGGATGTCAAAGCTTTTATTTTACGGTACAAAGTTGAATGACTCATATTCATTTGGTCGGCAATATAGGAGATATTTATTTGTTCAGAATCCAAATTTTGTTCTATAACTTTAGTCACTTTAGCTATAAATTCTTTGTCTATTTTATTAAGTGATTCAGTAACAATGGTTTGTTTTTGTGACAACGGTGAAGTGAACAACGCTGACATTTTCTTTCTGGATTCCAACAAGTTATTAACCCTGCTTTGAAGCAATGCAGTACTGAATGGTTTAGTGATATATGAATCAGCTCCTGAAGTATAGCCTTCAGTTTTATCTGGCATAGTATCTTTTGCAGTTAATAATATCAATGGTATATGGCTTGTACGCATATCTTCTTTGAGTATTTTACAAAGTTCAATGCCATCCATCAAGGGCATCATAATATCACTGAGAATAATATCAGGTATTCTTTTTATTGCCAAGTCTACGCCTTCTTTACCATTGGTGGCCTCAAGTACCTCAAATGTATCCAAAAAGCAACTGGCAGCATATTCACGAATTTCATCATTATCTTCTACAATCAGAATCAAACCCTTATTATCTTCATGAATTGAGATCTGCTCTATAACTTTCGTTTCATCTTCATGTATTTCATTATCGTGTATTTCATTTACATACTGATTATTAGTCAGTATGCTGAATTTTAAAGCTGACCCTTCACCCAATTTGCTTTCGACCTCAATTTTACCCTGATGAAGCTCAGCCAGGTTTTTCACCAATGAAAGTCCAATACCCGAACCGGAAACTTTGTGTTCGTTTCTGACCTGATAATAATTTTCAAAAATTCGATTTAAAAATTCAGAACTGATACCTACACCGGTGTCTCTGACTTCAATTTCGGTAAATAGATTTTCGTTTCGGTTGCTATCCCTCATTGAAATAGCAATTTCACCTTTCTTGGTGTATTTCATCGCATTCGAAATCAAATTATCTAAAACAATGGTAATAATTTCAGGGTCAAAATAAATATGGGTAACCTCTGTTTCAATTGTAATCTGGAATTTTACATTCTTATTCAGATTAAGCCCTTCGTATTTGATTCCAATTTCTTTAACTAATGCTGATAAATCATCTTTTATTACGCTAAGTTTTCTGTTGCGGCTTTCGGTCTTTCTGAACTCAAGTATTTGATTTATAAGATTTAATAATCTAGTTGCACTATTATAAATCAGTGAGATTTTTTTGGAATGAACAGCTGTTAGTGTTTTGTCTGATTCAAGGTCTTCCAAAGGTCCGATAATCAACGTCAGGGGGGTTCTTAATTCATGAGCAATGTTTGTATAAAAGCTCATACGTTCATTGTTTAATTCCTGCTCCTGAAGATGATTTTTCTGCTCCAGATAAAGACTATTTTCCAAATCGAGTCTTCTTTTGTAAAACCGGATTACATACAAAATCAACAGAACAACTAATATTCCATAAAATGCCTTTGCCCACCAGGTAAGCCAAAATGGCGGAGCAACATTAATTTCTAACGTTGTAATACTTTCAGACCACTCCTGATTTCGTAATCGTGATTTTAGCATAAATTGATAAGTTCCATAAGGTATATTCCTGAAAGTAACCTGCTTACCATTGCGTAAATCGTACCAAGAATTTACGAATCCCTTTAATTTATAGCTATACTCTGTTTTATCTGTCAATCCAAAGTCGGGTACGTTAAAAGATATACTGAATGTATTTTGGTGATACTCAAGTTCTATTTTATCAGCAGTTGGTAATGTAAAACCATTAGGTTGTGAACTTCTTTGATCGAAATAACGAAACTCTGTAATTGTTGCGGGCAATGTTTTATCTGTCAGCAGATTTTGATTGGCGTTAAAATAACAAATTCCACTTTGCGAGCCAAAATAAATGATTCCTGTTTTTGTTTTAGCTACAGTACCAAGCATAAAATTACCTCTTGGAACGCCATCATGATAGTCGAAGTTTATAAATTTTGATATATTGACATTCAAATTGCTTATTCCTGAATTAGAGCTAAACCAGATATTGTCGGGCGAAGCTTCTGCAATTGAACAAACATAGCTATCGGACATACCATCTTTCTGAGAAAATATCCGATAGTGCTTATCACTACTATTATTGAAAAGTACAAGACCCTCTCTTGTTGCTATCCACATTCTATTTCTTGAATCTTTATAGATATGATGAATGGCATTTGAGCAAAATCCATTTTGGACATAAAATCTGGTTTCTAACTTAAAATTTGGAGCAAAAATAACTAAACCCTGACCAAACGTCCCAACCCATATTTTTCCATATTTATCCTGCGAAACACTAAGGATCAAATTGTCAGGAAGTTGCGAGTTGTCCATCGTGTAATAATTCACTTTTCCGGTTGGGATGTGATAAGTAAACAGCCCGGAATTTGTTCCAATCCAGATAGTTTTATCTTTATCTTCGAAAAAACATCGAATGCCGGTTCGGCTGTTAATTGCAGATATTTGATTAAATCTTTTTGACTCAGGGTTGTATTTGTAAACATTATTCCCGCCTGACCCGAACCACAAGTTCCCTTCAGAATCTTTCATTGCAGAAACAATGAAATTGTCCGATAAATTACCCTTATCGCTACCAAAATGTCCCGTTTTTAGGTCATTTTCAAAAACATCTATACCCCCTCCATCAGTACCTACCCAGATACGATCATTCAAATCGGTACAAATCCCACTTGCAACCTTATTACTAAGACTATTTTTTGCTGAACGAAGAGGAGAATATACCAATGTATTGAAGAATCTTTTTTTGTTACTGATTACATTAATTCCACCCCCCAGGGTACCAATCCAAATATTTTTATAAGAATCCTGATATACAACCTTCACCGTTTTATGCGACAAACCACTTTCATCATCATTTGCTTCGATATGTTGAAAAGTCACTTTTTCAGGAGTTGAAAGTGGTTGTTTTTGAATGTCAAGAATATTAATACCACCCTGGTTTACTCCTATCCATAGTTTTCCGTCAGTAAACTCACTGATGGACAAAATACGATTAGCAGATAAGGATCCGGGATTTCGGGGAGTATTACGATATACCGTAAATTTCTCAGTAACCTGATTAAACAATGCTAAACCGTTATTAGTACCCAACCATACGTTATTTCTTTTGTCAATATGAATACACAACACTTCAACCCCTGGTAATGAGTTTGGGTCTTTAGGATTGAAATTATAATGTTTAATTTTACGGTCTTTGTATGACAAAACGCTTAACCCATCAAATACATGCCCTATAAAGAGCTTTCCATGCTTATCATCAGCAATACTCCAAACATGATTACTAACTAATCCCGGCACATTTGACTGATTGTAATGAGTAAACTTTCCGGTCTGTTTGTTATAATAATCAACACCCCAATGATAAGTACAAAGCCACAGATTCCCATCAGAAGCCTGAGTTAAATTAGTTATATCATTAGTAACTATGCTACTCGGATCTTTTTGATTATTAAGAAAGTACGTAAATTTTTCTGTTTTGGTATCAAAGGCATTTAAACCAGTACGTTGAGTGGCAATCCATACTGTTTTTCCATCATTATCTGCCAATACCTGATTGAGTTCATTACTGTTTACTCCGGTAGATAATCCCTGATTTTTTTTGTATATTCTGAAATTATGACCATCAAATCTGTTAAGTCCAGATTCGGTAGCAAACCATATATATCCATTTCTGTCCTGACTAATACCTACAATGAAGCTATTTGACAAACCCTCATCCATACCAATTTTTTTGATATTAAACGATTCACCAATCAAAAGCAATGGACACAACAAGAGGATTAGAATCAGGTGTTTTTTCACGTTGTTAATATTTGGTAAAGTCACAGTAAAACGACAAAAATAATGAAAATGTTTTATAAACCTAAATGCAGGATTGTTGTTGAATCTAAATTGGCACATATATCCCACAATGAATTGATAATTATTTTCCGGTTTTTAGTGTTTGTACTGAAATAACACATATTTGTATTTAATTTATTCAACATTGCTTAATTTGCAGATTGTTTCTGACTGATTTGAGACAGTATTTTTTTATTAGTTATTGTATATTTGCAATATTATTATTTGAATTCTCAATAATATGATTTAAAGTGTGTATGAGTATTTTCGCACTTCAAATTAGAATCATTGATTTTAATAAGAAGTATTTAGGGAGTCATCTCATAATATGCTCATTACTTTCCATTATTTATAACTAATTGAAATGAAAAAATCCACTTTCTTATATCTGTTTTTGATGTTTTATGCGTTGTTTCGGGTAGATGCACAACCTAGACTAACTATTGATTTAAACAACAAGGGCTTAGCTATAAGTCCAACCCACTACGGAATTTTTTTCGAAGATATAAATCATGCTGCAGATGGCGGGCTTTATGCTGAACTGATAAAAAACCGCTCGTTTGAAGACGCAACCACGCTTGTCGACTGGAATACAACTTCCACAGGAACCGCTGCTCTGACAGCAACTATTGATAATGTAGAATTACTGAATTCGGTTCAGACACAATCCCTGAAGATATCGGTTAATTCAGCCGGTGCAACTTCACGGGCAGGAGTATCAAATTCAGGATATTGGGGAATTAATGTAGTTAACGGTCAAAAATACAATCTTTCTTTTTTTGCCAAATGCCTGAGCGACTATAATGGCACGATAACGGCTTCGATTGAAGATGCTTCGGGTATGGTTTATGCTAAACAAACGCTTTCGGGTGTTTCAACCGGCTGGCAAAAACTCAGCACCACATTAATTCCGAACGGCAGTACAAAAGCAGGAATGCTCGTTTTGTCATTTAACAGTACCGGGACCGTATGGCTTGACGTAGTTTCACTGTTTCCACCTACCTACAATAATCGTGAAAACGGATTACGTCCCGATTTGGCAAAACTCATTGAAGATTTACACCCTAAATTTCTCCGTTTCCCAGGCGGATGCTTTGTGGAAGGCGATAACCTTGCCAACCGTTTTCAATGGAAAAAATCAATTGGAAAAATTGAAGAACGCCCCGGACATTATAATCTCTGGGGTTACAGAACCACTGACGGTATGGGTTATCACGAATACCTTCAGCTTTGTGAAGATTTGGGATCTGTACCATTGTTTGTAGTCAACATAGGGCTTGCACACAACGAAAATCAGGATTATACTTTATTGACAGATTATATTCAGGATGCGCTCGATGCAATTGAATATGCAAACGGAAATGTAACTACTACCTACGGTGCATTGCGTGCTGCTGCCGGTCATCCACTACCATTTAATTTGAAATTTATCGAAATTGGCAATGAAAACTATTCCGGCAACAATTATGAGGGACGTTATATTCAGTTTTATAATGCTATAAAAGCAAAATATCCTGCAATTCAGTGTATTGGCAACGTAGCTTCATGGGGCACAGATTCTCCAACATGGACATTCTCATCTCCGGTTGATATTGTTGATGAGCATTATTATAGAAATCCACAATGGTTTGTAAATCAATATAATAAATACGATACTTACAGTCGGAATGGACCCAAAGTGTATGTTGGTGAATATGCGGTTACATCAAACTGCGGTTTGGGTAATTTAAGTGCTGCCGTGGGTGAAGCCGCATATATGTGTGGTATGGAAAAAAATTCTGACATAGTAACAATGAATTCCTATGCTCCTATTTTTGTGAATGTGAATGACCGCAAATGGTCGCCCGATATGATTGATTATGATGCATATGGCGTTTATTGCACTCCATCGTATTATGTTCAGAAAATGTTTGCGAATAATATCGGAACAGTCAATATACAGGTTAAAGACTCACTCAACTCAAAAGTCAACGCGATTTCAGGTTCTGTAGGACTTGGTAGTTGGTCAACGAAGGTTGATTATTCAACGATTGCAGTTAATAAAACAGATGGAACAAATCTTTTCAGCGACACATTTATCAATAGTTCAAACTGGACTCCAGGTACCGGCACCTGGAGTGTGACTGGTGGTGTTTATTCTCAAACAGGAACATCAACAAATTGTATGTCAATTGGAAAAGTGATTAATGATTCGGTTTACAGTT
>Ga0114951_10004530_pt1 | contig 13470 bp, 10 predicted proteins | sample AM7aDNAmetaG_FD_88677 | JGI IMG/M metagenome (GOLD analysis project Ga0114951, IMG submission 88677) | Freshwater microbial communities from Finland to study Microbial Dark Matter (Phase II) - AM7a DNA metaG | ecosystem: Environmental > Aquatic > Freshwater > Lake | place: Finland: Lake Alinen...
CAAATCATCCAATGCCGCCGAAATGTCGGCAATCTGCGATTCCGCGACATCCCCGGCGTTGACCATGCGGGCCTGTTGCCGCGACATCCGCGCCAAAGCGTTGGCCTTGGACAGGAAGGTGAAGGATTGAGTCAGCACCAGTTCAAACGGCAGCGACAGCAAGCCGTTCAAAATGCCGGGAAACGTATTCGCCGGATAATCCTGTATCGCCAGTATCGCGGCGTACTGTGTTCTAGTCGGCCCAGCCAGCGCCATCAAACCGCCTTTTCCAAAAAATGGGCGTGAAGTACACAAAATGTCTTTGATCTCGGCGCGGGGCAGCGGAAACCGCCGCCATTCGCCATCCACCAAAAACGCCAGGAACTCCAACAACTCTGAAAACATCACCCCGTTATGCTGATAGCAGCCGAGCAGTTCCGGCCCGTAACGGTCCAGCGAAGCCAAGGCCGCGCCGCCAAGGTCGTTGAGGGTTTGGATTTCCTCCAACTGTTTTTCACGAAGTTCCTTGTCATTGCCTTTGCCGAACCAGTCAAAGACCTTGTTGAACTTCACCGGCTGGGGCCGGTAGACAATCGTCAGGTACAACTCGTTGACCAGCATCCGCTTATGCGAAATGCTGTGACGGTACTTGTCGTTGAAATCACGGCAGAACCCCGGCATAAACTCGCCATCCGGGTATTCCCCGTATTCCCGGCGCACGACATGCGACCACACCGCCACATGCGGCGAGGCGATGTTGCGCATGAAGTTGTTAAGCTGCCCATGCCACAGGTTGATGTCCTGGATGTCCGCGCTTTCATGGGCCGCGCCTTGCAGCCGGATAATTTGAATGTAATCCCCGCTATCCAGCTTGACGATGTTTTGCGTCACATGGCTGGAATAGGGGATGAACGCCGACGCATCGACTTCGTTGCTCAACGCGGCGGCAAATTTAGGTTGTGCGCTCATAGCGTGTTTTTTCTATCCTCTTATCCTAAAAGCGATTCATACGGGCCGGTTTTTAAGAATAAATTTTCGCGGAAGCGAAAATTGCTTACGCGAAAATCTCACTTGACCCATTTTTTCGAGTCCAGCGGCGAAAAGCTCGCCGCGCCGTCCCAAAACCGGGTGTTCTTGCATTGGCCTTTCGTCCGAGTCCAAACCATCAGAGACCCAAACGCAGCGTGGTTTTGCCCGCTAATGAGATACAGCACCCCATGCAGCGGCAAGATGAGCAGCATGAAAAACGGGTCGCCAACGGCAAGAAAGATCACCGACACCAGCACGAATTCGACGACAAACGTCTCGTAAGGGATGCCAAAGATCGTAGCCGGACGGGTCAGGCCGACAAACAACGGATCGACTATCACCACGGCATCGTTCTCGGGTTGCCACATGGCTTAACCTACGCCAGCGATGACGTAATCGACGATGGAGGCAGAGCCGAAGATCAGTACGATGCCGACCACGATCTTGATCGTCCAGTCCCAAGACAGCTTACCTGCAACTGCGGCAATGCCGGCGGCAATCACCGCGATGATGGCAAGCGTCCTAGTCAAGCCCCCGGTGAAAATGCCCAAAATTTGGGTGGCGGTGGAATCCCACGGCGCGGCCAGCGCGGTTTCTGGCAGTGCAGCCGCCGCAATGATGACTAGCAGTAAAAGTAGTTTGGCTAGTATGTTCTTCTGTTTTTTTGACACTCGATTAATCCTCGTTGGTTGAAATGTTGTCATCATTAACTGTCTAGTTTTAGTGGTTGTAGTGCGGTTTTCCGTGCTTGTTTGGATAGGTTTCAGTGCATCCGTTTTTGTAGTCCGCACAACCCCAAAAATCATAACCGCCCTTCCCCGCTTTGAATTTGTGCATAAGCGGTTTGCCGCATTGCTTGCACAAGTATTCAGATACTTCTGTTAGTGTTTTGGCTTGCCCCGGTTCGCCGTTTTCATCCGGCAGGGTGGCTGTGCAATCGGGGTATCCGGTGCAGCCCCAGAAATACCCGTTTTTACCCTTTTTCCGCTGCAACGGCTTGCCACATTGAGGACAGGGATTCTTGGGAACACATGAAATGTGCAATGCGCCGATCTCGCGTTGCAGGTTTTCATGCACCCCTTGGATGATGGTTTTGTATCCCGCCTCGCCTTGCGCGATCCGGTCCAGGTCGCGCTCGATGTCGCGGGTGTAGCCCAGTTCGATGAACTGGAAGCGGGTCGCCAGCGAGTCCACGACCAAATACCCGGTCTCGGTCGGCACCAAATTCCGCTTTTCGGTTTTGATGTATTCACGGCTGATGAGGGTGTCCATGATGGCCGCATAGGTGGCCGGTCGGCCAATGCCTTCGGCTTCCAGCTTTTTGATCAAACTGGCCTGGGTGTAGCGGCTTGGCGGCTGTGTCCGTTTTTCCAGCAACCTGCCACGGGTAGCCAGCAAACGCTGACCCGGTTCGAGCAGGGGGACCGCGTTGGGCGGCTCGTCGGGTAGCCCGTGGTTTTCTTCGGTCTGGTCGCCCTCAAGCAGCTTGAGCCAACCGCTGTAGACCAAGCTTCTGCCCCTTGCCTCAAATGCAACGGGTTTGCCGAGGACAGGCTCCACCGATTCAAGCCGCACGGTGCGTACCGCATAGCGGGCATCGGCAAGTTGGCTGGCGATGGCTCGCAGCCGGATCATGGCGTAGAGGGCGCGTTGCTCGGCGGTCTCTCCCGCCTCTGCAACGTCCCAATGCGTCGGGGTGATGGCGGGATGGCCTTCTTGCGCCCCTTCGGGGGCTTTGAACGTGCGTGGCCGCTCCGCCATGTCCAGGCCCATGCCCACCGCCACGGCGTAAATGTCCGCCAATGAATCTTCTGAGACATTCGGGTTGTCGGTGCGGTGGTAGGTGATGTGGCCTTGCTCGTAGAGCTTTTGCGCGGCCTCCATGGTCGCCTTGGGTTCTAGGTTCAACGTGACGCTCCCCGCCTGTTGCAGCGTGGACGTGGTGAACGGAGCCGGTGGGCCGCGTTTCGCCTCCCGCTCGTCGAAGCGGGTGACCATGGCGGCTTTGACTTCCGCCACGGCGGCGGCAAAGGCCCGGTCCAGAAAATACGGGCTGTCTTCGCTGGCGAAATCCGGCTTGACCAGCCATTCCGCCGAAAACTCGTTTTTCGCGGAAGCGAAAAACAGCAACGCGCCGAAATGATAGGTCGGCTTGAAACCCTCAATCTGCCGTTCGCGCTCGACGACCAGCCGCACGGCGGGGCTTTGCACCCGCCCCGCCGAGAGGCGCTGGCCGGTTTGCCGGGAAAGCTCCGGGCTGACCAGGTAGCCTACGAGCCGATCTAAGACGCGACGGGCTTCTTGTGCGGCAACAACCCTAACATCGACAGATCGTGGCGTGACGAGCGCCTGCTTGACCGCAGCGGGGGTTATTTCGCTGAATGTCACCCGCAACGGATTGTCCAGCCGCAAGCACTGTTGCAAATGCCAGCTGATGCTTTCCCCTTCGCGGTCGGGGTCGGTCGCCAAATACACCGCGTCGGCCTGTTTCGCCAACGCCTTGAGCTTGGCGACCACGGCGGTTCCCCGCTCGGTGACTTCGTAGCAAGGCTTGAAGTCGGGCGGCTCCACACCCATCGCTTGCTTTGGCAAGTCGCGCACATGGCCCACGCTGGCGGCGATGTGCCAGCCATCGCCCAGGATGGACTTCAACTTCGGTATCTTTCCCGGCGACTCGATAATCATCAATTTCATCGGTACACCATCACGGTTGCCATGTCACCCCCATACGCGTTGCCGGACGATCCGGGCAATGTGCCCTCCTGCTGCTGGCCTTCCCGGTTGCCTTCATGCGCGTAAACCAAGGCTTGCGCCACGGTTTGCTGCTGTCCGACCGACAGGCTGGCCGGTTGGCTGTCTGGATGCTGGGCCTTTGCCGCATAGGGCAATGCCGGTTTGTTGCCATTGACCAGCGGTATCGGCTGGACCGCCACCGTTGGTGCCGTGGCAGAAGCGGTGGACCGGGCCTTGTCGGGCAGGTTGTCGATGACCTTTTGCACATACCCGTTTTCAAACCCTTGTATGAAATTCCCGGTGTTGTACGCCGACAACGCCGCTTCGAATGCCTGCCCTTCCGGGTATTGCCGCAGGGCGGCTTGGTAACTGGTGTTGAAAATGGTCCCCGCCGCCTTGAGGTTTTTGCACGGGTCAAACGCATCATGAACCGTCAAACCCACGCGATGGAGGTTTGACGAATTGACCTGGCCCAGCCCCAAGTCAATGTTGTAGCCGTTATCCAAAAGCCATTGGGCGGTGACGATGGCATCTTCCAAGTTGACAGGTTGCCGTTCCAACCGGGAACCGCCGTTCACGCCGATGCTGAACGGCTGGTAATTCGATTCGGTTTTGACGATGGCTGCAAGGGTTTGCGGGTCCACAAAGGCGGCACAATCAAATGCCAGTGCTAGAAAATCCATGAGTGTTCGACGGGTTCAAATATTCGGTTGTTTTGTTGGACATAACTATACACAACCAACATTAAGATTACCCTGTGGTAAACATTAAGATTAGATGAGGTTTACATTAAGTTTGGATTAAGTAGGTACTAACCCATAGTATGTGAGTATTTTTTGCGGTAATCTCTTCGCTCATGGGAACAGCCTCATGTTCACAGGAGGAATTGCACACGACATGAACTGAACCGATCACGCGACAGACAGACCGACTTGGTTTTCAAAACCGAGTCGGTCTCCGAAGTCGTCAAGATTGCTTGGGGAATGCAGGAAGGGTCGACAGAAGGACAGTGGTTCTGCCGATGTTGGTTGATGCCTAACCATCGGGAAGGTAGGTGGGGGTGCGAGGCTGTTGCTGTTATCCCGAAGGGATAAAAAAACACACGCTTTTGATTTTTTTTCGCATGCGCGTTTGTGTGTTTCTTTCTTTTTTATTGTGTTTATTTGTTTATGTGGTTTTGAAAAAATCGAAAAAACGTGAATTAAGTTATTGATTTATAATTATTTAATTGGAAAAATTTCCGATTTTAACTATCACAAAATGAGGGTTTGCTGTCACAGATTGAGGGTGAACTATCACAAAATGAGGGTGAACTATCACAAATTGAGGGTGAACTATCACAAATTGAGGGTGAACTATCACAAAATGAGGGTGAACTGCCACAAATGCAGGATTGTGTGGCAGTTGCATTGATTGAACACGACATTTTTTGTGGTATGTCCGCAATATCAACGACGAACTATCACAAATTGAGGGTGAACTGAAACCAAATAATATAAATTTATATAACTTTGATTTTTATGAATATTTTTTATTCAATTCCAACTGATGCAAGTGCGAACTATCACAAATTGAGGGTCGTGTAGCATTTTTTATATCACACTTTTTAAAGTTGTGATTTTTTGCTATGATTTGAAGTTAAGGAACAATTTTTCCGATAAGCAACAATGAACAAAACTAGTTTAATTTCAAAAAGTAATGATTTGATCGAGGCACGGTATAAGCTGTCTTTGAATGAGCAACGGCTGATTATTTTATTGATCTCGATAATACAACCGGATGATGATGATTTTCACGATTATGATTTGCATGTTTCTGAATTTGCAATTATGTTCGGAATTGAATGTATAAAAGACATTCATGCAAGAGTTGAAGAGGCGGCAAAGAATCTTGTTGGCAAAAGATTGGATTTAAGTATTGGAAAAGAGAAAGAGTACGTTGCATGGTTTTCACATGCAAAGTATGTCGAAGGGAAGGGGGTTATAAATATAAGTTTTCACAAATCATTGAAACCCTACCTTTTGCAGCTTAAAAGCCGATTTACTCAATATAAAATAAATTCCATAGTTAAATTTAAAAGTTCATATAGCATTAGATTCTATGAACTTTTGAAGTCTTATGAGTATCTAGGGAATGGTGAAGGTTTTTATAGGGAATTTAGTTTAGCAGAACTTAAAGGTTTCCTTGGAGTTGATGAAGGAGAATATAAAAATTTTGGTCACTTGAAATGCAGGATAATAGAACCATCGGTAAAAGAAATTAATAGTTATTCTGATATTTTTATTTCTTCGGTTGATTACATAAAAGAAGGTCGTGCGATTAAAAGACTTAAGTTTGTGGTTGAGCCCAAAAAAAATAATGTATTGGATAATCAGCCTTCAAATTCAGAAGTAACCTTGTCAGAAGATGCCTTGGCATTAATGGATTTTGGAATTGCCGAGCCGACGGCGCAGAAATGGATAAAAGAATATGGCACGGAGAATATCTTGAAGGCTTGCCGGTTCGTTCGCGCAAAACAAGCAGCCGGTGAAGTGAAGGATGCCCCGGCCTATCTCGCCAAGGCGTTGAAGGACGGCTATTATGTTGCATGGGTAGAAGGGGAGAGTAAAAAACAGGCTAAACGTTCCGCTGAAATGGCACGGAAGGCCCAGAAGGAGGAAGAGGAACGCAAGGCTAAGGAGGAAGTGCGTTTACGGATTGACGCGGCCTTGGAGGCATTCCACGGCAGACCTGATTTTGAACAAATCGGTTTGCGGACGATATTCGGGAATACAGCAAATCCAATCACTGCCAAGGCATGGAAAAAAAGCATGGCGGCAGAACCTCAGCCTGAGAATAGCCCTAGGTTTAGGTTTGAATTTGCTACTTTCCTTGAGAGTTATCAGCCAGCTTGATGTTAGATTGTGACAGGCACTGGTGATTCCAGAAAGTCGGGATGTTCCGCTATCTCTACTTAAAGCACTCGTCATTTATTCTTCTTTCTTCCTGCTTTAGGAACAATGTGAAGAAAAGGTAACGAGTTTTATCCACAATTGGAATGATCCAGTAACGCGGATCTTCGCAGATTTGTTTTGTTTCTTCTACTTCTTGAACATCCGGATTGTCTTCGAGAATTGATAGGCGAGCTAGAATAGCATTGACCTGTACTAAACTGGTTACAGATGGAAGATCATCATCGTGTGACTCAGTAAGATATTCGCATTGTTGAAGCAATGCCTTTGCCACAGATTTCACTCGACTCAACAATACATCGCAATCGTTTATTTCCGGTAGCTGGAGTAATTGCCTTCCATAGATTCCATATTTACCAAGCCAATATAGTTGTAATATATCGCACATCAATTCCTGTTTTGTATATTCTATAATATATCGCTCTTCCTCATGCTGGATTAGTTCACCCCATGTTTCATATATTTTCAATGCCAATAACAATTGCTTTGTTGCATCTTCCTGAATCGGATAGTCAATTGTCGTTCTAGTTTTTGCCCATAAGTGTATAGTTTTAAGAGAATATTCTTCCGTTATAAATCTAATATCGAATTGTTTGAAGCTTTGTGCAGTATACTCCTTTGCTTTATCGAGATAAGTTTCGGCATCATTTATATCTTCTGGTTTGCTGGCAGTGATGCGTCGAGCTACCGCATGTGCGTAAGCAGCTTCGATCACGATAGCCTTTTCGTGATATGGTTTGGCTATATTATTTGCAGTTGAAAACGCCAGATAGAAGGATCGTCTTGCAGTATGCCAACGACCAAATATGCACCAAGCCAATCCGCCGAGAATCGATATCAGAGGATCGCGGTCAAAGTCCTTAGAACTTTCCAAGATGGAGATCAGATTTTTCCAATCACGCTCTTTTGCAACACTCCATAGCATCTTAATACCAAGTGTTTTTTGAAATTTATTTAAGCTATTGAAGCGAAGTGGTGGTGGGTTTCGGGGAGTCTTAGGCGGGATTGTGTGAAGCGCTTGAATGGAAAGCGCGGTTGAACGGGAGCCGAGCTTTTTCTCCGCGTCATGAAGACTATGATCAATCGCCTTAATCCACTGCTCAATGTCAATATGGTCTTTCGCGCCAGGCTTTTTCAGAAGTGCTTGAACTCTAGCAAACAATGACTGACCACCGCTGGGTCTTCCTGCTTGCTCCTGCGCTGCGAGCAGATTTGTCATTTCACTCCAAGCATAGAGTACATCTTTAAGTCGCTCCGGCTCGAAAACTTCGGGATTGAGTCCTTGAGCTTTTTCTTTAGCATGGTCCAATTCACATAATTCCTGGCACCATGACAGATAATCTTTGCCAGCGTCCTCTTCATTGATCAGTACATGAACAGATTCAAGCAAGTTATCCAAAGCAAACTTTAAGGTATTAATGGCGCGCTCAGCATCTTTTCCATTTGTTCGTGACTGGATGAACAGCTTAACCAGTTGCATAGGTGTTATCACACGTTCGACTGCTTTCTTCTTGAGTATTTCAGCGCCAGAAATCAGCTTAAGGTTGAAGATATCGCCATTGGTCGCGGTTTCTTTAATGATGTCGTCAAGGGAATCAACCCAAGCCATGGCATATGCATCGGTAGCATGATTAAGTTCGCGTTGGTTAAATCCTTTTGTCATATCGTCCAATCCCTGTTCAACTTCCTGTCGAATGCGTTCAATTGCCTTTGATCCAACCCAAAGTTTGTGACTCCATGAATCCAAATGTTTCTGGAAGATTTTTTCAACCGAAGCTTCGGGAGGGAAACCGTTGATTGGTTGACCGAAACGATATCGAGTTATATGCAGTACCCGCTCTTCACAAGGCTCATCTTTACCGAATCTGCGCTTAGAGTTGGCAAATAATTCCGCATAACGTTCTGCTTCTTCCACCGCTTGTAGTCCACTCGCACCTGAAGACTGCTTGCTAGTATCCTTTGAAAATGATTCCCACCCAACTTCACCAAACCAATGAGAAATGAAATTCTGCAAACGTTTAGCTAAATCAACCGTACCAGCAGCTTTTTCACTCTGGGTGGCATTTGCTAAAGCCATTGCACTGTCTTTTAGGTACAGCCACTCTTGTGTAGCTTTATCAATTTCAGAGTTCGCACGACGGCGTGCCTTATCAAATCGACGCTGAACTTCTTCGGCATGCGCTGGCAGCAACAATCTCGAATCCGTACTCTTTTGTTTACACTCAAGGGCAAACAGGATAAACCGCCCTAAGGCACCTGATAAGAAAGCAGCAGCGGCAAAATCATCTGGGTGAACCTTGTCTGCTGAACCATAGTATCGTAACCCTAGATAACCTGCACCAGAACTAGGGTTTGCATACATATTTAAAATATCTGCATCTATACAGATATAAAAATTTGCCAGTTTCTTGACATCAAGAGCGCCCCATCCTATTTTGTCTCCGGCGCTCAGTGCCTTAGCTTCAGGAGTCCCCTCCCTTGTCAAGTCTTCACCACTATGGATTGCAATGCGCCATCGTGCCAAGCCGCATAACAAAGAGGCTGTCTCTTCTGTATTATTTTTTTTTTGGCTCATGCGAAGGAACTCCCAGTCGATAGTTCATAACAGTCTGGTCGCTTATGTGCGACGGAACTCCCAGTCGATAGTTCGTAACAATCTGGTCGCTTACGAATGTAATCTCGGTGAGTAATTGCTTTAACCAATTCGATTGGCTGACTGTCACTGATTATTACATCTCTTGGTTGATCTGTAATTATGTTAGAAAGTATATAATAATCATTAAGAGATAATCCAAATAGCTCTAGATATTCAAGTACATATAAGAATTTATGTTTATCACGATGATATGGATATGAGAATAATCCAATAAGAGAGCATTTCTGGGTATTCTTGATTGGTTCAAAAATGGCCTGTAATGCTATAAATTCCTCTGGCTCTTTGGTAATATCTTTCATTTTTGGTAAAGCATAAAAAATATCTATAAAATATTTAAAGAACAACCTCAGAGGCTCATCAGGATTCTTACCGGGTTCTATTCGAGCCATGCTCGCTAGGCAAACTAAAGCATCTTGCTCATCAATTTTTTGTTTACTTAACCACTGTAAAATTTTAGACATAGCCATTTTCTCGGAATGTGACCAGTTTTTTGGTTTAGAACCTTCTGGCAAGCACCACTCTCCTACCATTGTCACACACTGTGAGATCAATTTAGTTTTCAATATTTGGGGTAGCTTTTGGAATGTCGTACTAGAAAATAACTTTTCAAAAAGTAAGGCGTTACGAATTGCATGGCCTTTAATCGCTATTAACATGAGTAATTCTAAAAACTTGTAAGCACCCCGCTCTGAAAAGCGTTCCATATCTGAATAGTTTGATATCCACCATTCTATCGCTGATTTTATTTCTAGCCCCACATTGTCAGCGTTGAACTTTTTAACAACACGGCAAACCGCACTTGGGAATTCTTCGCAAAATTCAAGTTGTACAAGTGTGTCAGCAAAAATGAAATTGCTGTTGAACCCTTCACGGCTCCACCCATCTAATGCTTCAATAAATGATTTCATGATATTTTACCCTTGAGTTCACGGTATTCTGGCATTGCCTCAAATAGACATCAATTTTATTAATTCCCGCTTAATAGCGTCGTTATGTTGGCGGAACTGACATAAATTAGAATTAGCTGGTTTATTTGATTCTAAGTGTTCAGCAAAGACTTTATGACTCTTTTCATCTGGATAAGTGTCTGAAAATAGTCCTCCGCTCACTGCTTCAATATTCCAGCACCTTAGTATATAATCTTCCTTGGTTTCGAATGTCAGTTCTATCTCGCCATCAGCATATTCAGAATCTGCTAAATCCACAGTCATACCATATCCATTCGGTTCTTCACAGTTTGGCTCCATTTCTGATCGGCTTAAAGCTCGAAACCTGACACCAAATCCATCAAATGAACAGGGTCTCTTGAATTTAGCCACACTGTTAATTTCTGACTTATCATATTTAAGGCAAATAAGCATTTGACCAGCAGGTGTTTTAGTTTTTGGCAAATGAACAAGACCGAGCTTTGAGCGTAATTTCTCGGCTTCTAGGGAAATATGTTTATCAATTGGCGTACACCAAATGACTTGAGACTTTGCAACTACAAGCTCAAATTCAAAATTACGCTGTTTAAAATCTATTATACAATTTATCCAATCATCGACTTGTTCTTTAGTTAGTACATCAACATCTTCTAGTTGTCCAGAACTTAAAGCGTTCGTCTTGGATGCCACACCTAATTTGCGTACCCTGAGGGCTGATTCAACTACATGAAAATAATTATTATAAAAGTTTTCGAAAGACATAATCGTTGCAAAAAAGGGTGCTTTGAAGTTATCAAGAGAAACATATTTTCGTTTATCACAAGCTAAATTATTTTGCCTCCATATATTAAAGACAGACCAAATCTCTCTAGAGAAATCGTTATCTTTAGTTGACGACTCCAATTTATATAAAATTTCGTTTAGTAATTCTTGTACAGGTTCTTTTTTTATTAAATTCAAATGAAGGCAATCAATTGCGTTGATTGCAACAATTGCTGAAAGCGGTTGATCAAGTATTAGTTCTGCCTTTTTCTCGGCATCAAATTGACCTAGCATCAAAGTAGTCCAAAAATAAAAAAATAATAATTCAATATCAAAGATATGTTTGTAAATGGTGGAAACGGACGGTTTGTTTGCCTCTATTTCTTCAGCACGGCGATATTCAGGTTGTTTTAACAACACCTTCGACATTCCGCAATACATACACTGAGCAGACATTCAATGGATATGCGCGACTGACCGCAAAGGGTGGTTTTTGTGGCGATTTCATATAGCTGCAAAAATATTTACCAAAATTGCCCTGTATTGTTCATACTGCCTGAAAAAAGCTTGGCAGGTGCGGCTGCTTCCCGCGAGACGGGCTGTCCTGCCCTCGTCCCAAAAGCCCCCGGAGTCCATCCGGGGCCGCGCTCCCAGCGCGGAAAGGTGTGAAATCCTTTTTTGCTCTTGGGTGATTGTGCGTCCTCGTTCCTCGGTTGCACAGCCCCCGCCGCTACCCCCAAAAGCTGTTCGACTGCTGACGCGGACGGCATCAAGCCAAGGCCCGCGCCTTCGATCCTCTGGCCAGCTTGCCGAAGGCCCGCCTGTCCATTTTTTTCGCTTAAGCGAAAAATTTAGGGCGGCGGTGGCAATATGTTGTTGATATAACCGTTATACCGTGGATTGCCCAAACGACACGTTGATATTGTGCCGTAAAATGTAGCCAAAGTGGATTGAATGATGGAAAAAGCTTTGCGTTGATTGCCAAAACCCACACAATGCCACAGTGCCTACGACTACGATCACAGGAGAATCCTTATGCAAAGCATTGAGTTTGAGACCATCGCCCATCATCACAGCATCCGCATCCCCGAGTCGGTGCCTGACGGGGTTCGCTTGCGGGTTCGGCTAGTTGTGGAACCAGTGCCGGAAAATGCCGTTGCAGGGGATTTAAAAACCTTGCTGGCGGGTTTGGCTGAAGGTTTGACAGACGATGACTTGCAAAGGCCACGAGACACCGGGCGGGAGCTACCAGAATGGGATACCTGATAGACACTAATGTGCTATCGGAATTGCAAAAAGGCAAACGTTGCCATGCGGGTGTGCAAGCGTGGTATGCGGCGGTTGAAGTCGAGGATTTGTTTTTGTCGGTGTTGGTGATCGGGGAGATTCGGCTCGGCATAGAACGCTTGCGCCGTCGGGATGCTGTGCAATCGGGGCGGTTGGAGGAAAAACTATTAACTGTGGAAAAGCTGATGGCAGGGCGCATTTTGCCCGTCACCCAAGCCACCGCCGAACGTTGGGGTTGTCTGAACGTCCCCGACCCTTTGCCTGTCATTGATTCATTATTGGCGGCGACCGCCTTGGAATACGGTTTGACCTTGGTCACGCGCAACGTGCGCGATGTCGAGCGAACGGGTGTTAGGTTACTTAATCCATTTGCTGATAAATAAGCTCTTCTGCAAGGGCCAAAGCTATCCGTAACAGCAATAGAGCTTGGCAGGTGCGGCTGATTCCCGCGAGTCGGGCTGTCCTGCCCTCGTCCCAAAAGCCACGGAGTCCATCCGGGGCCGCGCTCCCAGCGCGGAAAGGTGTGAAATCCATTTTTTTTCGCTTAAATGCGAATTCAGAGCTTGGTTATGCAAGCCATTGAAAATAGTCTGCTTGGTTTTCATGGGAAACTGAACAACAGACGCAGCCCATTGATTTTCAGGATCGTAAGTTAGCTCTGAATTCGCATTTAAGCGAAAATTCTAGGGCGGCGGTGGCAATATCCTGTTGATAAAGCCGTCATATAGGGGATTGCCGCAACGACGAGTGGATATTATGGCGTAAAATAGACACAGAGGATGGATGGAAGACGCTTTTTTACGTTGATTGCCAAAACCCACATAATGCCACAGATCATCAGCACGATCATTCAGACGTTTTTAAACAGGCCGGTTTTTTCCGTAGTCGGCCATGGGATGAACGACCCTTGCCGAAGGGCGAGTTTCGTCAAGCTGTTCTCGCTGAAAAATATCATCTTCATTGGCTTTGCCGTCGCCGTGATTCCTTTGTTTGTGGCTGTCCTGTATGCCGCGTTTGCGATGCGCGAAACGGCATCTTTGGGCAGTAGCCTGAACCGGCAAGTCTTCGACCAGACGAAAACCATCCGTCTGGTCATGCAGAAGTCCACCGACATCGAGCGCAAGGCGCGGTTGTTCGTGCTGTTGTA
>Ga0114951_10004531_pt1 | contig 13469 bp, 15 predicted proteins | sample AM7aDNAmetaG_FD_88677 | JGI IMG/M metagenome (GOLD analysis project Ga0114951, IMG submission 88677) | Freshwater microbial communities from Finland to study Microbial Dark Matter (Phase II) - AM7a DNA metaG | ecosystem: Environmental > Aquatic > Freshwater > Lake | place: Finland: Lake Alinen...
CGGAGCTTGGGAACGAGCGAAAAACTATCCTTTTTTCTTCTTCTTTTCCTCTTCCTTTAGCAGTTCCTCGTAATATTCCATCGTCCAGCGCTGCCGGGTTCGCTCGCCCCAGTGGTAAATATCATGTGCTAAAGAAGCGATAGGAGCAGTCTTATCAGCCAAGGGTAATACCCGGATCAAGGCAGAAAACACCTCGTCCAGTGATTTGCAAGATGCCAACCTTTGGAAGCGCAATTCGCCGACACGCGGTTCACCGTTCGCTTTGGACTGGGCCAGCCAAACGGGAAACTTGGTATCTGTGGTTTGCTCGATGCGGGCCAATACTCCGGCGATAGCGGCAATAGCGGGGTATTTCGCTTCTTTGGCGTAATCGGCTTTGCGCAATTTCCAACGCAAAACTTGCAAGCGCGGCACGAACAATAATTCAGCCAACGTCTTGCAGCGTTTCAATTCCGCCAATTCGCCACGACGGTTGGGCTGGCCTTCTCTTTCGTTGGCGGGTCGCATTTCCTGCCACCACTCCATGACGGTGGCATTGAACAGTTTTCTTTTTTCTTCTTGAGTATCGGGTGAGGTTTCCATGGCAAGCCTCCTTTAGGCTTTCTTGTCGGGTGTGATGGGCATATCCAAGAGATTCTTGATGTCTTTCTTGTAGTTGAAGCGCATCAGGTTGCGGTGCGCCTCGGCGATGCGGCGGGGATTCTGTTCAGCGATCTGACTGGTATTGGCGTAACGGTCGAAGGTTTCCAGCGTGTATCTATTGAGTTTGCCGTGCCAATCTATGAATATTTGCTTGCGGAGGACGCTGTTGTCCGGCTCTGTGCGCAATTGCCCTAATAAATGGTAGAAATCATTCTCCGTGTCAGACCAGAACGCAGTGTCCAGAAAACCCGTGTCGGCCCCTGTGCGGCGAGGATCTCCGTCGCTAAACCACGCATCCTTGAGACAAGAACGCAGGTTTCCCAGAAACAATCCGGCGGCGTCAATTAAATTTTTTACCGTGCCTTCAAATGGTTCGCGCTTGGTTTCGTCTAATTCGAATAGCGGCATGGTGGCCTCATACCAGCAACGTGGCTTCATGTTGTCCATGTCATAACCGAAAGCCCACAATCTAAAACGGTAGCCATCGCGTTGTAGCTGTCTCCACTGTCTCCAGAAACGTTGGATGGTCGCCGCAGGAACCCGCTGGATTTTCTTGTCTTGGTTGCGTTGCACCAAGCCCAGCCAATGCCGATAATTGATCTGGCCTTTGGCGTGCATGGGCAGAACTTCCACTTCGCTGCGGTTATGCGGGCTTAATACATGCTCCCAGGCACCGCTATAGTTCACGCCATAATTCCTGGTGCGATATTGCCGGATCAAGAGTTCCGAGTGTTCCCCGGACAAGCCGCATTCGCCGCTACCTACGTTCTCGAAATCTAGGCGGATGCGCCGGGGCATGCCCCAAAACATTTGCAAAGGGTTCACATCGTCCCGTGTCGTAACTTGGGTTTTGCTGTCTTTCTCACTAGTCCGGGTCGGGGCAAGCCAAGGAAAGATGTCTTCGGGGCGGTTGTGTTGGCTTTTGAAATAGGATGCCTCCAGCACATTGAGCCACAGGGTTTGCCAGAGTGTTGCCGGTTGTTTCGGATCGTCCGGGGCACATACCACCAGCGTGGTCAACGGCCCACCGCCCCGCAAAGAAGTGCGATGACCAGCGCCACCTGCCGGGGCATTGGTTTGCAGGGCATACAAGGCCATCGCAGCCAAGGCGGGCGAAAAGCCTTGTTCCGGCAAGTTCTTGATAAAATGGGTTTCGCTACCGGCGGTGTCTATCAGCAATGCCGTGATTGGGAGCGGTTTTTGTGCCGCCAAAGGATCGAAATCCTGCATAAAGCGCGGGCCATCGCCATCCAAATTGAAAGCGTATTCAAACTGAACAAATGCGGCCTTCAATTCTTCGGGGGTTGGTGGCTGACCGAATAACCGATCTTCCCATTCCCGGCGGTCTTTAGGCGCGAAAGTAGTTTGCTGTAGGCCAATCAGGAATTGGGCTAAAACACCATTGAAGTCCGAACGTGGGGCATCCAGCGCCACAACCGGATTGTCGGCATAGTCAGTGGTGATTTCCCAAGGGGCAATCCTGTCCTTCGTGCCGCTGGCTCTAAGGACAGGAAGATATCTCTCGGTCACAAGGTTAAAAGGCATAATGGTCATAATCCGTGCGTATCTGCAAATGAACGGCAGTCGTGGTCATTGTGGTTGGCAAGTTGCTTTAATTCCCAGTATTCCTCATGTATGCCCAAAGACTGATTTCTTTCATCAGTGGCACTCTGTTCAATGTCATCCAACAAAGCCATAGAGTTTTTATGCCGAGCCATTTCTTGTTCTTTGGCTTGGCGGATAAGGTCAATTTGGTTCGCCATCGTCGATCTCCAATGAGGTTCGAGCGACAATCATAGACCCATATAAAAATATGTACAAGAGTGTATGATTAATTAGAAGATATTTAACTACCCCATATCTTACTTTCTTGAGGTATCCTATTCAATGTTCCTGTCTCTGCTTGATGGGTTGAACCGAGTGTGTGACCTAATAGTGCACTGTTGGCTTATCGTTCCCAACCTTTGTTGGGCTTCCTGGGGCGGCACCGCCGCCCCTCTACACTAGCCGCAGGCCCATCTGCTCGTCGTACCCCAAGCAGATGATCTCGCCTTTCTTGTTCTTCCCTTGCCCTATCCAAATCGATCCATCCGTAGGCCGCAGCACCAATAGCTTGCTCCACTTGCCTTTATCCGGCATTTGTTCGCGGCAGCGGTCAACGGCTTCCTTCATCGCCGTGCCATTAACCTCGGCTTCATCCGCCAACAAAGAAATGCGAACGCTGAGTTGGCTCAATTCCCAGGCGAACTTTGGCGAGGAAATCCAGGGCTTCACATCGCCGCCTTCCCAACGGGCAAGCCTAACCGTGACGGAGGGTTGATCTTCCAGGCGGGTGGGAATCAAGGCATCATCCCAAGGATCGAAGCCTGCATCCTCATAGCCCCTATCCAGCGTTATGGTGTTGGCTGAAGCGATGCTTTGCTTGGCGGATTTAACGCCCAAAAGATTGTTTGTTTTGCTTTGAAATGCTTGTGGAATTAGAGCTTCAGCTTCCATGCCGTAAACGCCTTCGATCAGAAAGCGTGCGTCGCCGGGCATGGCGAGTTTCCCGGACTGCCGCAACAGTCGGGCAGTGAGCCACAGTCGGCCATGGTCTTGGTACACCGCCGCCGTACCGGGAAGCGGTTCCTTTAGCCAATTTGCCGCCGGGGTTTCGGTAAACTCAGGCCCGAACAGCCAAAGTTTTGGAATGCCACGACCATTATCCTTGGAACGATTGCCAAGAATGTCGCGGACATGGCGACAGAGGCGTCCGGCCCGCTGAATGAGAAGATCGACGGGAGCCAGGTCGGATAGCATGACATCCATATCCAAGTCCAGAGATTGCTCCAAAACCTGCGTACCAACTAAAATTTTTCTTGCCCGACTTTCCATACTGCTTTTCGGCCCAAAACCTTTCAATACCTGCTCTTCAATGGTTAGTCTATCCGCTAAGGCGAAGCGGGCATGGAATAAAATCAAATCATCCACTGATACTCCTGCTTGCCGTAATAGTTCAAAAGCCGCTATGGCATCATCCACCGTATTGCGAATCCAGCATGCGCAACGGCCTTCGGCCCTGACGGCAAGCAGGACTTCAACGGCGGATTCGACGGAATTAACCCACTCAATAGCCACGGTCCGCGCTACTTCGGGGCGCGTCTCCAAGGGGATTTCGTCGGGTTCGTCCATACCAACGCGTGTTAATAGGGGATATTGATTGCTTGGCAAAGCTGGCGCTTTCAGGCCCAAGCCTTCACAGTAAGCCTGTGCCAGTTTTTCGCGGGTAATCTGGGGCAGAGTCGCTGAAAGGAGTATCGCACTGCCGCCTGAGGCAGCATGAAAAGTTAACAAAGCCTCCATGAGCTTTAGCATATAGGCATCGGCTGCATGAACCTCATCCACGATTAAGACCTTACGCGCCAAGCCTAAAAGCCGCAAAGATTGATGCCGACTGTATAATATCGCCAGCAAAGCTTGATCCACCGTCCCAACACCAATATCGGCAAGCAGAGACTTCTTGCGATTATCGGAAAACCAAGCCAATCGCTCGTTGGCGGCGGACTGCTCGTCTCGTCCGACATAATCGGCATCATTGCTGCCACCCGACAGCAATGCTTCCAATACTGGCTTCAAGCGGCTGGCACTGTGCGCCAGTACGCAATTCCACTTGCCCTCGAAGAATTTCTGCGCCACGCCTTCGTCTTTGTCTGCGCCTTCCTCTTTGTCTGCGATGCGGCGGAACATGGCGTTTGAGGTCGCCATGGTCGGCAAGCCAAAATAAAAGCCATCTGCTTGCCCAGACTCGATCAGTCGATGGGCAAGCATCAGTGCCGCCTCGGTTTTACCTGCTCCGGTGACATCTTCCAGAATGAACAACTGAGGGGAGGCATTTAACGGTAGCGTTGCCGCAGTTTGTTGTAGCGGGGTTGGCGACTTGAAGCCAAAAAGGCTGGCTAGAGTTTGCGGCTTGACCTTCGGCGGTAGCAGACCATAATGGCTCAGGGCTTTTTTCGCTTGTGGCAAGGCTACATTTTGCCAATAACTGTCCAAGGGGTTTGCGTTATTATCTGGTACAGCCTGATAAGCGAAAAATTCTTGATTTGAACCTAGCCAATCGCATAACACGGCAAGACCGGCCAGCCACCACGACAGGGGTTTCAGTTGTTCGTTAACCGCCCACCCATCCGACAAAGCGATGTTGCGGTCAGGTAACAACAACTCTGCGCAATCTGTGGCAAATTGCATTGCGGCTTGCTGGTCATGTTGGGAAAACAGATGGTCGAGACAGGGTGGTTGTTCGGAAGTTTTTGGGGGCTGACCATGATGGCCAGTAACTATCCTTGCCCATATTTCAAAATTTTCCCGCCAAGCACGTTGACTTCCTCGATCCGCAGTAATGCCGAACCATGCTTGCTCAATGGATAGTGGGCCAATTTTTCCCTCCCAGAGGAGATAGCCCAGCGTATCATGCCGTGGGTGGTATCGGCCTTCCTCCTGCTGGTTTTCCAATGCTCGACAAATATCTTTCCGCCGCAACCCTTGGAAGCGATAACTGAATTTACCTAAATCGTGCTGAGACAAAAATAAAACAAACCAATCATTTAGGTTTTTCTCTGAGATTTGCAACCGCGCAGCCCAATCAGTGCGCAATGCCACATGGCGATCCAGATAAACCTTCCCTACCGCAGCCACATCCAGGCAGTGGTAGGGTAGCAAATGATAGCTTGCTTCGGAATTGCTATCTGTTGGACGCTGCGCCTTACCCCAATACCGCCAGTATCCTCTTTCGCCTTGCATGATTTTCCCTGGTATTTATGTGACACTCGATGTTCAAGTTTTTAAATTGCCTAAAGACCAATATTTGGCATGATAAATAATCTATTTAGGCGTAGTTCAAAGTAGGGTTACACTTTTGGCAAAGCACCACAAGGCCAAAGCCTTTATTTTCATAGGGTCGAGCCTTTATTTAGTGCTGGAAAAAGTGTCGCACTGAAGCTTGGCAAATTGAACCATGCCGCTTTGGCTTATTCATGCTCATTAAATCGGCCATGATCTCGTGAATTTCCATCTCACCGACACGAACTCTATGCCTTTTTGGGTTTAACCTTGTGCTTTAGGAGTCGTAGTTGCCTCAGTTTTGGCTTTGGCTTTTGCCTTTCCAGTAGAGGCTGGCTTTGGCTTGGGTTTGTGCGCCTCCACCACTCGTTCCTTGAAGGACTTTCCGGGGGTGAATTTTGGAAGGGTCGCCTCGGCAATCTCAAGGGGTTCGCCGGTCTGAGGGTTACGCCCGGGCCTTGCATTCCTGTGTTGCGGCTCGAAGGTTCCGAATCCAACCAATTGCACCTTGTCTCCTTTCGCAACCGTAGCCTCGATGGTTTCCATCAGGGCATCAAGAACCTTAGCTACATAGGCCTTGGCCTGGTCGGTTTTCTCGGCGATGGAATCTATGAGTTCGGTTTTATTCATCGTGATGACTCGTGTTTTTATTTGAATGATCGAAGCGTTGCTAAACTTAGCCATCATTATAGCCCTCAGTAAATGGGGTTCGAGTAGCAATCGGACGAAAAACCGGTTTAAGGCCCTTTTAGCCTATCAAAATTCTAAAACGGCTCCAGTGATCGTCTTTTCAGCAAGTTTTGACCCTCCCATAGAAGTAGGGTCTATTGACAGGGTTTAGTGCAACTCAGCATTCCGGCTGGCAATCCAGCCATCAAACGTTTGAAATTGGTCGAATCGATCAGCGATCATTTTTATGTCAAAGGTGTCATGAGCGTTCTTATAGTGTTACCCGTGGTTTGCATTTGACACGGAATAAGCACCGAATTATTGATGTGAATGATCCTTGCTTAACCGCCATTTTCCGCCACTAGGTCTATTCTTACCTTCCGTCCAACCAAAGCCGCCGCCCGTTGTAGTGTGGATAGTGTGATGTCGTTTGCAGGATCGAGCAATCGCGTGACCTGTGTTCGGCTGGTCTTGAGCAGGATAGCCATCCGAGCCTTGGAAATCCCTTTTTCTTTCATCGCTTGGTCTAATTGCCATGCGATTACCTCTTTAATGGCTTGCGCCTGGGTCTCCTCAAACAGGCCTTCTTCTTGCAGAAAGTCATCAAGGCCCGAACCGATATGTTTATCGTTCATGTTTCAATTTCCTTTTGGCGCTTGCGCGCCTTTTTCAATTCTTCATCCGGCGTTTTTTGCGTCTTCTTGATAAAGCCGTGCAATGCCACCAGCCGGCCTGCATGGACGCAGAACAGCACGCGGGCAATTCGGCGGCTTGGAAGCTCAGTCCGTACCTCCCACAATCCGTCCCCCATCGGGCGGCACAAAGGCATGCCAATCGGCCATCGCCATTGCGCACGCATCAAATCCATCCCCACCGCATTTCGATCATCCGGGTTTAGCCCTTTCAGCCAATCCCGAACCGGTTCGCCTCCTGACGACGTTCGATAGAATACAAGCGGGATTTTATAGTTTTCTTCCATCCTGCACCTTTTGTGATGCATAGTACCATAAAAGGTTCATTCTGGCTAAAGCGATCTTTTGGTTTCCAAAACCAAACTGATCCCCCGTCCTGTCGTGTAACTGTTGACGCTGTCAGGCGGAAGCGTCTTCCTTCCCGCCGTTCAATTGCGCCTTGAACGGTGCGGCCAGCTTGAAGCGCACGGACTTCGACGCGGCAATCGTGATCGGCTCGCCTGACTGTGGGTTGCACCCGGTCCGCTCGGCGGTTTCCTTCGGTTCAAAAATCCCAAACCCGGTAAACGGGACAATGTTGCCTTCGGCCAATTCGTTGCGGAGGGTCTCCCCCAGCGCGTCCAAAACGGCCTCCACGTCGGCCTTGTTGAGGCCGGGGCGTTTTTCGGCAACTTGGGTTTTCACTGCGTCGATCAGTTCTTGCTTGTTCAGGCGTTTGGTCATGCGTGGCTCTCTTGTGTGCGGTATCCGCAATACCGTGATTGGCGGATGGGGTGTGAATTATAAGTCCAAAGCCGTGGAATCCAAACGGCCTGGATCGGTTTTTTCCATGATGGGTGGCGAATGGCAACAAACCAACGATGCCGCCAATCGCTCATCTGCACCACAATCCAGTCCGCCCTAGCCATCAAATAAGGCGGTCAGTGTGCAAAATTAACAAAACCCTTACAGCCCATTACCTAGGTTTTCCAAAGTCGAACGCCCGCGCAATAGAAGACAATCCCGGCTTTTGCGGGAGAAATAGACATGCCTGTGCTGACTGTCGAAGCCATGCCGGTTGCGCAACCAGTGACCATCGAATGCGTGGCCGAAGTCTCAAGACGCTATCAAATCCCGGTTGCCTTGCTTGGCGGGGTGCTAGCGCAGGAGCGTGGCCGACTTGGACAGTCTTCCCCAAACAAAAACGGCACTTAGGACATAGGGCCGATGCAAATGCCCATAAGAACTTGGATAAGGCTGTGGCCGAAGCCTATGGCTGGACGGATTACGCCGATGCCATGCCAGACAAGGAAATCTTGCGGCGGTTGCTAGCACTTAACTTGGGCTAGGTCGTGAATCATGAAATGCTTTCTTCAATTGACTTATGGCTCCAAAAGTTTATGATAGATGCTAGAAGAAACAAATAGATTCAATATCATGGAGGGCTAAACGTATGGAAGAAAACAAAGAGATCAATATCGCAGAAGCATTTGGGGCTAGAGTAAGGCAGGGATCAGCGGTTTGCCATCTATATCCCGAACAAGGACAAGCGAGGCAAGCCTGTGGAACAGGAAAAGTGGGTCAATAAGGCTCTTTTGTTACTCTCTGAAATCCTGCGGCGGGGCTACGGCTATGCCGCCTGTCAGAGGGGCTTGGCTTAACGAAGAAAGGCAGGATTTGGTGGTCGAGGAGCCTGTTTTGGTTTACACATTTATTGATTCGGATAAGTTCGCGCAAAGAAATAGATGAAATTGTCAGCTTGGTGCATGAGATAGGCAAAAAAACACGGCAGGGACAGATGGCTATTGAGTTTAATCAGACGTTTTATCTTATAGACATAAAAGTTAAATAAATTGGAGCCTTAAAATGAGAGAAATCAGATTAGTTTCCGGCACGAAAAAGGACGGTAAGATCGTGGATACATCTCCAAGGGCAAAAAGGTTAGATCCGGCTTTGTATAGAAAAGGCGTTCGATGCTAGACCTATTGCTTCGTCTGAGGGTTTAGATTTATTTTCCATACGACAAACTATGGAGAAGATGCTGCAATCATCGGGCGGCAGGCCATCGTTGGAAGGAAAAACGTCCCAAGTAAAAATTCCAAAAATAGCGGCTGATTGGAAAAAACTGGAACAACTAGTTGACGCGATTTCGCCTGATACAACCCATAAGCCATCCATTGGTCAAATGGCAGCGGTAGTTATTAACCTTGCTTTGCATCGCATACCTGAAAATGAGTTGAAAGACGCTCTTCGGGGAAAGTTTGCGTAATCGTTACCGCGCAGCTACATCCACCCGCGCCAGTTAAAATCTTAAACCGACAACCGTGCCATGACTAGGGCTGAACTCATTTCCCGGCTGGCCGACAAGCTCGGACACCTGCCAGTCGGCGAAGTCAAGGCAGCGGTGCTGGCGATCACCGACAGGATTGTCCTCGCTTTGCAGAGCGGGGACCGGGTGGAGATTCGCGGGTTCGGCGGGTTTTCGCTGCACCGCCGCCCACCGAGGGTTGACCGCAATCCGAGAACAGGGGAGGCTGTTGAATTGCCAGCGCGGTTCGCCGTCCACTTCAAGCCGGGGAAGGAACTCAGGGAACGAGTGAATGCCGCCCGTGATTGACCGTCAAGCAGCCCTTGGCACTGGCGCGAATTGTTAAAGCGTTGATAGATCAGCGTCCCATAATTCCCTTCCCTACTGCCCCGGCGACTTGTAGTTAAGCGGCTTCCCCGTATTTTTCCGCGCCAAACCTGTACTAAAACGATGTACTAATTTATAGCACCTGTACGAAACACGCTTTCCCTAATTTTTGGACACCCTTTTCTTGCCTGTCCGAAAACCCCCGTTTTCGGACAGGGTTTGGCCTACCCGACATTGCTGACATCGACTTTGAAATATGACAGGGGTTGAGTAAAAACAGCCGAATACTGTCTAAAAAGCGAAGGTTTTTTAGGTGGAAATTGGCTGGGGGGCATCCCCAACAAAATACACAATGCAGACAAGCCCGGTTGCCTAGTGTTGCCGCCCCCGGCGTTTTTCCGGGTGCTAAGGTCACAGGGATGCCAAAAGTCCCGTGAAAGTGAGAGTTCTTATCCGCTTGTGCAAACTCACTCACCCGACATTCGCGGTTTTAGCCAGAAACACCCAAAATGAAGGTTTGCTCTGGCTCATTGACCTAATCCTTAAAAGAGGAGAGGATGTGTTGGCCGATAAACACTAAACCTAACAAATGAGACTCATGATCAAACCATTTCCTTGTACACTCGGTAAATCCGCATTGGTTGATGTCACCTCTGGAATTCTCTCAGAGCCGAACTGCAAAACGGGGAAACATATCCGAAAAACGTGTTCGTTCGGCTATAAAAATAGTTCTGGTTTATCCAAGGTATTGAAATAATGGACAGCATGTCTTCTTTTGTAGAAATATTGCGTCAGAGATCTTCCGTGCGTGCTTATGCAGACGACATGGTGCCGGAGGAATTGATTCAGGAAATTATCGATTTGGCTTCATGGGCCCCCTCGGCAGGAAATACACAACCTTGGAGGGTCAAAGCCTTTTCGCAAGAAGCCACGGCACAATTCATTAGGGAATTCGAAATTCTCGGTTGGGAATCTGCCTTGCCTAAGATCAAACAGCTTTTTCAAGATCAAAAAAAACTAAACTCGGCGAAGGCCAATGAAGCTGTTATTGCGCTTCTGGAAAGCGAACTAAGAATTAAGGGTAGACCATCGGCCTTGCTTATATATTCCAAAAAAGAGTCCTTTTCTGATTTTTTTAGATACTCTATAAATGCAATGTCATTATATATTTATAGAATGATAAATCCGGCGAGTGAAAATCGCTGGGACTTTCGTGTTAGATTGACTAAAAATCTAATTCGACGGGCTTGGAAGGATTTCTTTATTTCCAAGTCGGCGACGCAAGCATCGTTGGCAAACTTTACCTATGCACTAACTCTCGCTGCCAAAAGTCGTGGTCTTGGAACATGCATTCAGTTTTTGTATAACGGCGTCTTTTCAGGCTTCAAAGAACGCATTGGATTAACAAGTATGGATAAAATATTTGGCGTTGTCATCATCGGATATCCCACACCTTCAACTCAGCAAGACAATATGGGTGAATTCAGAATACGAAATCCCGTTAATACCGATTGGATTAAAAGATTTTAATTAAACATCAATAAAAACAATGGATATGCAGAATTTCGAATCTTACCGACAAATAGGTGTCCCGGAACTCGTATTCAAGTACCTTCATCGGGAAGGGGTCTCACATGTCTTTGGCCTGCCTGGCGGGTATATCTACCCATTTCTTAAGCTTTTGCGTGGGCAATCTGCGGAAGGTATTCAACTGATTATCAGTCGGCATGAAGAAGGGGCGGCCTTCATGGCTGACGGATATGCTCGCGTGACTGGCAAGCTCGGGGTTGTCTTCACCACAGCGGGGCCCGGTGCCACCAATGCTCTGACCGGGGTGGCTTGTGCGCACAAAGACCATTCTCCCTTGCTTCTCATTAGCGGGTGCGCTTCGACTGCAAGTTTAGGCCTTGGCGCTTGGCAAGAGAGTTCAAATGCGGGTGTAAATACAACAGAGGTATTCAGGCATGCAACCGCGTTTAGTGAGTTTGTTTCCAATGTCGAAAACTTTCACATTCAGTTTGGCAAGGCACTGAAAATTGTTCATTCTACCCCGAACCGTGCAGCCCATCTTTGCGTTCCGCTTGATGTCTCGAATGGTGTAATACAGAAAGCCGATATTTCGGCATCGCCATTACATTCTGGTGGAAATCTGTTCCAGCTTAGGGCTGACAGCAAAATAGCAGGCGAAGCCTTTCAAATGCTCTTGGATGCACTGAACCCGGTAATTTATCTTGGAAATGGGGCTAGACAAGCACTTCAAGACCCTCATTTTATTTCGAACTTCCTAGAGTTCTTAGGCCGCCATTCCATTCCTGTAATGACCAGCCCGAAGGCTAAGGGCATTTTCCCAGGTTCTCATCCACTGTCGCTTGGGGTTTTCGGTTTGAGCGGGAACAGGACAAGTGAAGAGTTTCTGGCTCAGATCAAACCGGATGCACTGATGGTCATCGGTAGCTCTCTCAACGAGTGGTCTTCCGGGCGATGGAGCGAATTGCTACATTGCCACAAGATGATTCATGTCGATATTAATAATGAAGTTCCGGGGCTGGTGTATAGAACCGATTTGGAAATCCAAGCTGAGGCAAAGTCTTTTCTTCAACAACTCATAGAGCTATCACAGGCGACGGACCTTTCTGCCGACACGGTTGTGCGAATTGAAAAGCGAGGAAGCGACCTAGCCGCCCTGAAAAACACAACCCCCAAGTTTAATAATATCCATGACATGGCGGCAGATTCCTCGCCAATAAAACCTCAACGGCTTATGGCCGAGTTGGATAAGTTTGCTCACGGAAAAGCAATCAATTTTTTCATCGACATGGGAAACTGCACCGGATTTTTTAATCATTACACTCAGATAGACCCTCCAAATAGAGTCTTTGCTCCTTATGGGTTTTCCTCAATGGGTTGGGCGAATGCCGCCGTTATAGGTGGGAAGGTCGGTGACCCAGAAAGAATTAATATTGCAATAAGCGGAGATGGCGCGTTTCTTATGAATGGAGTCGAGGTTCAATCTGCTGCTCGTCACCGCATTGGCGCGGTTTATCTTATTCTATTCGATAACCATTACGGAACTGTTCATCATGGCGAAATGTCTGTAATGAACGATCTAAGCAAAATGGACGACAATTACTATTGTCTAGGTGAACCAGATCTGACGATGTTTGCCAAAAGCCTCGGAGCAGAGGCATATTATATCGAAAAGCCAGAAGAAATTATTCCAAGCCTTGAAAAGGCATGTGAACGTGCGGATAGCGAGAAAAAGCCACAAGTTATTGTCTTCAAGATAGACCATAAGGAAAAGGCTCCATTCGGTGGTCGATATAATTTGGTGAAACCCTCAAAATAGTGATCGTTGGCGAGACGATTGAGTGAATTTTCACAAACGGACAAAAACTCTCCTAGGATTTCGTCGGATGAAAACTTTGATTCTAGCGTTGACGCTGCTTGCTTTGGTTGGGCAATAATAGCCTGCTTGGAAAGAACGTACGAAAAATCACCTGTTCCAAGATAAGCCTGTCTAGGTTTTTCGTTTATACGACAGACAAGGAGGAATTGTCTGGCACAAGCTGGCATCGGCATTTTTACGGGTTCAATGGCGGCAAAATCGCCAAAGTTTTGGGGTGTTTTTGGTCATTGATGCAAACTTGTCTAGGTTGGGAACGGTAGGCTGATTAGCCGATCCCGACGGGTTCTTCGATACAATGACTCGCTGGGGGATTCCCCAAATTGCTCACGATAATATTGTGCAAATCGACCCAAGTGAATAAAACCCCATCGCATAGCCACTTCGGTCACGCTGAGATCATCAGGCCCCGCTGTACAGAGGGCGCGCCGTACACCGTGCAAGCGCGTAAGGGTGATATACGCTTTGGGTGTCATATCAAAGGTTTCTTTGAATGCGCTTTCCAAAGCCCGATCAGACACGCCTGTCACTTGGCAGAGTCGCCGCAAAGTGACCGGTTCATCAAAATGCTCTCTGATGTGGTGGACAGCACAGCGCAGCGCTTGGTAACGGCGGCAGGGCGTTTCCTTAG
>Ga0114951_10004532_pt1 | contig 13469 bp, 13 predicted proteins | sample AM7aDNAmetaG_FD_88677 | JGI IMG/M metagenome (GOLD analysis project Ga0114951, IMG submission 88677) | Freshwater microbial communities from Finland to study Microbial Dark Matter (Phase II) - AM7a DNA metaG | ecosystem: Environmental > Aquatic > Freshwater > Lake | place: Finland: Lake Alinen...
GCCGGAGAAAACCTCACCCTTTAGGGTGAGGTTTTCTCCGGCATGAATAATATTAACACACCTATAAAGAGAAACTCCGGCCTTCAGGCCGCAGAGTTTCATAACGTTTGTAACGTAAGGCACAGAAGCTAAAACGCGGTGTACGTTATAAACGTTAAGAACGTTATGAACGCACGTTAATAAAGGAAACAATAAAAAAGAGTTTGGATTAAACTTACAGGTTTGTAATGCAGGGCCAGAAACTCAACGCGGTGTACGTTACAAACGTTAAGAACGTTATGAACGTTATAAACTAATTATATAGTTATTGTGTAAATCCCCAGCTTTTCCACCGGCTTATATAGTTCCTTAGCTCTTTCCAGCCCCTCTATCCCGTCATGCCCCATTGTGTTTATGTATTTGCAGGCAATGAGCTCCCTGCAGAGTTCTCTGAATATGTATTGCCCTGCGCCTTTGAAAGAAGGGTTTGTTATCTCGAAATACACGCAAAAAGTGTCTTCGGAAATAGCTGAGCCGAAAGTGTAGCCGGCAACATTAGCGCCTGATCTCAGAACGCGTCCGGTCAATCCCAGTTTTGCCGCCATTGAGAGCGCTGCCCTGTTGGTTTTAAGGGAGTGACCAAGCAGGCGGAGATCATTCTCGTACTTGGTTTTTTCGACTTTGTGGTTGTACCAGGTGTTTAGCATTCCCGCGCAGTCATTTAGATCGGTTGGCCGGTATTCTTTAAAAGAAATGTCGCTGTTTTTTTCAAAAACATTGCAAAGCCACCTGGCCGCTTTGTAATTGTCCCCTTTTAGCTCGGCTAGCGCTATTCTCTTATAAAGGAATTCTTCTGACGTTTTGCGCGCCATGAAACCGTCTTTCCCTGCTTGTTCCGCAGTTTCCTGAGAGGCGTTAAAAACCGTGAAGCTGCAGCCGTTAAGCCCGGCAAGGAGGAGTGCGCATTCATTGCATGCCTCTTTAGAGTAGGGCAGCGGAGGCAAGGGAAGGCTGTAATCTTTTCCGGTCTTCGAAAAGAGGCAGAAGGAACCGTGAATTATCTTCCAGAAATATGAGGTGGTTTGGGTCCAGATCATGTGATAAGGAAACCCGAGGGACGAGAGTTTCCCGGTGTTGAAAAAATAGCTCCTAAAGAAAAAACAGTCTTCAGGTGAAAGCATGTTAAGTTTGCTTCCTCCATTGCCGTTGTTTTTCAGCACCCGGAGAGGGATAAAAGTATTTTCCCAGGCAATTTCCGTTCCTTCCGGGTATCTCAAATCGGTAAGATCTGTTTCTGCGAGCTTGTCGATTATTTCTTCATAGTTAGGGCAGAGAGAGTCAATAGCGAGAAGTGTGCAAGCCCCATCTTCGCTCTTTGCTACGGCAAAAGGATAAATTTCGCAGTCAAAAGGCCGTTTTTGATAGGCCGCGCACCTGCGGGTTTCAGGCTCGTAGGCTTCACAGGTAAAGTTATCTCCTGTCTTTTTGAGGTTCAAGCCATTGGGTTTAAGGTTAGGATATTTTTCGGGGAATATGCAACAAACTTTGCAGTCCTTGCATTTGTCGGATTTGGTCAGTTCGATGAGCTTTTGCACTCTTGGATTTTAACGTAAAAGCGCCGAAAAGACAAGGAACTTCTTGAAAAGCAAGGCGTTCAAGGATAGAATAAGTACTGCATAACAAAACTGGCAATAAACAAAAAACAATTTATATCTGTCCGTAAATGGAGGAGAATTGGCCGCTGATAATCCGCGTTTCATAAGACACCTTAGCGCCGGGCGTAAGAGCGCCTTTAATGAACTTGTCTATGTTTTCAAGGACAGGGTTTTTAACACAGCCTATAGGTTTCTCGGAGACTGGCAGGAAGCGAACAGTGTTGCCAGGGAATTATTTCTCTCCGCCAACGGAAACACCAAAAGTTTCAAGGACGAGAGCAGGCTTTCGGCCTGGATCTATAGGAAGACTCTGAATATTTGCAAGGACAAGCTCAAAGGCCGGGAGTCTCTGAAGAATGGAGCCGGGTTTGAAGGCGCGCGTGGAGCGCAGAACTCAAGATTTCGCGATATGCCTCACCGCCTGTTTGGGAAGAAGGAACTTGAGCTCTCAGTGCAGGCCGCACTAATGGTTCTGCCTGCGGAATGCAGGGAGATAGTGCTGTTGCGTGATATCGAAGGTCTGTCTTACGGGCAGATAGCCGAAATTCTAGGCGTAGAAGGAGGCGCGGTGAAGTCCAAGCTGAGCGAGGCAAGGTTTGCGTTAAAAGGAAGTCTTGCGGGATTGATAGATGCCTGAGAAATGCGCTGACATGATCGGGCTTTTATCCGGTTATATTGACGGAGAACTTTCTGCGGAAGAAACAGCTGCTGTTGAGGAGCACGCGGCGTCATGCGAAAACTGCCGAAAAGAAATCAAACGGCTGAATAATATCACTGAACTATTACGGAATATTCCGAAATACCAGGCTTCAACGAGGCTTCTCTCAGAAGTCAGAGAAGAGATCAAGAAGCGGCGTACATTCCGGGACCTGCTCCGGCCTGCCCTGAAATTGGGGGCAGGGTTGGCAGTCGCTGCGCTGGTATTGTTTTTCATTAAACATAATTTTGCGGTACATTTGCCGCAAAAGACAGTTCCCGCGTCGAACGAAATATCTTTTCCATGGAACTTAGCCAAAAAGAACATGTCTGCGCAAGACTCACGCCCGCAAGCGGACACTGATTATTACGGCGGCGGGCGGACAGAGTCTTTCGAAAGCGATTTGTCGCGTAAAGGGCCTTCCGCCGGTTTGGCCGGTCAGTCTGCCGTGGGTTCGAATGACCAAATCTGCAGTCCTGCTTATTTAGGAGAAACAGGAGTTTTGCGCGGCTTGCCCAACCAAAAGAATTATATTATAAGAACGGTGGATGAATGGAATGATTTCTATCCTTTGGTTTTTCCCGAAAAGGAAATGCCTTATGTCGATTTTTCGGCAAAAATGGTCGTAGGCGTATGCGGTCCCGGCAATTTGCGCATAGTAACGGCGCGTGCTGCGAAAGGAAAGTTCCTGGTCAGCTGTCATAATGAAACAAAAAAGAAGCATCCCGGCGAATATTCCTGTTGTTTGAAAGTAATCGAGAAGACTGATCTGGACATTGAATTTACCAGGGATTGATATTCTTATTGAACTGCCGCCTTTAATGTGAGAAGAAAAGGTTTATCAGCCGTTTAACATAGGAGAAAAATGAAAAAAACCACCGCTTTAATAAAGACTAATATGGGGGATATTGAGATTGAACTTTTCACGGATAAGGCTCCGAAGACAACGGAGAACTTTGTTAAACTTGCAGAGAAAGGTTTCTATGACGGCATCATCTTTCACCGTGTCATAGCGGACTTTATGCTGCAGAGCGGAGATCCCACAGGCACGGGAAGGGGCGGTCCGGGGTATACTTTTGAAGACGAATTTCACCCCTCTCTGAATCACAGCGAACCGGGTATGCTCTCAATGGCGAACGCTGGTCCGAACACCAACGGCAGCCAGTTTTTTATCACGGTGGTTCCCACTCCCTGGCTTGATAACAAGCACGCTGTTTTTGGCAAGGTTATAGCCGGAATGGATTTGGTGCTGAAGATTTCTAAATTGGAGACTATTCCGGGCGACAGGCCTAAAACCAAAGTTGTAATGGAAAAAGTAACGATAAAGAAATAGGCACTTTACCTGGAGTTTACAAAAGCCTGCAGTATCTTCTTGTCCGCATCATCTGAAGCGTCAAGGGCAAGATACTTCGAGAAGCACTCTTTGCTCGCTGCAGGATCCTTTAAGTCAAAATACAGCTTGCCCAGATGTTTATACGCGTCAGAGAAAGCGGGAGCCATCTTAAGCGAAGTTCTGTAAAAAGGCACCGCCTCTTTTAGGCGCCCGTTAGAATAGAAAAAGTAGCCGGTGTCCATTTGTGTCCGCGCCGCGTAAATGATTAGCTCCTCCCGAAAGTCGGCAGGCCGGATTGAAGGTGTTGTGTAGGCCAGCACCGCGGAAGAGTCTCTTAAGCTTTCTATTTCTCCAAAAATTCGGATGTCAGGCGGAGTTGTTCTCGCTTCAGAAACGAGCAGGCGGTTATAGAGCGAATACGCGGCACCGGCTTTTTGCCGCGGGACTCCCTGGCAGTAGAAAGTTCTGCCCGGATTCGCGGAAAAGAACCCCTCAAGGGTCTGGTTAACCTGTATCCGCTCAAAGGGCAATAAAACAGGAAGAGCCCTCTTCCTCAATGTGTCAACATACCACTTGTGGCTCAACTTCTCCATCGAAAAGACAGGCATATCGGGACGCCGCTTCTCTACAAAGGAAAGGTAATCAAAACCCATTATTGTTGAATCTCCCGTGACGATCAGCGCCGAGTTTTTCGCGCAACACCGCAGAGTGTCAACGCAGAAGTTTTGCAGAAAATTATCGCCCAGCTTCTTTATTTCCCCGGAATTAAAAAGAAGCGGGATTGCAAGCAGCAGGGGAAGAGCGCGTTTTATTTTTTTTAACGGACCGTTGAAAAGCAGCGAGGCTCCGCAGCCAAGCAAAACCGCTCCGAAAAGAAAGGACAGTAGATAGAATCTTGAGCAGACTGAGAAAAAGACGGGATTGTTGTCATACGAGAGCAGGAGCATGAAGATTGGTCCGGTAAGCAGCAACGACGAAATGACCAGGCTTTCCTTCTTTCTTACAAGGTAATACGCGCCCGCCGCAATAAAAACAATCCCTCCGTAATGGAAAGCGCGCAGAAAACTCAACAGGTAATCGTAGAAAACGCTGTCCTTAAATACGAACAGCTGTCCTAAATTAAAAGAAACGCCTCCGTAAATATTTCTAAAGAGCGAGCTCTTGAAACCTGCAAGAGTTTGCGGGTCCATCCAGTTTAAGGGCGGGTTTGCGGAGGCTCTTAGAGGCAAATAGAGATAAAAGAGCAGGCCAAGCAGAAATAGAGTAATGGGAGTGAGGAAATATTTTGCAGAGAAAGCCTGCCTGTTGTAAAAAATAATGAAAGCAAGCACAGCCGGCATTAGGAATAAGAGCGTTTGATGGTTCGCGAGCCCAAGCCCGAAGAGCAGGAAGGAAATGTTGATTAATGCCGTTTTTCCGGAATCTTTCCAGAGCAGAAGCAGGTAGAGCAGGACAGAGGCGAATAACGTGTTGAGAGTGAAAACCTCAGCGAGTATTGAGTATTTCCAGAAAAGGAAGGAAAAAGCGAGAGAGAACGCTCCAAGCGCTGAAGCAGATTTGTCCCCTGTGAGCCTCCTGATAGACAGATACAACAGATAAACTGTCAGCGAGCCGGAAAGAGCGCTTAAGAGGTTAACCCTGGCGGCCACCGAAGAGAGGGGCAGAAAGCAAAGCAGTCTGCCAAGAAAACTGAATAGGGGATACCCGGGCGGATGCGCTATGCCGAGGGTCCAGGCGGATGTTATAAGCTCCGCGTTATCACCGGCGGCGATTATGCCGGGAACAAGGGTGAATAAATAAATTATGAATGTGGAGAGAAAAACAAAAATACCCATAGGGGGAAAATAACACAATTATAATATAAATACAAATAGAAACAGAAGTTTTTAACGTTCGCAACGTTCTTAACGTTTATAACGTAAGCAGCGAGCTTACAAATATCTATAATTGTTGGAGTAAATTTTGATAAAATGGGGCATACACTCGAGGAGATTGATATGAAGATAATTGTGGCCCCCAACGCTTTCAAGGGAAGCCTGACAGCTTTTGAAGCCGCCGACGCCATTGAAAGAGGCGTTCGCCGATTTTACAAGCAGGCGCGAATAGTAAAAAAACCGCTCGCGGACGGAGGCGACGGAACAATGGAAGTACTCGCCCGCGCGACGGGCGGGAGCGTACTGTCCGCGGCGGTAACCGGACCTCTGGGCGCAAAGGCAAAAGCGAGATATGCGCTGTTGGGAGGCGGAGAAACAGCTGTTATTGAGATGGCAGAGGCAAGCGGTCTCAGGCTGGTAAAAAGAGATGAACGGAATCCTATGGCAGCGACAACTTTCGGAACAGGAGAACTGATAATCCGCGCCATTGAGAAAGGCTGCAACAAGATTATTTTAGGCATAGGCGGCAGCGCAACCAACGAAGGCGGTTCAGGAATGCTGCTTGCTCTGGGATTCAGGCTTGTAAACAAAAAGGGGAGCCTTATCGGTTATGGCGGCAACGGACTTTTGGAGCTGGCCCGCGTGGAGAATCCGGAACTTTGCGGAGAATTCAAAGCGCTGGACATTAGGGTTGCTTCGGATGTTAAAAACCTGCTGCTCGGAAGCTCGGGAGCTTCCAGAATGTTCGGCCCGCAGAAGGGGGCTACTCCGGCAATGGTGGACAAACTCGAAACGGCGCTTGCAAATTACGCTCGTGTTATTAAAAGAGATTTGGGCGTTGATGTTCTTAATCTTAAGGGCGGAGGCGCGGCAGGAGGAATAGGAGCCGGAATATATGCCTTCCTTGGCGGGAGGATGTGTTCAGGAATAGACGTAGTCATGGATCTTTCCCGCATCGGTAAAGAGCTGAAAGGCGCTGCGTTATTGATTACCGGAGAAGGCATGATAGACGACCAGAGTATTTTTGGAAAAGCGCCGGTTGGCGTTGCGCGCTTGGCGAAACAACACGGAGTTCCTGTCCTTTGCATTGCCGGGGGTATAGGCGGCATCTCACGCAAGATTTATGGAACAGGGATATCCGGAATATCAACTCTTGTTAACGCCCCGATGGAACTGGAGTCAGCGATTAGGAACGCCTCAACCTTGTTGGCTGACGCCGCGGAAAGGGCAGTAAGGATTATCTCGATAGGGAAGAGAATAAGGTAAAGCACATTTGTTCCGCTTGATGTGCTATGATAAGAAGGACAGAAGGAACCGGAGGCGTAAATGAAAAAATTCTTTATTGGCTTTGCTCTGTTTCTTGTGATTGGCATAGCGATTTATGGATTTATGATTGGCAACGGGAAACAGGAGAAACAAGCGCCGATCCCTTCAATGCTCCGCCTGCAGTCCGGCATTCGCAGCTATTACCAGGCTACAGGCTTAGTCCCATCGAGCATGGATGTGCTCATTAATTCCGGCCATGTTTTGGAAAACGAATTGAAAGATAAGTCGGGAAAGACGCTGAGGTTTTCATGCAACAGAGAAACAGGCAAGTGCAGGATAGAGTGCAGCGGAGAAAATGGAACAGGCTCAGAAGTTATCACGCTTGAGTTTGATTTGACGCTTGATAAAGATTCCGAGGCAAAGTAAAATTTAATTTTAGGCCAAAAGTTACGGCGGGATAGTCGGAATTATTCCAGAGTAAAGCCTTTCTCGCCTATAACACACCCGTCAAAATCTATTACCTTGATTTTCCATGCACCCTTCCACTCAGGCAAAATTGTCTTGGAACTCCAGGTGGAGAATATGGGGTACTTTACGTCCAACTTCACGTCTGCGACCTGCCTGCCCTTGCAGTAATAAACATGCCTGACAAAAGTTTCGTTTGAAGCCCCTGTTATTATCGAATAACACCAGAGCTTGACTGTGGTTGGCGGCAGCTTGTCGGTTTCGCCTTCGATTTTTCTTGTAGCCAGGTCAAAGCCCGTTCCTATATGAAGTTCTTTGACCCTCAACTCCATGTGTTCCCCGTTGGTCACTGTTGTGGCGTTGATTTCGGCGCTTGGACGGGTGACTTCTTCCTCGGGAGTGGTAAGTTTTTCGGCTGAGAGGCCGGTGGCCGAACCGACGGCAGCAGGTTTGTTATCCCTGGCGCAGGCAACAAGGAATAATGATGCAACAAGAATAACAAGAAAACAGTTGTCCGCTATATTTGCCCGATAGAGTTTCATGCTGTTATTGTACAACAAGCGCCTTATTTTCTCAAGCAAAAACCCTTGTCTTTTCTTGACTTGCCGCATTATTAGATATATAATTTGTAAGCGGCAAAATCCGGTTCTTGCCGTGATACCTTCTAAAACGAGGTGCCTATGAAGACAGTAATAATGGCCGGAGGTTTTGGCACGCGGCTCCGCCCGCTGACTACGAATATCCCGAAACCCATCGCTACTGTTGCCAATAAACCCATGATGGAACATATTATCGACCTGCTCAAGAAACACGGGTTAACCGATATTGTTTCGGCTCTTTACTTCCAACCTGAAATCATCACCGATTATTTCCGCGACGGCTCGGAGTTCGGCGTTAAGATGTCCTATATCAGGACCGAGACCGAACTTGGCACGGCCGGCGCCGTCAAGGCCGCAGGTAAGCACCTTGATGACGGGACATTCCTCATAATAAGCGGAGACGTCCTTACCGATTTCGACCTTGCCAAAGCGGTAGAATCCCACAAGAAGAAGAAAGCCCTGGCGACCATGGTGCTCACCAGGGTGGATGAGCCGCTCCAATACGGAGTGGTTATTACTGAAAAGAACGGCCGCATCGTGAAATTCCTGGAGAAGCCCTCCTGGGGAGAAGTTTTCAGCGACACTATCAATACCGGGATTTATATACTTGAACCCGAAGTCCTCTCGTTTATTCCAGAGGAAACAAATTTTGATTTTTCCAAGAACCTTTTTCCGCTCCTGCTGGAAAAGAAACTTCCGCTCTACGGCTACATCGCCTCGGGCTATTGGAAAGATGTCGGCAGTTTGACAGAATACCGCACCGCGCATTATGATGTTATGTCCGGGAAGGTAGAAGTTGAAGTGCCCGGGAAAAAAATGAATAAGGTCGGGAAGGGCATCTGGGTCGGCGAGGAAACGCAGATCCACCCGACGGCATCATTGAAGAACCCGGTAGTTATAGGCAAGAACTGCGTGATAAAAGCGAACGCGGAGGTAAGCAATTCCAGCATCGGAGACAACTGCGTGGTAGAAGCTGACGCAAAGATAATAGACAGTGTCCTCTGGGATGACGCGTATATCGGGGCCGGCGCGCAGCTTCGCGAGTGCATAATCTGCAAATCCGTCGAAATTGGCGCGAAGAGTTCCGTGGAGCCAAACGCCGTCATTGGCGATAACTGCGTGGTTGGAAAAGAAGCAGTCATTAAGAACAGCGTGAAACTCTGGCCGCATAAGAACGTGGATGACGGCGCCATACTGAATTCCAGCCTCATCTGGGGCGAGAAATGGAGCAGGACCATATTCGGGGACTACGGCGTTGTCGGGCTCGCGAACATTGAGATAACTCCGGAATTCGTGGCAAAACTTGGAGCGGCCTACGGAGCCGGGCTTGCAAAAGGAAGCGTGGTCCTGACTTCAAGAGACAACCACAGGATCTCAAGAATGACGAACCGCGCGATGATGACCGGGCTGCTTTCCTCCGGCGTAAACGTGCAGGACCTGGGCGTAACCCCCATACCGGTGGCAAGGTATGTCGTGAAACCCCTGCGTTGTTTTGGCGGGATGCACGTCAGAAAATCCCCTCTTGATCCTGAACTAATAGATATCAAATTTTTTGACGAGAACGGAATGGACTTGCCAAAATCAAAGGAAAAGAGCATAGAGGGGCTGTTCTTCCGCGAGGACTTCAGGCGGGCGCCCTATAACGAAGTAGGCGAAATATCCTTTCCGTCCCACGCTATGGACCACTACCGCGAAGGCTTTATGCGGCAGATTGACCAGGAGCCGGTCAGGAAGAGAAAATTCAAATTAGTCGTGGACTACGCTTTCGGCAGCGCTTCGACGGTTTTCCCCGCGATGCTTGGAAAGCTCGGCTGTGAGATAGTGGCCATTAATTCCTACCTGGACGAGGAAAAACTCACCAAGACCGCGAACGATTTCAGTTACTCCATTAATCAGCTAAGCAACATAACCTCCACTCTCAAGGCGGATTTTGGTTTCATGTTTGATGCCGGCTCGGAGAAAATATTCCTTGTGGACGACAAGGGCAGGGTTCTGTCCGGGGATGATACACTTTGCCTGATGTCCTACATGGCTTTTAAGATGAATCCGGGAGGCACGGTGGCAGTTCCGGTAACGGCTTCCTCGGCTATAGATGAACTTGCGCAGAAACTCAAGGGGAAGGTGCTCCGCACCAAGACTAACTTCCGTTCAATGATGGAAGCGGCTCATGCAGGGAAAGTCGTAATGGTAGGGGAAAGAAAAGGCGGATATATCTACCCGAATTTTCAGCCTGCCCAGGACGCGATGATGTCTGTCGTTAAGCTGATGGAGGCCTGCGCGAAGCTGGACAGCACGGTTTCTACCGTTCTGGATTCACTGCCGAAGACGAAAATGCTCAGGGCTCACGTGGCGAGTCAGTGGGAGTTTAAGGGCACGGTAATGAGAAACATTATTGAATATGCCAAGGATCACGACGCCGAACTTCTGGACGGAATTAAGATAAAAGAAAAGGAAGGCTGGGTTATTATTATTCCTGACGGGGAACGCCCGCTCTTTCATGTTAACGCGGAAGCAAAGACGGAAGAAGCCGCGAAAAAACTTATTGAAAAATATTCCGAGATGGTCAGGAAGTGGCAGAAAGCGTAACATTTCACCGGAGGAAGCTTGGCTATTAAGTTCGGGACATCTGGCTGGCGTGGAGTCATCAGCGACGATTTTACGTTTGACGGCGTTAGGAAAGCCGCTCAGGCGATTTCGGATTACTCGAAGACAAAGGAAAAACGCTTTCTGAAGAACGGCTTGATTGTAGGTTATGACACAAGGTTTCTTTCCGAGAAATACGCTCTTGCCTGCGCCGAAGTAATATCCTCCAACGGCATAAAGGCTGTGCTCACGAAGAGGGACACGCCCACACCGGTTATCTCCTATGAAATAATCAAGAAGAAGTTCGCGGGCGGCATTAATATAACTGCCAGTCACAACCCGCCGGACTACAACGGCATAAAATTTTCACCATCGTGGGGAGGCCCGGCTCTTCCCGAAACCACAAAGATGCTTGAGGCTCTCGCGAACGCCCCAGGTATCAGTGTTAAGAATGGGGACAGCTCAAGAATTGAAACGGCGGATTTTCGCGAAGATTACCTTAAAGATATCAGAAATAAGGTTGATATGAAGCTCATAAAAAAAGCCGGGATTAAAGCGGGAATGGATCCCCTTTACGGGACCGGCAGAGGCTATCTTGATGTTCTGCTCCGCGAGTGCTGCCGCAAAGTAGAGGTGTTTCACGATTACCGCGACGCGATGTTTGGAGGCAGCTCACCGGAGCCGGCACCGGAAAAACTCAAAGAATTGATTTTAGCCGTCAGGTCCCAAAAACTGACGCTTGGTCTGTCTACAGACGGCGATGCCGACAGGTTTGGAATACTGGACCGTGACGGCACTTTTCTTACACCCAATGAGGTTCTTTCCATGCTGTTGCTATATCTCAAGAAGAGCCGCGGTTGGAAAGGCTGTGTTGTGAGATCCGTCGCAACAACGCACCTTATAGACAGGATCGCCGTTAAGTACGGCATACCGGTAAGGGAAACCCCGGTCGGCTTTAAATATATCGGTGAGATAATGGTGAAGGAACCGATGATTATCGGCGGGGAAGAGAGCGGCGGGTTGACTGTTCTCGGACATGTGCCGGAGAAGGACGGAATACTGGCGTGCATGCTTATGCTGGAGATGGCCGCCTCCGAAAAGAAGAGTTTCAGGGATATCCTGAAGGGTATATATAAAGAAGTGGGTTATGTAACCACGGGCAGGGATAATATCCGGCTTGCGGAAAGCGCGAAGAAACGCCTGGTCGAAAAGCTCAGGGACGATCCTCCCAAAGTTTTCGGAGAATTTGAAGTGTCAGATATCAACGCCGCTGACGGTTTCAAATTTCTGTTCAAGGGCGGAAGCTGGCTAATGATACGGCTTTCCGGCACAGAACCGCTCGTCAGGTGTTACACCGAATCGGATTCCGCTGCTAAACTTAAAGCTTTGCGAAAGGCCGGCGCGAAGTTCATAGGGGCAATATAATGGATAAGAACCGGATGCTCAACATAAGAATGGGAAGCAAGAGCAAGATACGCATTGACAACGCACCTGCAAGAACGCGGAAGAGAAGGATTATACGCTGGGTTATTCTTTTGCTCTGCGCCTATTTATTTGTGGCGGGGAACCGCGGGCTATTGCATCTTATCAGGATGAAGTCAGAGGCTGCAAGCCTCAGGAAGGAAATAGATAAACAGGAAGCTGAGAACAACAGGTCAGGCGCGCTGAAGAAAGACCTGCTGAAACAGGATAATAAAGCTGTCGAGCGCATAGCCAGGGAAGAGCTCGGGCTCGTGAAGAAAGGGGAAGTGGTTTTCCGTTTCATCGATCCCGGCACTGACGAGAAGCAGGGTAAATGACAATCCTGGGAATTGATACGGCGACGCGTATCAACAGCGTTGCGGTAGTGAAAGACAGCGTGGTTCTTGCCGAGATCACCGCCGATGAAGGACTCACTCATTCTTCCCGCCTTGCAAATCACGTTGAATTGGTGATTCAAAAGTCAAAAACCCGTCTTAAAGATCTATCCGGAATAGCAATTTCAATCGGTCCGGGTTCTTTTACAGGCCTCAGGGTCGGCGTAAGTTTCGCCAAGGCGCTGGCTTTCTCATCAGGTTTGCCTATTGCAGGGATTTCAACGCTTGACGCTCTGGCTCTGCGCATGAACGGAACATCAGGAAAGATAATGACTGCTGAAGGGGTTTCTAAAACCTACGACGAGCTTATTTGTCCCGCTCTTGACGGCAAAAAGAATGAAGTATTCTTTGCTCTATACGCGAAAAACGGGAAGAACCTGTTAAAGCTTGTTCAAGAAACCAATGCTTCGGCTGTCTCCGCCTCGGAAAAAATCCTGCAGTTTGCGGCAGGAACGGTTATATTCCAGGGAGACGCTTTCGCGAAATTCGGAGGAGTATTTTCTTCCGCCATTAAAGGCGCGGCGGAAGCCCGGGAAAATATTAGAATGCCTTCGGCTGTTGCAACCGCGGTTCTTGGCTCCGGATTGATAAGCGATGGGCTGGAGGGGAGTTTCGGAGAGCTTCTTCCGATGTACCTCAGGAGTTCGGACGCCGAATTGGGCAGGAAGAATGGTTGAACTTATTAAACCCGAAGAAAACCGGCTGGACGAGATGACTTTCATAGACAAAGCCTCTTCGACGCTCCCGTGGTCCAGGGAGCTGTTTTACAAAGACTTAAAAAACCCCGCGGCTCATTATCTGCTTGCTGTAGAATCCGGTAAAGTCCTTGGTTTCGCCGGGTTCTGGCTGCTGCAGGATGAAATGAATATTGTTAATATCGCAGTCCTTCCGGAAGAACGCAGAAAGGGATACGGAGCCGAATTACTGGAAGGAATAATCACGCTCGGCGCTTCCCTCGGCGCGACTTTCGCAACGCTTGAAGTAAGGGCCGGAAACGTTCCGGCGCAGGCGCTCTACGGGAAATTTGGTTTTCAAGTAATAGCAATGAGAAAGAAGTATTACGCGGATAACGGGGAAGATGCGGTTGTGATGATAAAGAACCAATTAAAACAATAACATGGGCGTTTGTAACGTTCATAACGTTCTTAACGTAAAGCGTCTA
>Ga0114951_10004533_pt1 | contig 13468 bp, 13 predicted proteins | sample AM7aDNAmetaG_FD_88677 | JGI IMG/M metagenome (GOLD analysis project Ga0114951, IMG submission 88677) | Freshwater microbial communities from Finland to study Microbial Dark Matter (Phase II) - AM7a DNA metaG | ecosystem: Environmental > Aquatic > Freshwater > Lake | place: Finland: Lake Alinen...
TATTATTTTTGGGTCCTACCACAATATATACAGAATTGGCTCCATACTACAAGATTTTGATCGAAAACTAATAAATTCAATCGTATGGTACAAAAGAAACGCATTTCCAAATGTTACCCAAAGAATGCTCTGCGAAAGCACTGAACATATTATTTGGGCCGTAAATGAAACGCAAAAAAAAGCAAAAAATTGGGCATTTAATTATAAAGAAATGAAAGAACTGAATGGCGGTGTTCAAATGAGAAATATGTGGGATATAGTCTCGACCCCTGGATCAGAAAAAAAACATGGTAAACATCCATCTCAAAAGCCGATTGCAGTTATTAATAGATTAGTCATTGGAATGTCTAAAAAAGGAGATTTGATAATTGATCCATTTATGGGGAGTGGGACTTTACCTGTAGTAGCTAATTCTTTGGGCAGATCATTTATTGGTATTGATAATGATAAAAAATATTGTGAGCTTGCATTAAAAAGAATTTCATCAGAATCAAGTAATCTTTTTAATTAAAATAGTCTCAATTTTTCTGATTTATTTTATAATTTAAATAATTTTCCATCATAAATCTTAGTGTTTTATTAGTTTGATCAACTAGATGTCTAATTTCTTTATTGTGATTATCTTCCGAAAAGGATTTCATATGTTCATTTAAATATTCTTCAGCTGCTCCATCACAATAATAAAATCTGGTTTTTCTCATTGTATCTCCAAGCGAATAATATGCTTTATCATTATAATTATTTTTAGGAGTAGTAAAGAATTTTTTAATAAACCCTGATCTCAGTGCTTTAAGTTGATGATCATAATGAAAAGTTATTGTACTTCTTATTCTGGCAATTTCTGATAAAAAATCGTCAGTTTTTTCATTATTAATTACTCTTAAAATGTCATACCAACTTTCTCTAACCTCTTTTTGTAATCTTTTTTCAAAAAATTTAAATGACGGCGTACTCATCACATCTTTATTTTTTTCCAGAAAAGTTAAAAATTCGCTTATAAAACCAATCATTAATCGATTGAAATGGTTTTGCACTCCACCCCATTGTCCAGCAGAAACTGATGCTGGTGCTGTACCATCAAGTTTGGGTGTTGGGTATGATTCTATAAATAAATCATAGAGAAGCATCAAATCTTTTAAATCATTATATATAAGACCCAAAACTAAAAAGAAACTGTCAAAATCTTTTAATTTCTCTTTATCTATTAATTTCCCTGGTGAAATTTTGTCTAGTTCTCCCTCAAATTCTTTCATAGTTTGAATACTAGCAGAAATTGGCATAATAAAAAGGTTTAAGTTACCAACTTCCTATCAACTCACCCCTCCTAGACTCCCCTAAGAGTCTGCGTCATTGATTGATGTATGAATACGACACAAATGCCAGTTGGGGCTGTGGCGAGAGTTGTACAAGCCCCAGTAAAGGTAAAATATTGCCTTTATGCGAGAAAAAGTATGGAGTCCGAGGAAGCTCAGATACTCTCAATAGATAGTCAGATTAAAGAGATGTTACAGATGGCAGAACGTGACCATCTTGATGTTGTTGAAATCAAGAAAGAATCACACTCTGCAAAAGAAGCTGGGCAAAGACCAATCTTCAACGAAATTGTTGATGAGATTAAGCAGAAGAAATTTAATGGCATCCTTACTTGGAACGCCGACCGTATTTCAAGAAATGCCGGTGATCTCGGGCGAATTGTAGATTTAATGGATCAAGGATTATTACATGATATAAGAACCTATGGACAGAAATTTAGTAACAGTCCAAACGAGAAATTCTTGCTTATGATACTCGGTTCACAAGCCAAGTTGGAGAACGATAATAAAGTTATTAATGTGAAGAGAGGTCTCAGGGCACGATGTGAGATGGGTCTATGGCCATGTACTGCCCCCACCGGATATTTGAATAGCAAAAATACAGAAAAAAGATGTCATGTTGAAATTGATCCACATAGAGCACCGATCATCAAGAAAATGTTTGAAAAAATAGCTTATGAAAAGTATAGTGGTAGAAGATTACATACATGGCTCAAAGATGAAATAAAATTCACAACAAAGAATGGTAAGTTGTTAACTTTAAGTAACGTCTATATCGCTCTAAGAAATCATTTCTACTATGGCACTTTTGAATACCCTAAAGGTGGTGGTCAATGGTATATAGGTAAACATACTCCTATCATTACCAAAGAACTTTTTGATAAAGTACAAGAACAAATGATTAGTTACACTCTAAAAGGCGAACATAAAGAATTTGCCTTTACCAAACTTATGACTTGCGGACTCTGTGGATCAGGTATAACAGCTGACGAGAAATTCAAAAAACAAAATAACGGAAATATACATCGATACGTATATTATGGATGCTCTAGATTTCATGATAAAAATTGTAAATCAAGCTACATGCGAGAAGAAGATTTAATCGAGCAACTAGCAGAACTGATGGATGAAATAGACCTTGATGAGATTGGAATGAAACAAAAAATCAAAGATGAAATTGAGCGACATAAGAGATTCAACGTAGGTATACTCGGACTGAAAGAAGCAACCGTTAAAGTTGCAGATGTTGATATACGAAACTATGCCAAACATGTTTTGAGAGGCGGTACAATACTAGAAAAGCGAGAATTACTAGCATGCTTGAGAAGTAAGGTGGTGATGAATAATAAAAAGGTAAAAATTTCATAAGGGAAGAAAAAATCTAAAACTGCTATAATTATGGCGTGAAAGAAAGCAAAACGAAACCACCAGAAGTGCCGGGTCTAGTCAAAGTTGTTTTTGACTATCCTTTTGATATTGGACTTATGGATATGTATTTTCCTGTTGCAGTAACAGGTCAAGGAGATACTGGTATGGTAAAAATTACAAGACTGGAGGGAATTCAAACTTTTGATAAAGGTAAAGTGCTTAGAGAAGATAATTCAGATAACAAGAAAAAAATAATAAAACTTGAGTTGCCGGATGATCAAAAAAACAAGCCCGAGCTTGTAGGTTTTGCAGAAGAAAATATTCCTGCATTTCATCATGTGATTGGTGACAGAGGGATGAGTTCTTATCCGTGGTTTTACTGTAAGGTAGAAATTATTTTCCCTATTAACGATATCAAGTCTGCATGGTCAAATCCACAAAATCAAGATTTTATTAATGATATAGTTATAAAACTTTTTAATAAGTTTATATTAGTGTACAGGGATGTAACCACAGATATTTATAATAAATATTTAACGAAAGAAGAAAATATCGCATTATATAAAGAACTGTACATAAGCGAATTTTCAGAAGAAGAAAAATCACTTCCTACAAACAAAATATTAAGTAATAACTTTTTAACAAACAGAAATTTCTCGCCATTCCTTAATTTCCCAAATAATGCTGGCCCTAATCCATTTCCTTTAGTCCAAGGAAGCATCACTACTCCTTTGAAAAATAATGTTAAAAAGAAAGAAGTAGAGCAGGGACAAGCCATGGCTTTTTTACATAAGGTTGTTATGCCAGCCAGTATTCCAGTTTTTAACCAGGTCCTTTTATCTTCAATGGAAAGATTGGTTATGGACAATGACCCGCGTATGACTATTGTTGATTTAGATACAGCGGTGGAAATTACAATTGCACATTACTTATTTGGTTTTTTACTTGAGGAGGGAAAGACTCTTAACGAAATTGTTGATTTGTTTGATGATGAAATTGAAGCTTCTTGGAAACTAAGAGAGAAGGGCTATTTAACTACCATGAATAGACTCGCTCGACTTGAAGAATTTTTTAATAAAAAATTTTTAGCTTCTAGTAAACCTTCTATTACTATTAAAAACACTCAGGAATATAAAGACTGGAATAAGTTAGTTAGAAAAAGAAGAAACGCTGCCGTGCATGCTTGGGAACAATTTAATGATACTATGGCGCGAGAAAGCTTTGGTGCAGCACAAAAGTTTATACGATATTTACAGAAGATTGGGGATGAGCTTTTAATTAAAAAACTTAATTGAATAAAAATATGTCAGAGCAAACTTCAAAACAAAAAGGTGATATTTTAGAGGAAATAGTTAAACAACTATGTTCTGATTTTAAAAATGCTAAGGTAAGAAAAAATGTCATCATTAGAGGAAAGTCTGGTACAGATCGACAAATTGATGTCCTAATTGAAGCAAGCCAAAAGTCATTTGATATAAAAATCATAGTTGAAGCTAAAAATTATTCCGATAAGATTGGAATAGAAAAAGTGGAAGCACTTAAAACCAAACTTACTGATGTGGGAGGAAATCTTGGGGTTATAGTTTGCCCTTTGGGTTTTACAGAAGGAGCTATAAATGCAGCTTCTTTACATGATATCCAGCTATTCCAGGTTTTTGATCATAAGCTTGGAAACACAACTCAGTTTATCCCTCTCCGATATGTTGTCCCTTATATGCAGGGATATTCAGTAAGTATTAAAAGTGGGGCATTAGGTAATCAATTTGAACTTCCAACTGACACCAAACAATGGAGAGTATATATTGATAAGGATATTTATGATATAGAAAACTTAACTATGTATGCTTGGAATAATAATATGTTCCCTAAAAAAGAGGGTGGGCATATAGCTGATTTCGGTATAAGAAAAATTGCTGCAAAAGACAATTTAAATATATTCTATTATATTGAACTTACCTTGCATATAAGGATAAATGCCGATTTTTATGTAAAACTTTTCCCGGCCTCGTTTATGAAAAACATAAAATCAGGAAAAGGTAACCATCAAATTTTTATAGATGCTTATTCAAAAAAAGAAGATATGATTAAAAATGGCTGGAAATTATTTAATACTCGTCAAGAAATGGAAGACGCTGCAAATCAACATGATACTTCTGAAGATGTTAAAAAGCTTATCATTACAGAAAGCTATACTTTGGATTTAGATAAGTAAGACTAATCGTTTTTGTTCTACTGAAAAAATTCAGCATTTAAGCCGTCTCGGTCTGTCTCACTAACGTGTGCCCCTGGCAGGAATCGAACCTACATCAAAGCCTTAGAAGAGCTCTGTTCTATCCATTGAACTACAAGGGCAGGATAGCAAATCCATTACACAATACTAGAATTTATGGAATAAATCAAATTTTGATTTTAATTTCACCATCTCTAATTATTTTTACAATATAATCTTTTCTTTTTAATTTTTTGATTTTTCTTTCAATAATTCTGGCTTCACTTAACAAATTATACTCTTGCATAAAAACTAGTTCTGGTTTATCCATCCTGTGTGTTGTCCATGTATGACCAGTATTATGTTGTTCTAACCTCCTTTTTATATCAGTCGTACTACCAATATAAAATATGTTTTTACTTTCTTTTAATATATAAATATATTCTTTCATAAATTTTAAAAACACCTCCGACGAATTGGTCGGGGCCCCGACTGTAACGTCGGGGTATATCAACTTTACAGAGAGGGGTCAACCAACTTTTCCAATTTTAAATTTTTAATTTGATTTTTTTTGTCTTGAAAAATATTTAAAATATTTTGTATTTGGTCTGTTTTTAAATTTTCAATCACAAGCTCATCTTTTGCGACACTTATATACATATCTCCAGTCGTAGTTTTTCTATAAATATTATAATCAAAATATAAAGAACTAAGTAATAAAACAAAAATAAAAATTAGCAATACAATCCAATCTCTGTTTGGGTTTACAAACTGTCTGAATAAAGCAATGCGTTTGCTTATTGATTCATAATTCGTTATTTCTTTTTTATCAGTATTTTTCATGCTTAAATTATAAAATAAAAAACATATATTATTAATTACCAGAAGTATCTTTAACTTTTAATACATTGAATTCTAAACTTCCAGCCCATTCCGAAATTTTCTTCTTATTTATTACATAATCTGAAAATTTGGTAAATGAAACACTCTTAATATCAATTCTTAATGGATAGTTTTCTAAAACCGTTAGGAAATATCTAATGTTTCCCCACTCACCCAATATATCCATTTTTACATTCAAAAACTCAAGGTTTGTTAAACTTGTCTGATATTCCTCATTTGAAACAGCCTTGATGTCAGATTTTACCTTTGTTGTAGATGCAAGCTGTTCTAGGACTTTAATAAAATCAACGGCACCATCACTTGGCAGGACGTAGCTCATTAAATCTTGCTGAAATATTTTGCTATTTTGCAAAGAATCACTCATTAAAGACAATGATTCTTGTTTTTTTAATTCAGTTTTTATATGGTCTTCAACATTTATCGATTCGGCAATTAAATTTTTGAACGACAAGAAAAGGAAAACGAAAACACAAATTAATATTATGTCTAAAAACAGAAGAATGATTACTATTTTTTTGGTAGATTTTTTAGGCATTTTAAATTATAAAATTAATGTCGCTGAGAACTCGGAATTGATATCTTTTAGGAAATCTGAAACAGGAAATATTACCTGGCTAAAATAGCCGTCAGTTTTAATATCTGTTTCAAACGAAGTCAAATTGTCTCTCGTGTCATTGATACCATCTATTGCTGCTGTTTTTATGCCGTTAACATCTTGCGTCAAATTGATAGATAAAATTTTAATACCTTTATTTTTTAGAGAAATAATTTTATTAATAATTTCACTATAGGTAGTTGAGGACGAATTGGTGGATAAAACATCTGACAATTGATTTACTTGTTTAATTATTATTAACGGATCTTCTTTGGTATTATTTTTTATCTGTATTGAAACTAACTCATTTTTAACGCTGTCATTTTTATATTTAGCAAAAAAATATGTCGGCATAAAAAGGGCAACTAATACAACAACAGATATTAATACAAAACTCAATAAAAAAACATCTAGTCTTAAAACATATTCAAAAAAAATCCTCTTCAAATTTTTTAATTGTAGAAAATTAAACATTTTTTTTGTAAGTTGAAACCATTAAACCAATCGGTGCCACAAAACCCAGTGAAGTTTGGAATTGCATTTTTGGTAAGATTTTATTTATATCAAAAACGTTTATCCAAACATTTGCCAAAACAATATTGGTCTTTATATTTTGATTAATATGTTTTGTCAAACCAGGCAGAGTTGAACAATTTCCACATAAAATAACTTGCTCAATATTTTTTGACGGAAAATTATACTTTTCACCAAACTTGTTAACCAAATATTGGTTAAATTTATCCAGCTCATCTTTTATAATTGAGAAAACGTTTATAAGCGATGAGTATATTTCCTTTGAGTGTTCTGTCTCAATAGAAAAATCTTTATTTAAAAAAGAGTCAATGTCGGATTCATTTTCAAATAACTTGCTTTTCATAAGATTCGTTTTTATTGCGCTTTCCCCAACTAGAACAGATGATGTCACTCTGACAGAACCATTAATGACTCCTATAAAAATAGTCGTATTGTCTTTAATATTTACTATTATCGCATTTTTATGATTCCCTCTCTTCATTATAGAATCAGCAACCATTTTAGACTCTATTTCAAAAGATATAGGATAAAGAGCGGCATTATCAAAAAGTTCAGTATACTCAGTTATAGTTTTTACTGGTATCGCAAAAACACTAGCCATAAAATTTTTTGTGACCGAGGCATCATCAAGTATTTCATATTCAAACATGGTCTCGTCCAATTTTAGCGGAACATTTTCTTCAATTTTATACGCAAGAAATTCTTTTATATTATGTTTTGCTTCAACAGGTATCTCAACATCAAATATGTAACTTTTTTCTTCAGGTATTGAAATTTTAACAAAATCGGTAGAAATATTTTTTTTAACTTCTTTTAGTGCATTTAATAGAGCAACCTTATTTAAAATTTCTCCATTATTAAAAACTTCGGGGGGAATTGGTACTTCACCAAAATTTTTCATCGATAAAATACCTTTATTATTAGTTAGTTCAATATATTTTACTGACCTATTAGATATTTCAACCCCAGCAAAAGGTAGGGTCAAGTAGTTGGGTACATATAATAATTTTTTCAAAAAATTGGCATTCATAAACTTGTTTACCCGAGAAAATTTTTGTTGATGAAAATGTGTTGAGATTATACGAGTGAATATTATTTAGTTAGATTTACTCTAATAAAAAATATATCCATTAAATTTCCATTTTCAACACATCAGCAAAAACTTTAACGGGTTAATTATACCAAAAAATTGCTTTTTTCGGAAATGGCAAACCAGCTTCATTAATAAACTATTTTTTAATCTTTATTTTACTTGTTTCAATAATAATAGGCATAATTGACAATAAAACAATAAGCAAGATTATTGGCAAAATATATTTATCTATATTTGGTATTGCTTCTCCCAAAAAATACCCTCCCAACACCATTCCAAAAGTCCAAATAAAACCACCGATAATATTATAAGTGAGAAAATTTTTGTATTTCATCTGGCCTACCCCTGCAACAATAGGCGCAAAAGTTCGAACAATAGGCACAAATCTGGCTAAAAATATGGTTTTATTGCCATATTTGTCATAAAAGTTTTGTGCTTTTTCAACATGTTTTTTGTGAAAAAAAATAGAATCTTCTTTATTAAAAATTTTTGGTCCAACTTTTTTGCCAAACCAATACCCGACACTATCTCCCAAAACTGCACAAATAAAAGCCCCTATAACAAGAACTTCAATATTTAGTAAATGTTGTGACGCCAATAATCCTGCCGTAAAAAGCAATGAATCGCCAGGAAAGAAAAAACCAAAAAATAATCCAGTTTCTGCAAAAACTATAATAAGAACTCCGATAAGGCCGAGTGTCTTAATTATTGTCATTGGGTCAAGAATGTGAAAAATATTTGTCATTTCTTGTGTGTCATTCCCGCGGAGGCGGAAATCTAGGTTAAATTAAACAAATTCGGGATTCCCGCCTCCGCGGGAATAAAAAAATAATTTCTATGATAATTCCATCCCTTCTTTTATAAAATCCGGCACTTCCATAATCGCAAGTTTGTCATCTGATTTCACCGCAAGTATCATTCCATTGCTTAAAAGTCCCATAAGTGACCGCGCTTCAAGATTTGTGACGAAAGCCACTTTTTTCCCAATAATTTGTGTTACATCTGGAAAATATTTTGCTATCCCAGAAACAATTTGTCTTGGTTCACCTTCAGCAAAGTCCACGGAAAGCTTATAAAGCTTATCAGAACCAACGACAGCCTCAGCAGAAAGTATTTTGCCAACTTTCATCTGAACTTTTTTAAAATCATCGTAAGTTATTTTTTTATCTTCAACTTTTATTTCAGTTTCTTTCTGTTCTTCTTCACTTTTTGCTTTTGCTATTTTTCTGTTCTTCACTTTATCTAAAAAAGTTTGGAGAATTATTGACGCAGCTGAAGCATCAAGCATTTCTGTTTTACCAAAAGTTTTTTCAACTTGCATTGATGACATAAATTCTGGTTCAAGAAAAATTGGAAGCTTCAACACTCCTATCAACTCTTTCTTAAAAACAATTATTTTGGGATTGATTTTATTATCTTCTCCCTTGTAATCTTTTGATTCCCCGATGACAATGGCTTCAATTTCAGATTCCTCACAAATATCAAAAATCTTTTTTGCCAATTCAGCATTATTTTTCAACACAATTTTGGGAAAAGCCACTTTTCCTTCAATATCAGAAATCGCAATCCCAACATTTTTTTCACCGTAATCTATCCCCAAATATTTCATAATAATCATAATACATCAATCTTTATAATAATGGAAATGCTATCTTTCAATATTTATAATTCTCGTGTATAATATTTACATCATGCAAGGCATAACAGATAAAATAATTACCTATATAGTTGCACATCCACTGATGATTGTGTTAGTGATTTGGGGGAGCGTTTGGAAACTTATAGCTTTGTGGAAAGCTGCGAGAAGAAATCACCTAACAATTTTTATTGTACTCGCCATTTTAAACACAGCTGGGATATTAGAGATATGTTATATAATTTATTTATATATTACAGAAAAAAAACGAGATATTAGTAATAGTCAAAATTAAAACTTTAGGAGGTTTAAACCAATATCATCACTAAATTCTCTTTCTAATGTGCCGTCAAAGATATCTATAACTCCTTCAAATGTTGCACTAACTCTTGCGCTGGTTAGATGTCCTGCATATGATTTGTGGTCCACTCCAGCAATATTCGCATGACAGTGCAGATAAATATTTCCATCAATGGTTGTAATATTTCCGTAAACTGGGCACAATTCATAGTCGCCCTTAAATTCTTGTGACAAATATTTTTTTGTCTCAGTTTCAAAAAGACCTAAAACAATTTTGTTTGCAGCACCCAAACCGGTGACCATGCCAAGCTTGACGTTAGATTCATTACAAATTTTCTTGATTGATTCAACGATTTCCTCGCCTTTATCAACCCTAATAAATATTTTATTGTTAAATTTTTTGTATTGCATAAAGACATAATAACATAACTTTTATGTATCTTCACGTGGTACTTACTTGCTCATAAGCAAAAAATAGGGTAAATTAATGCTTGTTTATGGCTTAAACAGTTTAAGTGAAACTGTTTGCTCGAACAAGTTTGTTTAAGGGAAGAGTGGCAGAGCGGTTTAATGCACCGGTCTTGAAAACCGGAGGGCTCGCAAGGGTCCCGTGAGTTCAAATCTCACCTCTTCCGCAAATACAAAAATAGCACTAATTGTGCTTTTTTGTTTGAGAAAGAGAGAAAGTCATCTGCATGACTTTCGTGTGAGATTTGAAAGATTTTTCCTTATCGAACAAAGTGAGATGGAAAAATACCTGACTATGTCATAGTCAAATCTCACCTCTTCCGCAAATACAAAAATAGCACTAATTGTGCTTTTTTGTTTGAGAAAGAACCATATTATAAAACTGTATAGGAAATGTAATTTTGATATTATTTTATCAATACTCCACTAACAATTCTTTCACCACCAGAGGATCTAGCGTTTCCACCACCAATTTCAATATAGTGATCAGCCGCTGGTGATCTTAAAACATTGACGGTGACAGTATTGACTTCACATTTCATATTTGGTAAATCTGATTCAAGGGATTCTGCAGATAGTCCAGAAGACAACAAAGCTGAATCGGTAACAAATAATGAAAGTTTTGCATCAGGGAATTTCTTTTTTATTTCTTTATATTTTTTTATAACCACTTCAATTTGATTCAATAAAATAGTTGGGGTCTTTGTGCCATATACTTGATCAAAAACAAAAGACATTTCAGATGTATCGCCGTATTTGACTGGCTCCAAAAATAATATTTCATCAGAAATAGATTTAGGTCCTTTACCAGTCTTGCTGTACAAATAAAACTTGTTTTGGTCTCCAAAAGTCAAATTGGTATCATTGCACACACCCTGAGTCACACAAGATAAACAGTTTCTGATGTTCTCCATTATATAATTAAAGTTTGTGGTCATTCCACTTGTTATAAATTCTTGGTCGCCTGGCTTATTGATAATTTTATCTATATCATTTATCTTATCCGTTAATATTTGATTTTTCACAACCCCCTGCCCTTGTTTTATATTTTTAAATTTTTCATTTATTTTTTTATAATCGTCTTCTAACCTAGTAATCTTTTGATTAATTTGATTTAAATATTTTTTAACAGATAAATTTTCTTCATTTGTTATTTTATTTTCATTTTTACTGACCAAGCTTTCTAAGTATTCCAAATCTTGAGATAAAGCAATGGCACCAGAAGTTTGCTTAAATTCTTCACCTAATTTGTTAAAAATTGAAATAATTTCTGACGATGGTTTTAACATTTCCCTAAGTTCAGATATATCACTTTTAACACCCATTTCTTCCACAAAACTTAACATGTTCATCACAACGGAAAAAGGTCTCATTTCGTCTTGGAAATATTTTTTTATATTTTTTGAGTTTATTTCTAAATTACTATTTTTAAAAATAGATTCTATTTCACTTTTAATATTTTGTTCATCATCAAAGAATTTAAAACTCTCCCTTGTTTTTTCTAAAGATTGATAAATTTTTGCTACAACCGCCCCAACTTTTTGATTTCCATAGTCCAATAATAATTTCATTCTTTTTTTATCTAGTGAATCCGGTGGATACAAATCCAAATCTTTTAGATCATCTAGATTTAGAATGACATTATTAAGTTTGGCATCAATAGTTTCAACATTTCCCATCACCATATTTTCTACATCTGAATTTAAAACGTTATAAAATTCTGGCAAATCCTTAAAAGAAACACCCAAATTTTCTTGAATAACTGGGTTAATTTCAGTTCTTTTCGCCGCAAGATGTTTGGCAAAATAAGCTTTATCTTCAGTTAATAATTCCTGAAAATTAATTTCTTCTCCTTTCTTAAAATCATCCCACTTATCATTAATCATTAGAGCCAAATAAACGCTTAATACGTTTTCGTAATATTCCTTTTTGCTAAATTTTTGGATATTAGATAAATACATTGAAATATCGTTGAGTGAGCGAAAATGCTCTGGAGTAAAATTTTCTTTAACTTTAATTATTCCAAATTTATTTTTAAAATTTTCCAATATAAAATTATTTAGCTCGTTTTTTTGTTCAGAAATTGGTTTTAAAAAACCAAATTTATCTATAATTGATTTTACAAAATCTTTTCTTATTTTAGCCAAATCTCTTTTATTAAACATACTTTTACCATCGATATCTTTCTTTTCGGCAAGTGCGATTATGACTCTATGTAGTGGAAATACATCATGAAAAAAGTTTTTAATATCTTTTGCTTTAAGTTTTTCAAAGACTTCAAAATATACAGAAAATAGGCTCGGAGCAACAGATATTATTTCACTAGATATATTATAAAAATTTGTTATATCTTCATTAGACCATTTCTCTTTTATAAACTTTTCTTCTATCATTCTCATACCATCAAAAATCTGATTTTTTGTTTTTTCTGTAGTTTCACCCCTAGAAAGAATCCTAGAATAATTATCTTGGAAAAAACCAACCGCTGCAATCTGGCTAAGCGGCCCCGCACCATTATTATTTTTAATACATCCAGCAATAATATTTGATGTGAAAGGAAATTTATTTTTATCCCCACCTTCCAAGTACTCAACCCAAGATTTTTTCATTTCATTTAGACATAAGTCTTTCGAGCTGTCTGATGCAAAAGCATCATTTAGTTTTTTAAAAAGTACTTCATCAACCATTACTAGTTGACCTTGATTGAATCGAATAAAATTTATCAATAATGTTTTCCAATTATCTTTTGTTACCTCAAAATTATTATTAATAAAATCTGGATCAATATATTCTAAATGAGCATATGTTATCGTGGTATCTATTAAATCATCTTTCGTACTCATATTGGTACAAATTAATTTATTACCAATATCACAATCAAATTTATGGTCCATTTGGTCTATCCCATATTTTTGTATGTGAGCAAACAAATCTAAGCCATCATTTGTATTTAGATAAAACTCTGGCTCAGCTAACAAAAGGTGAGCATTTCTCAAATTCATAAAATCAACTTCACCATTTTTTGTTTTAATGGGACTAGCTAATTCAA
>Ga0114951_10004534_pt1 | contig 13453 bp, 11 predicted proteins | sample AM7aDNAmetaG_FD_88677 | JGI IMG/M metagenome (GOLD analysis project Ga0114951, IMG submission 88677) | Freshwater microbial communities from Finland to study Microbial Dark Matter (Phase II) - AM7a DNA metaG | ecosystem: Environmental > Aquatic > Freshwater > Lake | place: Finland: Lake Alinen...
AACGGTTTTAGCCGTTATCTATTCGCTAATCCTGCCGAAGATTTACACAGCGACCGCGGTTGTCCTGCCGCCCGAACTTGAAGACATAAGCAAAGGCGGTTCAATGATGAACAGGAATATGTTCTCGTCCCTGGGCGATATGTTTGGCGGCGGTTTTAATTACTCCAATATTGTGATTTCAATGTTGAAGAGCAGTAGAATGGCGGAAGATGCAGTGGCAAGGTTTGATCTGAAAAAGTATTACAAGAAAGACACGGTTACTGAAGCTTCTGATGCTCTCAAGGGAAATACCAGCATAGTTGTTACAAAGGAAAAAGCCATCTCAGTTAGTGTTGACAATAAAGATCCTGTAATGGCTGCTGATCTAGCCAATTTTTACATTTCAAATCTGGACGGAATGAATGCTGACCTTGCGATAACAGCAGCAAAACCAGTTGTAAGACTTCTGGATAAAGCAGCGCCTCCGGAGAGAAGAAGCAAACCAAGCCGGTCAAGAATTGTTGTTATAAGTCTTACGCTATCAATAGTAGGGGCCTATTATGCGTGCGTTTTAAGGGAGAGGACTTGGTTGGGATCGAGGTTGTCGGGGACACTGTCAAATAGAAAGTAGTTTCTGTCAATTCAAGTATGTATCAACAGCTATTCGATGGTTATACATGTAAATAATGGCGAATACTGAAGGGAATATGTCTTTTGTAGCAAGTCAGTTGCACTGCATTGTTTCTGTTTGAGACTATCCTGAAATCCTGAACAATAGCCTCCGCCGAGAATATTTAAACGAAGAGCTTGGGACCGCTGCAAAGTGTTTCTGCTTGAAGTGAATTGCGGGCTTTCCGGAGTTGAGATGGAACCAATAATTTCAATAATTGTTCCTGTGTATAATGTCGAAGAATATATTGACTGTTGCATGCGCAGTCTGATGGGACAGAGTTTGCGGGATATTGAAATAGTGCTAGTTGACGACGGAAGCCCGGATGACTGCCCCGCTCTTTGTGACGCCTACGCGCTTAAAGACAACAGGGTGAAAGTCCTCCACAAGAAGAATGGCGGTCTATCTTCTGCCAGAAACGCTGGGTTGAAAGCTGCCTCCGGGCAATATATTATTTTTGTAGATCCAGACGATTTTATTGAAACTGACACTTGTGAGAGATTTGTCTCTCTTACTGGAACTTCAAACCCTGATATAGTTGCCGGAAACGGAAGGTGGTTAGCAGGCCGGAGAGTTATTGCCGGTAAAAACAGGTTCTATACAAATGGCGAAGTTGTTGATTCCAAAGAGTATTTAAAGTCAGAACTTAGGAACTCTTCAATGAATATGAGTGTTTGGCTATATATGTTTAAGAAGACATTTTTGGTCAGGAATCGGCTGGAGTTCAAATTGGGAATCCTTCACGAAGATGAAGAGTTTACTCCGAGAGCGTTTTTAATGGCAAACCAGGTAATAGGGACAGGAATCTATCACTACAATTGCTTGATAAGGGAAGGTTCGATAAGCACTGGCGCCAATAAAAGAAAAAGAGCAGAAGATTTGCTACAAACTTGCCGGGAACACCGCGTTCTTTATGCTGGTATGAAAGATTCTGAATTACGATATTTACTTAATGACAGACTTGTATATTTTATGCTGGAGGTTTTTCGGCTTTTTGCTGAGACAGGAGAAAGCCAGTTGTCAGTAATTGACAAGAGCTTTCTGAAAATTAACGCCTATACAGCAAAGAACAGACGTAAAGTCTTCATTTTCCTTTTAAACCCGCAGCTTTATCTGTTGTTTGTCTCGTTGAAAATTAGATTCCAACAAATGTTGCGCGGTCCGGTGAAGTGAGTATTTCCGAAGCTGGCATAATAATGGCAGACAATCCGAGAGAAGTTACCCATGAGGTTGCTTTCTGGAGACAGGGGCATCTTGGCCTCAACGCTTTTTTTTATATAGCAATAGCTTTTGCCTCCTATGTGAATAATTATACATTCTCAACTTTGATATCCATTGCTGTAATTATATATTTCCTTTTTACTAAACCAGAGGAACACTTTTTCTTTCTGGTCGGATTCGTGCCATTTGAAGCAGTTTTTAAGACTTTCGCCTTGAATTCTTGCTTTGTACTTCTCCTCATTTCATCATTAAAGTTAATATTTAACAAGAGGCCCATAAGGATTAGTGTAATAGGATTGATAAGTTTTGTGCTGTTAGTGTTCTTTGAGATTATTAATGATTATGGGAAAGTGTCAACAGGGGCGTTGTTAATCTTTCTGAGTATGATTTCATATTTATTTATTTTCGTTCAATTCGCTGACAGGAAGTGCTTTAACTTTGAAGAAATAATGAGAAACACGATAATCAGTTATTTCGTCGTGGTTATGTTTAGCATCCTGCAATATGGCTCTTTTGAGGCATTTATTTCCGCGGTATCTGATGAATCAATGCTTGTCAGATTTGGCGAGCAAAACAATCCTTTTGGTGGCGCAATGGGGCTCCCACTGTACTCCGCTCTGATTATTGCAATGATAGTTGCCAGTGTTATCATTAAGCATAGTCTACGGATACGGGAAAAGGCATTGTTGCTTCTAGCCGGAGGCTTTGCTTTCATTTTTGGGGTTCTGACGGTAAGCCGGTCATTTTTGCTTTGTATCGGAGCGACAGTCGTATTTTTGTTCCTGTCGCTTGTAGGGAGCAATAGGAGAAAAGTCTTCGTGATACTTGCTTTTACTGCAATAATCAGTGTTGCCATATATTTTGTTGCAGAGAATTATATTAACGGAGTGGCCGAAGAGTACTTTTTTAGAAGCGCTCATGATGCAGGTACAGGAATCAGAGGTAGAATATGGGAAAGCTGTATTGACTTTCTCCGAGAAAACCCTTCAGGGTATCTTACGGGATTTGGCATAGGAAGTTACGCGGAGATAGGGGAGAGTAAAAGCCTAATGTTCAGCGCCATGGCACATAATCTATATCTCGATGTCATCATGTCAGTTGGTGCCGCCGGTCTGCTTTGCGTAATAGCCCTTTTGGACATACTGCGTAAGAGACTAAAAAAAACATTAGATACAGGTTTTCGAATAGTTTCCGCCCTGCCGTTTCTTGTATATCTTACTTTTGGAATGACAGCGTTGTCGTTGACAAACTTGAAGACGTGGATTTACTTGATGGCGTTTATTGTGATGGTGTACGCGACGCCGGGGGTGCAGATTGTTTCCGAGGAAAAGAATGAACAGAACTGAAAAAGGTATACCAAGATTGCTGCATTATTGTTGGTTTGGAAATGCTCCTATGTCAAAGCTCGCAAAAAGATGTATTGCTAGCTGGCGGAAATATTGCCCTAATTATGAAATAAAGCGTTGGACGGAAAAAGATATAGATGTAAGTGCTAACCTTTACGCGAAGCAAGCCTACATGAACCGAAAATGGGCTTTTGTTTCTGATTATGCAAGGCTGAAGATACTTTTCGAAGAAGGAGGAATATATCTAGACACAGATGTAGAACTCGTTCGACCTTTGGATGGTTTCTTGGAATACAAAGGATTTTCAGGCTTTGAAGGGGAGGGAACTGTACCCACCGGCCTCGTGGGAGCTGTTAAGGGAAATAAATGGATTGAACGTTTGCTAAAAGATTACGAGGGAAGAGTATTTATAGACCCAGCAGGTAAGCTAAACCTTACAACCAATGTGCAGTATATAACAAACGCTACAGAAAAGTTCTATGGAATTAAACTTTCTGAAGGGAGGGTCAGTCTTCCTGATGTGGAGTTTTATCCATCGCACTGGTTCTGCGCAAAGTCATTAGAAACTAGAAGCGTAAATATAACCGCGAATACGCACGCGATTCATCATTTCTCCGGCTCGTGGCTGGGGCCAATTGAAAGGGCAAAGATAGTGCTATCTTCAATAATAGGAAAAAAGGGAATGGTTTTTCTTTCTAGTATAAAGAGAAAAATACTGGCAAAAGTGAAAAAATGAAACTAGTGACCGTGTTTACTCCTACATATAATAGGGCATTGATGCTCCCTCGGCTCTACAAAAGTCTTCTTGAGCAGTCAAACCGAGATTTTATCTGGTTAATAGTAGATGATGGTTCGGTTGACAATACGGCTGAACTAGCAGACATATGGAAGAGAGAAGCAAAAATACAAGTTGAATATTTCAGGCAAGAAAATCAGGGGAAACATATCGCGCATAACAAAGGTGTTGATTTATGCAATACACCCATTTTCTTTTGTGTTGATTCTGACGATATACTTACTCCTGATGCGGTGCAGACAATTTCGTATCTCCATAATGAAGAGAGAAATAAAGTTCTTGGTTTTTATCTCAGGAAAGGAGATGCGTCCGGAAAACCGGCAGGGCGGAACTGGCCTAAGTCGGTGAAATATGTACATCTTAATGAACTATATCAAAAGTACGGGTTTGAGGGAGAGTCAGCCATAGTCTTAAACACAGCTCTGATTAAGGGATACCAATTCCCTAAGTTTGACAACGAGAAGTTCGTGACTGAAGCTGTTTTTTATGACCTAATAGATGGCATAGCAAAGATGAGGTTGGTTGACAAGGTTTGTTATCTTTATGAATACGGCGAAGACGGATACACCCTCAGCGGCGCAGCTAATTTGTTCAGAAACCCTATAGGAACCGGCTATTATTACCTTACACATATTATGCACATCTCAAGCGTACTTGAAAAAGCGAAATTAATGGGGATGTTTTTGGCTTGGAAAGAGCTTCTGGGTTTGAAAGAGCCCGCTTATGAGTCTGTTAAAGTTGGTGTTATGACCAGGATTTTGGGGCGTCTGCTGAAGCGTCATTACAAAAAACTTTTCCGTGAACAGAAGGAGAAATTGAGTTGAGATTCAAATCCTCTATGAAAAGTGTTTTATCATCTATTGTCCTTCAGGTTGTTACTATGGCAATAGGACTTGTTATGCCGCGTCTATATATCACAACATTCGGTTCTGAGATAAACGGTCTCGTTACCTCAATTACTCAATTTGTTGCGTATTTCTCACTGGCTGAAGCAGGTTTGGCCGGCGCAACAATTTCTTCACTGTATTCACCTCTGGCGGACAATAATCACATTATGATCAGCCGTATTCTTTCATCTGCCAAAAAGTTTTATTTCAACATTGGTTTCATTTTTAGCGGCTTGACGATAGCTCTCGCTGTAATCTACCCGCTATTTGTCAGCGCAAGAGGGGTGAACAGTTTTGAGATAGGGATTCTGGTCGGAGTATTAGGTTTCGCCGGCGCGTTTGAATACTTTACACTCTCCAGGTACAGAGCACTTTTGACGGCTGATCAGAGATACTACGTTATCGCTAATGCTTCAACTGTAGCGAATTGTATAAGCTTTGCCCTCGTTTTTGTAAGTATCAAGCTCTCTTTTGGAATAATAGCCGTAAGAACGATTGCCCTGACTTCTTTTATCCTGCGCAGTCTGATCTTAAATGTTTATGTGAGGCGCAATTACAAGAAGATTGATTATAGAGCTGCGCCGGCCGACAGTGCTTTGAGTAAACGTTGGGCTGCTATGACGCTTCAACTCTTGGGTCTGACACAGGCTTCACTGCCGGTCATCCTTCTGACTTTTATTTCTGGAAATCTAGGGATAGTCAGTGTTTATAGTGTCTACAATATGGTGGCAGTTAGCGTTTTATCTGTGTTATTCGCAATAACAAATGGTTTCGTTTCTCCATTTGGCGATATGATAGCCAAGCGCGAGACAGACAACCTCAAAACCGCATACAGAAATTATGAATTTGTTTTCTTGATTGTGATGATCTGGGCTTATTCTTGCATGAACATATTATACCTTCCGTTCATAAAATTATACACACGAGGTATTTCGGATACAAATTATATTCAACCTTTGCTTGCTTTCTTCTTCGTGTTGTCCGGAATAACCTACAACCTTAAGACACCGGCTGGCACGTTGATAGGTTCAGCCGGGTTGTTCAAAGAGACCAGGACGGCAACCATAATACAGACGGTAATAGTAGTTTTGTTTTCTCTGCTTTTTGTTCCTTTCTGGGGTATCTACGGAATACTTGCTGCCCTGATAGTTTCTAGTCTTTACAGAGATGTTGAATTGGTTCTGTTTATGTCGCAGAAGGTTACAGCGCTTCCCTCGTTTGAGAGCTTTAAAAGAATGCTGAACTGCCTGTTTATCTTCATAATTTCCAATATTCCTTTTTATTTTATTCATATTACCGCAGGAAATATCCTCTCTCTGCTTTTTGCCGGGGCGGTGGTTGGACTTTGGTGTTTTTTTGTTGCAGTCGCATATTCTTGGTTTTTTGATAAGGAAGTACTTTCATCTGTTATCGAAAAGGTTCGTTCGGGATTTGCGTTTCTGGGAGGAAAATGACGTGAAAGTTGGAATACTGACATTTCATAGAGCTAATAACTATGGCGCGGTTTTGCAGGCATATGCTCTTCAGCAACACTTACTATCTCAGGACATAGACTGCGATATTATTGATTACAGGAGTTCCGCGATGGAGGAGCAGTACAGGGTTAAATCACTTTTTGAGCGCAGAGGATTCAAAGACATCATTAGATGGGCGTTAAACTCATCTTCAGAAAAGAGAATTGTAGCCGTGTTTGAAAAGTTCAGAAAAACGCACCTAGTTGTTTCAACGAAAAAGTATGAAAGTTCAAAAGACCTTAAAGAAGGCGAACGTTTCTATGACAGGATTATCTGCGGAAGCGATCAAGTGTGGAGCTATAAGGCTCTTGGTTTCGACAAGAACTATCTGCTTGATTTTACGGATGATAGGTCAAAGAAATATTCTTATGCCGCGAGCTTCGGCGTAGAAAGTATACCATTGGAATTTATCCCTGAATATAAAAGGTGTTTGTCTGGATTTTCTTCTCTCTCAGTGCGTGAAGCACGGGGCGTAGATTTGGTAAAAGAGATAACAGGATTTGATGCTGAACTTCACTTGGATCCTGTCTTCTTGCTTGGACGGGAAGATTGGGTGAATCAAATGAAGTGCAAAAGGCTAAAAAAGAAATATATCTTTGTGTATGCTTTTGAGCTGACAGCCTCAATGAAGTTATTCATAGAGAGACTGACTGTTCGGACCAGTTGTGATGTCTTGGTGTTAACGAGGACATACAGGAAGATCTTAAATGTCCCCTACAGCTGTGTCTCAGGCTTGACACCGCCGGAATTTGTTGAAACTATCAATAATGCCGAATATGTTGTGACTAATTCTTTTCACGGGACGGCTTTTTCCATATTACTGAACAAGCTTTTCTTCACGGAAATGCTGTTTGAAAGCAGCCACGTCAACAGTAGGTTGACAAATATTCTTGATTTGTTTTCACTAACTGAAAGGAAAATTGGGACTGTGGAAATATCCAAAATGCTAGATGATGGTATAGACTGGAACTTCGTGAATTCTATTATCTTTACCCAAAGAGAAAAATCAGGTTCTTACCTGAGAAGGATAACTCAGCCGCGTTCAGAAGGAAGCATCTGATGCTTCGGGTCTATATACGCAAAGAAGACTGCTGCGGATGCACTGCCTGCAAAGCAATATGCCCTTCAGGCGCTATTTCTATGCAGCCGGATTCCGAAGGATTCCTTTATCCCTTGATAGACGTCTATAAATGCAACGAATGCGGTCTTTGCAAGCAGGTTTGCGCTTTTCAGACCGGTTATGATATCTCGGAAAACTTGGCAGACCCTCCGGTGTACGCCGTCAAACATCTCTCGGAAGAAGTCAGACGCAACAGCACCTCCGGCGGAATGTTTACCGCGATTTCAGATGAGATTCTGAAGCAGAAAGGCGTTGTGTATGGCGCCGGCTTCGATGAAAATCTTGTTGTTTGCCATCAAAGGGCTATAAGTAGTATTGAAAGAGACAAGTTCCGCGGCTCAAAATATGTTCAGAGTGATATGCGTGATACGATCCAAGCTTTGGAGTCCGATTTAAGGTCAGGTCTTTCCGTCTTGTTTACCGGAACACCATGCCAGTCAGCTGCTGTAAGGAAATATCTCCAAAAGAGAGAAGTTGATCTAAAGAACCTCATTGTTTGTGATTTTGTGTGCCACAATACTCCAAGCCCGCTTATCTTTTCTGAGTATATTGGTTTTGCCGAAAAAATGAAGAGAAGCAAAGTTGCTGAGTATAGATTCCGTTCCAAAATAGCAGGCTGGCATAGCACAAAGAGCGTCATTGTCTTAGATAATATGAAGGAAGATTACTTGTCTTATTATTCTCAGCTATTTAACGGTCTATTCTATTCTTCTTTGATAAGCAGGATGGCGTGTCATAATTGCAAATATACCAACCTTAACAGGTCCTCTGACCTGACAATAGGGGATTTCTGGGGGATAGAGAAATGCTTGCCGGAATTTGACGACAATAAAGGGGTTTCTCTTCTGCTTGTCAATACAAGAAAGGGCGCCGACTTGATTGAGAAAGTAAAAGACAGTCTGAATGTCAGGAAAGTTGCCATAAAGGATTGCCTGCAACCGCAGTTGCAATATCCGCCTAAGGCGTCAGAGCAACGGGATGAATTCTGGAAGGATTACAGAAAGAAACGATACGAATATGTAATTAGTAAATACATGGGATACTGCCTCTTCAACCGAATAAGGCTGAAAATGATTCGATTGGTGATTTCTTCTCTGGAAGCAGTTGGTTTTATGAAGTATTATAGATTTGTGAAGTACAAACTGCTAAGACAAAAACAATAAGACTCGTTGGAGAAGCTATGAAATTGCAAGTTTTGGCTGCGGTCATTAACCAGAATAACCATGACATTCTCAATGACATGAGAATTGAATCTGACGCGATTATAATAAATCAGTGTGACAGGAATCTATTTGAGGAGTTTAGTTATAAGGGGAATAAAATCAAGTTCTTATCCTTCAATGAAAAAGGTGTAGGTTTGAGCCGGAATAATGCATTGATGCGGGCGACTGCTGATATATGTGTTTTTGCAGATGAGGATGAAGAGTTTGAAGAAGGGTACGCAGGTGTTATTATTGATGAATTCCAGGAAAACCCAAAAGCAGATATTATACTCTTTAATCTGAGAAGTGGTAACTCTTTGAGGGAGTTGCCTCACAATAAGAGATTTAAGAGGTTGAGATATTTTAACTGCCTTAAGTATGGTGCAGTACAAATGGCTGTTAGGCTTGAAAGCATTAGGATGGCGGGTGTTACTTTTTCTCTGCTTTTTGGAGGAGGAGCGTATTATGGTGCAGGGGAAGACAGCTTGTTTATAGCAGAATCTATAAGAAAGAAACTCAGAGTATACGCTTCATCGAAATTCATTGGTTTTGTTAAACAGGAGGCCTCGAGTTGGTATAATGGATATACGGAGAAATATTTTATTGATAAGGGTGCATTCTATAGCGTATTAAGCCCAACTTTTTCATATTTTTTGTCCCTGTATTTTGCTGCAAAGCATTGGAGAAAATACAAGAAAGAACAATCTTTCCTAAATGCCATGTGTTTGATGTCTAAAGGAAGAAAGTCAATAGGTGGGCATATTGTCAAATAGGGGATTAGTCATGAAGAGGCTTGATTTAGAAGGAATCATAAAAGAGTGTCCAAAAGTTCTCGTAATGTCTCACAATTGTTTCTCGAAAAATGGTTCAAATGGAAGAACGCTTGGAAGCTTTTTTCTAGACTGGCAGAGTGAAGATCTCGCACAGTTTTATATTTCAAATGAGTTGCCAGATGGGTTTGTATGCAGCAATTATTTCAGGGTCCTGGATATTGAAGCGCTCAAAGCGTTTTACAGTGGAAAGAAATATTGGAAAACCATTACTGGCGTTAACGTGGAAAAAGTTCTGGAACCTGGTCCCCCATCACTAGGTAAGATATACAACAAGCATAAAGAAAAAACCGCTATTAATTATGTCATCAGGAATGCTGTCTGGAACAGCTGTCGATGGAAGCCGGTTGAGTTTGATTCATGGGTTGATGATTTCTCTCCCGACATTGTACTGCTTCAATCGGGAGACTATGAGTTTATGATAAGAATAGCACTTGAAACGGCGACTAGCAGAAAGATTCCTGTTGTCCTCTATAACAGCGAAGACTACTATTTTAAAGACAACAAATCTTTATCGCCCTTGTATCATTTTTATCGGCGCAGCTACAAGAAACAATTCGAACGTCTTATGAAATATGCGAGTCATACCATATACAGCAATGAAATGCTTCAAGCGACCTACAATGAAAAGTTTAAGCACGAAAGTACGGTAATCTTAACTGCCACCGACCTGAAACCAGGGATTAAGAAAAATGGAGACAAGGAGTTTGTTGCCTCATATCTTGGCAACTTAGGCATAGGCCGACACAAACCACTTATTGAAATAGCTTCGGCTTTGCATGCGGCGTCTGCTAACGCATACCTCGATGTTTATGGCAAAACTCCAAATGCAGAGATCGAAGCAGAACTTCGTTCCTGCCCAGGTCTTAGGCTCAAAGGATTCGTCACATACGAAGAAGTGTCACGAATCATGACGGAGAGCGACTTGCTTGTTCACGCTGAGAATGATTCCGAGTTTAGTCGACGTGATTTAAAACACGCGTTTTCTACTAAGATAGCAGACGCGCTTGCCAGCGGAGTGTGCTTTCTTGTTTATGGTCCGGCAAATATCGCTTGTGTTAAGTATTTAAGAGAAAATAATGCCGCCTGCGTTATTACCGAAAGAGACGCATTGCAGCAGACCGTTCGCAATATAGTCGCTGAGCAGGGCCTTCGGGAAAAATACATCAGCAACGCTTTGCGCCTTGCAAAACAAAGACATAATCCGGAAATAAATCTGAGATTATTTAGGGAAATAGTAATGGGAGTAGTCCAAGGGTTTGGGAAGTAGCCATTGGCCAATCCTTGTAGGGAATCTTTTCTCCTTAATGGATTCACTGCTGAGTATATGATATTATAGGATGAGTCTGCGATGTTTTACGGAGAATAAATGCGATATCTTGTGCTTGGTGCCGGCGGAATGGCTGGTCATACAATAGCAATATACCTCAGCGAGAAGAAACATTATGTTGACGGTTTTGCGAGAAACCCGCTCGTTTTTTGCAATACCATTACGGGTGACGCTAGCAATACCGCGTTTCTCCGTGAGATAATTAAGACAGGGAAATATAACGCCGTTATAAATGTAATCGGTATTCTAAATGTGGCTGCCGAGGAAAACAGGCACGAGGCGGTATTTGTAAATAGTTATTTGCCTCACCTTCTTGAACATTGGACTAAGGACTCAAGCACAAAAATTGTTCAGATAAGTACAGACTGTGTTTTTTCTGGGAAAACCGGCGGCTACGGAGAGCATTCATTAACGGACGGAGAAACATTTTATGACAAATCAAAAGCTCTGGGGGAGCTGGATAACGAGAAAGACCTTACCTTAAGAATGTCCATTGTAGGGCCTGACAAAAATCAAAACGGAATTGGTCTCTTTAACTGGTTTATGAAACAAAAATCGGGAATCCGAGGTTACACTCGCGCTTTCTGGACCGGCGTAAGCACTATTACTCTCGCAAGAGCCATTGAACAAGCAATGTTTGAGGATTTAAATGGAATTTATAATCTGGTGAACGGTAGAAAAATAAGCAAATTCGAACTTCTTCAAATATTTAACAGGCAGATGAGGGGTGGTCGTGTTGAAATCATACCCAGCGAAGTTCCGGTGATTGACAAATCATTAGTGAACAGCAGGAAGGATTTCACGTTTGTAGTGCCTGGGTATGAAGAGATGGTTGCCGAGATAAAGACCTGGATACTTTCTCATCATGAACTGTACGGCCACTACGGCGCATAGAGATCGGTATGTTGTAAATCGGGGAGGGTTAATGTTTAAAGGTAAAACAATATTAATTACAGGCGGTACAGGTTCATTCGGTAATGCTGTTCTTGAGGGATTCCTTAATACAAACATTGGGGAAATTAGAGTATTCTCTAGGGATGAAAAGAAACAGGATGATATGAGAAATTATTACAAGAACGCCAAGATAAAATATTACATAGGCGATGTTAGAAATATTCAATCAATCCGCAACGCGATTAACGGGGTAGACTTTATCTTTAACGCAGCTGCTTTGAAGCAAGTCCCATCCTGCGAATTTTTTCCAATCGAAGCAGTATTGACTAATGTAATAGGAACGGATAATGTGCTAACTGCCGCGATAGATAACAGAGTTCAGAAAGTGATTTGTCTATCGACTGACAAGGCTGCCTATCCAATAAATGCCATGGGCATATCCAAAGCGATGATGGAAAGAGTCCTAGTTGCAAAATCACGCACTATCAGTGCAGAAAAGACTTTGATATGCGGAACACGGTACGGAAATGTTATGGCGTCCAGGGGGTCTGTAATACCGCTCTTTATTGAGCAAATTAAATCTGGCAAGGCTATTACGCTGACCGACCCTAATATGACTAGGTTTCTTATGAGCCTAGACGAAGCAGTAGAATTAGTCATTTTTGCTTTTAACAATGCAAAAACTGGAGATATTATGGTTCAAAAGTCTCCTGCTTCCACAATGGGAGATCTGGCTCAGGCAGTGAGAGAGCTTTTTAATCCGAAAGCTGAAATAAAAATAATAGGCACCAGACATGGAGAAAAAAAATATGAAACGCTGTTAACGCGGGAAGAATTTGTTGTCGCTCAAGATATGGGCAGACATTATAGGATTCCAGCGGATAACCGCGACCTAAACTATGATAAATACTTTAGTAAGGGCGATAAAAAGCTTTCATCGGAGCAAGAATACAATTCGAATAACACCGAAATACTGAATGTTAAACAAGTAAAGGAAAAATTACTCAAGCTGGATTATGTGAAAGCAGAGTTAATTGGGAGAAGTGGAAATAAGTTTATATAAGCAAGGAGGCATATGAAGAAGCTCAAGATAATGACAGTCGTGGGCACAAGGCCTGAAATAATTCGCTTGACTGCTATAATTAACAGGCTAGAATCCTGCAAGGCAGTTGAGCATATTCTAGTGCATACCGGTCAGAACTATGATTATGAGCTTAATGAAGTCTTCTTTAGGGATTTTAGGATGAAAAAGCCTGACTATTTTCTGGAAGGAGCCGGAAAAAATGCAATAGAAACGATAGCTCGAATCCTAGTTAAGATAGATGAAGTCCTAAATGAAGTAAAGCCAGACGCGTTTTTGATTTTGGGAGATACAAATAGTTGTTTATCGGCAATAGCAGCAAAGAAGAGACATATCCCTGTTTTTCATATGGAGGCAGGTAATAGATGCTTAGATCAGCGTGTGCCAGAAGAGTCAAATAGGAAAATACTGGATCACATTGCAGACATTAATATGCCTTACAGCGGTATCGCAAGAGAAAATCTGCTCCGGGAAGGCCTGCCGGCAGACAGGGTAATAAAGACGGGAAGCCCCATGTTTGAGGTAATTCAGTCAAAACTTAAAGACATTCAAAAGTCAAATGTTATGACGCGCCTTAAACTGA
>Ga0114951_10004540_pt1 | contig 13450 bp, 10 predicted proteins | sample AM7aDNAmetaG_FD_88677 | JGI IMG/M metagenome (GOLD analysis project Ga0114951, IMG submission 88677) | Freshwater microbial communities from Finland to study Microbial Dark Matter (Phase II) - AM7a DNA metaG | ecosystem: Environmental > Aquatic > Freshwater > Lake | place: Finland: Lake Alinen...
CTATGCCCGCACCGATAATGATCACCCAATAGAAGATCCTCATTGCGAGACCAATGCGGTTGGACCGCCTCATCGAACGAAGAATCGAGTTGTTGTCTTCGGCCAATTTATAGGTTCTTTCAAGCAATGACTTCTCTTCTGGTGTCATGGAAATACTATAACATCAAACATAAAAGTGTGCTAATCTTTTCATACGCCCCTGTAGTTCAATGGATAGAACAGTTCCGTCCTAAGGAGAAAATCCAGGTTCGATTCCTGGTGGGGGCACACTCAAGGCCAATGTCGAGGTATGGCTATATTACCCTATACCTAGTCGCTCTACCAGAGCCGATCCTTTCAATCATTTTCAGCTTCAACAGCTTTGTTAATGCCTGGTTGACTGTCGGGCGCAAAACCTTAGTAATATTACTGATGTCAGCCGGTATCGAATCATGGACTTTTTGCATATATTTCCATACAATCTCTTGCTGTGGTGACAAGAGCTTTTCTGTCTGTGCGCGTGAAAGCAGTTCGACGGCACGTCTCGACTGCTCCAAAACGATTCGGAGAAAAAATGTGAGCCATGAAATGATATTCTCATTTTCTGTTCCAAATGTCTTCTGGCTCTGTCTCAATGCTATGTAGTATTCTGGCTTGTTATCCTCCACTATCTTTTCGTGTGAGATGTAGGGCATGTATGCAAAACCTTGCTGTAACATGATCAAATTAGTCAAGATACGTGAAAGTCGCCCATTACCATCAGTAAATGGGTGTATCTTCAAAAACTCAATCAGAAAATTACCGATAATAAGAAGTGGATGATGTTTTTTCTCGATTAGAGCAGTCTGTGACCACTCGACAATTTCTTGCATTTCCTTAGGAGCAAGATATGCTAATGTTGGATTGAAAACTATCTCGACCGGAATACCTTCCGCATCTACCATAGCAACTTGATTTTCTTTCTTTTTGTACTCACCTCTATGTTCTTTGTCCTTCTCGACGAATTTCAATAGTTCGCGATGAAAGAATTTAATCGTGCTTTCAGAAAAAGGGATCGATGAGTAGGAATCAAACACGTTGGTCAGCAATTCATAATATCCGGCAACTTCTTGTTGGTCGCGATTCATGAATTTATCAATAGACATGCCTCGTAGAAGTTTCTCAACCTGATCATCAGAAAGTTTAGATCCTTCTATTCGAGTCGAAGCTCCGGTAGAAGTTATGAGTACTGATTTTTTTAGTCGCGTCAAAACTTCACGGTCAAGTTCCGCGCCTTGAACCCATTTAGCCTTGAGTGCGTCTATTTCGCCGACCTTTTGCAGAATGTCTGCGGACAGGTTTTCTATTCTTTTTTGATATTTGTTGGTCATATTATCTAATATACCCCATATATGAGATTATATACGATAGTATAAGGAAGTCAATATTCAGCACTCAAATTTGACAGAATCGAATTAAAGAATCTAGAGAATACAACACCTACAACCCTCCTAATATCTTGAGAACAATGACGATAGCGTTGAATATTGTCGCAGTTGAATCCTGACCAAACTGGCTGACCGGGCTCGATGACGGAGATGGACTAGCAGATGGCGTCGGCGTTGAAAAATTCGAAGAGCTAGGGGTCGCTGAGACTGAAGGAGTCGGAGTGTTTGTATTTACCGGTGTTATGGTCGGATTGGCAATCACTGAAGATGAAGGTTTCGGACTCGAACTGACGGTTGGCGTCGGATAATACGTGGCTCTCGGACTGACCGACGGGGACACCGAAGGCGATGGTTTGACTGTTACGCTTGGACTTGGGCTGGCTGACCTCGAAGGCGAAGGACTCGGAGACTTGTAAGGGGATGAAATAGGTCTAATGGAAGGCGAAGGCGATGAATTGACTGAAGACTCGGAAGAACCACCTGAGCTGAATCCGGAACCGGAATTGGAGCCGCCGGAGTTCGAATTGCCCTGCGACGAACCATTCTGGCCGGAAAAACTGTTGTTCGTATTGGTGTCGATAATTGTGTAAGGGGTAATATTACCGACGCTCAGCTTGACGCTATCGGAAGCCGTTCGGCCATTACTGCTATTGGTCGCCTTGTAGGTAATATTCCAGACACAACCATTATCAATCTCGTAAACTGTACCATTAAAGGTGCCGCTCAACTGTTCCGGAGTCCAGGTACCCGCTCCGCATTTGTCGGGATTATTGGACGTCAAGACGAACGAATAATCGTTGGCATTGCTAGCTGACCAGGAATATTTTATGGATTCTCCGACTTTATAGTTGTGCTCATGGCCTCCGTCAACCGTCAGAGTCACGGTCGGATTGGAAGACAGGCTAGGGAAAAGAATATCGGTCGTGCCGTTAACGACTGACCTGAAGGCTGAAGTTATTCCGGACATCACCTGGCTCAAGATACCGGAATCGGACGCGGTAATGCCCATTGAACCGTCGGCAATATCGGTCGGTGCCGAAGAACCTTCGGCGGTTGGCGGCAAGACCGCAATCTGCGTACTTACTTGAACTGGATTGGCCGGATCAGTCTTGAAAGTCACAAACAAAGTGGCCACAACATACTGCGGCCAATCTTTGGCATTTGTCAGGAATATTTTGCTGCTTTCCGGAATGGTCGGAAATGAATCGGTATTGTTGCATGAATTTGTAATAACCGTGCCGCCTTTTGAGCTGACGCCATCCGGACAATACAAGGACAATTTGGCCGAAGCCGCGCCATCCGGTATTGAATAATTCAATGTTGCGGATTGACCTGATATGACTTTACCGCTTAGCGGAATCACTGAGATGACCACATCGCCTGTTTGGGAACCGGCAACCGATGTCGCCAAACCATTATTCGTCAAGGCTTTGACACTGCCAAAACTAGTGAGAATTAGAAGCAGTGTTGCCAGTAAAATAGACGGCTTGTTTTTCATGGATATGAGACGTTCGGCGTAATTATATCACAGTTTTCATTTTTGCATGTATTGCGATAGTATATTCGCTGTATGCCACATATTTTTCTTGATGAAAGCGGACAATTCTCGAGCCACAGTCACGAAAACTATTTCGTTGTCGCATCATTTACCATAGGCGAACAACGCAGAACAGCAAAGGGATTCAGAGCGTGGCTTCGAGGTCATTTTCCTAGGAAAATGCGTGATTTGAGTGAGATCAAATGGGCGAGTACTGGATTTTCCGATGCGTTGCGATTAAATACCTTGCGAGAGATTTCAAAACTGGATGTGCGAATCCGATTTGCCTATTTGCTTCATCGAAATATTCCTGCAGGTTATCGTCATAAAAATATACTTCAAAGCGGGCTTTTGTATACAAATATTGTCGGCGAAATATTAGCATCATATTTACCAATAATTGATAGCGAATTTCGTGTTTTCTGTGATCGTAGGAAATTGAGTGGCATGTCTGAAACTGAATTCAAGGAAATTCTTAAGGCACGACTTCTTCCAGGATTGCCTAAAAATACAGTAATACAAATCGAAATGGTTGATTCAACCGCGGTTGTTAATATTCAGATAGCAGACTGGATCGCTGGTGCCCTGGCTCAATACCTTGAAAAAGGAAAACTTGGAGAAGAATGTTTCAAGATTTTAAAGGGTAACATTATGGGTGAAGGTAAGGAGTTATTTAACGAAGAGACTTTCATGTAAACAAAAAATCCCTGACCGAATTGGAAGGGATTCTTTGTTAGAAGTAGCGTCTCACAAGGTGGTGCTCTCCAACTCAAGCCCCAGATATTCTGAGGGAACATCGGAGCGCCTCGTAAGTTATTATTGCGTACTTCTGATATAAACCTAGCAGATAACGTACCGTATGTCAACTAGACGTGTGGATTATCTTACTTCCCTATCTCCCGAACAACGAATCAATGACTCTTCCAAAGATCTGAAACACCGAGGCAATTGAATTCTGATCCGCAAAAGCGCTCGGGCTTCCGGACGGACTGGCTGAAGCGCTCGGTGAAGCTGAAGGACATGGCAAGGTGTTGAATAGAACGTCGTTAGCCGGATACCAGGTGCTGTTGGTGCTCGGATTGTAGACACCGGTGATCATATAGGCTCTGTAATAGTAGGCTGTGCCGCAGTTTAGACCATTCACAGTGTAACTGAAGTTCCCCGTCGAAGAAGTAAAGACCGTGCCAATATCACCTCCGTAATTCGGAGCTGTGCTGACTCTAATGTAGAAACCTCTCTGGACCAAGTTGGTCGCTGAACTGACGACACCGTTCAATATGGCGGAATACTGGAAAGGAGTGGCTGAGAGAGTTGTGACTGTTTGAGATGCCGCCGTTGGTGAAGCTGAAGGGGTTGGACTAGCGGAAGGCGTCGAATAGGATGAAGGAGTCGGAGTTACCGAATATGTCGGCGTGGCGCTTGGTGTAGGGGTTTGGTAAGAAACATTTGACGGCGTTGGGCTTGGTGTAGGACTTGGCGAACTGCTTGGTGTTACTGAAGGTGTGGGAGTTGAAGAAGGATGCGATGTTGCGCTGGCGGAAGGACTTGGCGTTGCTGATGCAGACGAGCTTGGAGAAGGTGTCGGCGAAACCGAAGGGCTTGAAGATGGTTTGACGGATGATGAAGGACTTGGTGAAGCCGAAACTGAAGGAGACGCACTTGCGGAAGGTTTTGGTGTCGCAGAAGTTGTTGGAGAAGGCGTAACCGATGTATTTGGAGTCATTGAACTTGATGGTGTTGCAGATGTTGACGGCTTTGGACTTGAACTGGTCGTAGGGCTAAGTGAATTGCTTGGTTGCGGTGATGTTGATGGAGAAACTGTAGACGAAGGACTTGGAGATGAAGATATCTTCGGAGTGGCCGACGGGTAAGCGGATGAACTGGCTTTTGGAGAAGAACTTGGTGAAGGAGAAGGTAATGGAATACCGACTAGGGTGGAAACAGTGGAGACAAGCTTTGAGAACGACTTTTTGGCGCCTAGAATTACTTTTCCCATGAAGCCTGTATCTGCGGAATCCAATCCCTCTTCGCCAGACAACGGTGATGTGACTGGGCCAATGATTTCAAAATTGGCGTAATTGCTCGATCCTGTCTTTGGATCAGTGACTTGAAGAAAATATTTACCAGGAACAAGACCTTTTGGCAGGAAACTAATAGAGACGCCATCTGTCGAGACAAGGCTGAATTTTTTGACAGCGTTAACTGTAGGACAGGTAAAACCAGCCGGACATGTGTTTATGTACTGATTCACGGAAAGAGTACTAGGCTGATCTTTGGAGAAACGAACACCGCTGATTGATATTGTTTTATTTAATACAACGGGATTAGGCGAAATAGAATTGATGTAAGGAGAACGTTCACCGATGATTACTAGAGCATTTGTCGTACTCGTTCGAGGTATATCAATCCAATTACTTTTTAAGTCGTCTCCGAACTTGACTTGATCTAATATTCCATAATATTTACCGGCAAATAATTTTTTCGGATCAAAGGTTGTATCAATCGTAAATGTCGCCGTCGTATCAGCAGGAATAATAAAATAATCATTGTTTGTGTCAACTCCGCTTGTACGTCTCGTGTATTTTGTTACACCGTTATTCACATAAAAGGCATTCATATCATCCTGTAAGTGCGTCATAAAAGCATAACTTTTTGCAATCTTTTGGTCTTCACTTCCCGCACTTATCGAAAGATAAAATGAACTTACGAGAGCGTTTTCCTCCTTATTTTCGTTGTATAGCATTTTCAATTCCGAAGAACGTATTTTAACAACAGGTGGAGTATACGGATTCCTGACAGTAAACAATATTTTATTACTTTGCAGACAAGAATCAGCCGTAGGACATTGTGATAACATTACCAAATATGAACCTGCTGGCGTTGAAATATCACGACATTCTCCAAAACAATTCAACACTTTCTCTGGTATCTTGAAATGTAACGAATTATTTATCCATTGACCCGTGATGTTTGCCGATCCTTTCTCCCATGAATCAGAATTTTGAAAATTAACAATAATTTTCTTCGTTCTATCAAAACCCAAGCCTGAAATCGTAACATCAGTGCCAACAGGTCCCTCAATTGGATCAATATTTTTTACGATAAAAATCGAAGACACTTCTATGGGAATATTTGCCGTTGTCTTAAGACCTGTTGTTCTATTAAGAACGTCGAGGCTCAATATATATTCATCAGACAGTGTGTCTTCAGGAACGCTGAAATGCAACATTGTTCCGTATGATTCCCCTGGCGATAACGTGTGAATGATATTGTCAGTGTGAGATTGGAATGAATCTGACGTATTTGTAACTGAAACAAAGTCCGACTTACCTGCACATACCTTATAATCCTGATTTGTTATAGATAACGATATTGCATTAGAAGTGCCCGCGCCTACGCGTACAAAACCAAGACTGTAACCAATAGCTGGCGGATTATGCTTACATTCAGTCTCAGAAAAATCGACCTGAAAAGAAATAGAGTTTGCGGATGAATTCAAAATTGGACCAATGCTTATACCAATACCAGGATCAACAAATCTATCAACAGATACGTTGTCAGAAGCAGGATTAAGAGTGACTTGATCTTGAGAATCAGATAAACAATTGATTCGAAAAATGCCACTGCATTCACCAGGAGTCGGACTCATATCAAGTAATTCTGTTGTCGGTGCATAATCATTTTTGACGCGATTAATAAAAATTCCTTTTTGATTCATGGCCAAATTATTGTCATTTAGCTTCAAATCAAAACCTATACCCTTTCTAAATTCGAGCGAATATAGAACTGACGTGTTATCAGGCGCCATAATCTCTGCAAGTTTTACACCATCTTTTAATTCCAACGGATTCAGAGTATAGGTTCCTGATTTAGCAATTTTCAGAATTTGATCATCAGGTATCCATCCCAGTTGATACTTAAAATATGCATTATAATCAAAAGAATATGTTCCAGAAGTACCCATAACATCAAACGGATTAGCATATTCTATGTGCTGGCAGTCACCATATAAAATTTGACCATTGCCACAATTCCAACCATTTGCATGAAGAACACCTAGACTGTGACCTATTTCATGAGATAACACAGCTTGAAGAACTCTCATCGGGCCATTATTCATAAGACTATTGAAATTAACAGCCGCCACTGAGGTATCTGAAATATTATAGTTTACTTTGTTTACAGAAATTATGTGTTTTCCAACGACCGAACAACCCCCACCGGAAACATTCAGCAAATATATTATCCTGTCGTAATTTATCAGATCAAACTGGTACTTTGCTGCCAGATCACCAAGCTTATTTCTTTCAGATAAATAACATGTATCCATTACTTCTCCTGTCGATATCCAACCATATACATCTCCCGAAAAGGAAACCTTTCCGTACGATTGTTCTTTCATAAAACTTTGAAATTGGTCATTAAAAACTAGATCTCGAGCCTGAGCGACGGTAAAAGGTTCAGGATCAGTATCATTTTCTTTAAGAAGTAGGACCAATGTTCTCTGGTTACCCACAGCATCTGGTTGTGACGCATCGGATAAAATTTGAATCCCCGATCCTGCATCACCATCATTACCCACAGCCATTAGTCCAGCAAGTTTATATCCGCTTACTTTCACCTGGGCACCCGATCTCATCATTATCGGTTTTGTTGGAAAAATCTCAACTCTTTCAGAATCTTGCTGTGAATTACCCCCAACTCCTATAAGACTCAAAAGCGAGAATCCTGCGCGTTGTTTTATATTTATGAAATATCGATATCTGGATTGTTCAGGATGAGCAAAATTGTCTTCGTGTACAACCTCCAAATACGAAGTGGCTGAAGTCTGCACTTCTACATCACTCTGCAAACTCAAGGGCAAAGCGCTCCTGGTTGCATTTGGAATAGTAGAACGCAGGAAAGCCGCCGGATCATTTTTGATCAGATCCATTAGCATTTGTTTGCGCTGTTGGATGATTGGAGTGAGAGTTGTAGCAAGATCATTGCTTGCAGTCGAACTTTTACCAATTTTGGACGCATTTACTGCACTGACGATTGTGTCGGTCAGGGATTGAACGGAATTGACGGAAATCGATGATGGATTAGCAGATGAAACACTCTGCGCCTTCGTCTTCACCACAAACCCCAGACCAAAAAGTCCCATGACCAAACACAGGATTGCGACGCGCAAATATGTTGTTTTTTTCATAAAAAATAGAAAACTCTTAATAATATCATCAAAAACGCGTTTCTAGTATACAATGATATCATGCAAGCAGATCTTCCTGTTACCGGCTCAACTGTTCATAAGTCCATTCTCAAAAAGATAGGCTTTATTCTGCTTTGCATTTTCGCCACCTTCGGTTTTGTCCTGACCGTCGGTTATTTCGCCGTCCGATTCGGCTTCACAAATACAAAAGGCATTATTGATAATCAAGATAAAGTGTTTATTCAAAATCTCAACACCGGGAATGTCTCTAACGCAGCGCTATTCAATTCAAGCAATAATCTGAACCCTACATCATCGACTTCAACCGAATGGAAAACTGGTCCTGAATGGCAGGTTTTGAAATCGGCAGTTGTTCGTGACGCCAGTGCCATTTACAAGGCCGCTTCTGATTCTGATATTGATCCGCGCCTGATCGTTTCGATCCTTGTTCCGGAACAACTCCGCTTATTCCACAGCGAGCGCGAAATATTCAAGGAAATATTTTCGCCACTCAAGATTCTGGGCAATCAAAGCCAGTTTTCCTGGGGAATCATGGGTATCAAACAGGAAACGGCCATTGCGGTCGAAAAATATTTGAAGGATCCGACTTCCCTATTTTACCCAGGCAAAGATTACGAACATCTGTTGGGTTTTCATTCGGATAATATCGGCGCTGAACGCTTTGCCAGAATCACTGACGACAAAAATCATTATTGGGGCTATCTTTATGCCGCGCTTTATTTGAAAGAGATTCAAGCTCAATGGAAACAGTCCGGCTATGACATTTCAAATCGACCGGAAATTTTGGCCACTCTTTATAATATTGGATTTGCCAATTCGAAGCCGAATGGTAATCCTTCATCGGGTGGCGCGGAAATTGAAATCAACGGAAAGATTTATAGTTTCGGCGGGTTGGCGGGAGAATTCTATAAGTCGAGTGAACTTATGGAGGTATTCCCAGCTCAAAATCAATCAGTATCCAAAATTTAAGTGTGTTATAGTATTTACATATGAAAAATTCTCAAAAAGGTTTCGTTGTGCCACTATTATTAGCAATTATCGCGGTTCTGGTCATTGGCGGAGGTGTTTATATTTACAATCTCAAGCAAGCAAAAGCACCCACTGGTCAGGTTGAACAGCCGATAAGCGTATCTGATTGGAAAAACTATTCTGATGCTTACCTTTCATTTGATTATTCGCCTTTGATTTCAGTAAAAAAGGCCGGGGAAACTATTTCTCTCAGCCACTCAATTGCCTACAAACATCCGGACCCGTGTGATTTCATAGGTGACGCGCCACAATTACAAAAGCTTTCGGACTTTGACGTTTCGATTAAGATCGTCGATCAAAACTTAAAGGACTTCGTGCAAAGCAGCGATTATCCTGGTTGGAACTACGTTTCGGCCAATCCTTATAAGCTCGGCTCCTGGAGCGGATACAAGATCATGAATGGAATCGAAAGGTGCGGATCAGTTGTTTACTATCTGACAATTTCTCCGACAAGAACTTTAATTATTGATAGCGCAATTATAACCGAATTTGAGCCGATTATCGGAGATCACCAGACTTATCTTAGTCTTCCTGGCATAATAACGCCGAATCAAGCCGGCGATGTATTGTCGAGGATTTTGACATCTCTGAAGATTAAGCAACAGGCAATCACTCAAGTTCCGGTAAAGTCTACAATAACAGTTTTGTCACCAAACGGAGGAGAAATGTGGCAGGAAGGCGGAACATACCAGATCAAATGGACATCAAAAAATGTTCAACTGGATGCGCCTGGTTACATTGCTCTCACAAAGGATGGAACCATCATCAAAGTAATTGGACCGACGGCGTTAAATGGCGGCAGTATGTCCAATTTTGGCGGATCAACCTTATGGACGATTCCTCCAGAATTCGTATCGGAAGCTTCGCCTGGAAAATTCAAAATTCTGATCGCTTCTTCTGATAACACTATTATGGACTATAGCGACAGCCAATTTACGATATTTGCTTCTGCCGGATCGCAACCTATTCCTGCACATCCCTCAATAAACGTCCTCTATCCCAACGGCAATGAAGTCTTGAATAATGGCGGGAGAAACAATATAGCGACGATCAAATGGAATTCATCAGGCTTAGGTAATTCTAATGTTCAGATTGTCGCAACAAATAAGTCAAACGGCGGCTTCAGAATCATTGTCTCAAATGTTCCGAATACTGGAAGCTACGATTGGAAAATGGATCCGGATATAACAAGCGGTCAATACAAAATCAACGTTTTGTCCACGCAAGATGGAATCAGCGCCTCTGATTCGAGTGACGACTATTTTGTAGTCAATACTCGCTCCATTGTCCCAGGACAAACATTCGTCACGCTTGTCTCGCCAAACGGTGGCGAGAAACTAAGAACTGGCGACAAAATTACTATTAAATGGTCAAGTATTGGCGAAAAACCTACATCCGCAACGATAAAATTACTAAGCAATGCCCGATGCCCGTATGGCTATAGCTGTACTCCGAACCCAAATTCCTTCGCGGATATTGCCAAAATTACCGGAAGTGCTCTAGATAAAGGTGAATACGAATGGACGGTTAGCAAATCCACTGTAATTAGCCCAAATAATGAGTATCTTATCTTCGTCCTTATCGAAAAAGATAACTTTGGTAATGCAAGCGGTGATGACAGCGACTATGGTTTTACCATAAATTAATCATCACTCCCCCTCCTCATTTCCTGTCTTTCCGGTTTTCTCAAACTCTTTCAATGCCTCAATAATCGGTCCAAATTTACCATTCATGATAATTGGCAGATTGTGCCAGGATTGTTTTATTCTATGATCAGTCACGCGATCCTGGGGAAAATTGTACGTCCGGATCTTCTCAGAACGATCTCCGGTACCAATCTGACCTTTCCTGTCAGCCGAGAACTTCTTGGCCTCCTCTTCTTCCTTAATCGCCTCAAGCTTGGCAGTTAGGATTTGCATGGCGCGCTCGCGATTGGCAGACTGACTTCTTTGAGCGGTCGAACGGACATCCATCCCTGTCGGCTTGTGAATAACACGAACTGCCGTCTCAACTTTATTGACGTTTTGGCCACCTTTGCCGCCGGCCCGGGAGAATTCGATCTCGATATCGGCCGGATTGATTATAAATTTCGATGTCTTTCTAATCGGCATAATGGCAACTGTAACCGTAGAAGTATGAATACGCCCCATCTTTTCCGTTTCGGGCACGCGTTGGACGCGATGAACGCCAGTTTCAAAGCGCAATTCATCGTAAACGCCCTTGCCCTTGATCTCCATTTCCGCTTCCTTGTAACCACCCAGATCATTGGTTGATTCCTCAACGATCTTGGCTGACCAGCCGCGAGTCTCAGCATATCTCTTGTACATGTCCAAAAGTTCAGCCGCAAAAAAAGCCGCTTCGTCGCCACCGGCGCCGGCCCGGACTTCAAGAATAACTTCGTTGGGTAATTCTTCTTCTTTAACTTCAGATTCCAGTATAGAAGTCATCTGAGCGAACAGATCGTTCTTTTGCTGAATGATCGAATCCAAATCTCCTTGTGCCAATTCCTTCATGGCAGGATCAGCGTCAATAAGAGCCCTAGTCTCAGCTTCTTCCTTGACCAGTTTTTCGTAAAGTCCAGCCAAAAAGGCTGTCTTCGGATTGTTTTTGAATTGCTCGAGGTTCATTAATTCTTGGCCTTGGCTTTGGATTGCCTGGTCTTGAATTTTTCAACGCGGCCAGCTGTGTCGATCGTCTTGGCTTCGTTGGTGTAGAAAGGATGCGAGGCGCTGGAGATCTCCACGTGGAAAGCCGGATATTCCTTGCCGTCGGTCCATTTTTCAACAGACTTTGTCTCGATGGTCGAAGGTATCAAAAATTTTGTGCCGCTCGAGTTGTCGGCAAAAATGACCTCGCGGTAGTTCTGAGGATGGATGTCTTTCTTCATAAGGAATACCTTAACATAGATGGGGTTTGGTGGCAATAATCGATATGGGCAAATTTCTAATTGATCTAATTACCTAATTTCTAATAAATGACCAAGATCCGATTCCTAATAAGTTATGTGAACATTGGGATTTGGTTATTTCTTAGGCAATTAGAAATTAGGTCAATTAGAAATTCGTTGTAATTCAGGTTATAATAGTTCTAATATGTCCCGTACAATTCCACGCTCTCATATAATATATACAATCGCCATCATCGGCTTCATCTTCACCCTCCAGGTCGTCATCCCGATGTATTCCAACTCGAGCTTCCTCGGCATCTTCGCCGACGAGCAGACCATCGGTTTCATCTATATGTCCGGCGCCGCCCTTTCCATCCTGGCCTTCCTCTTTGCGCCGACCATGATCCGCCGCCTGGGCAACTACACGACCGCCATGATCCTGATCTGCATCCAGATCGCCGTTTTTTACGGACTCATCGCCTCGACCTCACCGGTCACTTTGACCAGTTTATTTATAATCCAAACCGCCGTCACCGCCCTCATCAGCCTTTGCCTCGACATTTTCCTTGAGGTCTATACGGACGGTTCGAGCATCGGAGCCGTTCGCGGACTCTACACCGCAACCCTGAATGCCTCCTGGGTCATTGCTCCGCTCATCGGCAGTATGCTCATCAGCGGCAACAGCAATTTCCGCAACACCTATGTCGCCGCTTTGGCTATGCTTTTCCCGCTTCTCTATTTGGTCTACAAGAATTTTCCCCGCTTCAAGGATCCCAACTATTACCACCTTTCGCCTTGGCAGCTAGTCAAGCATATTTCATCCAATATAAGCTGGACCAAGTTGCTCCTAGCCAACCTGATCCTTCAAATTTTTTATTCCTGGATGGTCGTCTATAGTCCGATATATCTCAATAAAACCATTGGATTCAACTGGGAACAGATCGGCATTATTTTGGTCGTCATGCTTCTACCTTTCCCTCTTATCCAATACCAGCTCGGCAAACTGGCCGACACCAAATACGGCGAGAAGGAGATCATGGCCATCGGCTTCGCCATACTGGGAATTTCCACAATATTCCTGTCTTTTGTGACAGTCAAAAGCGTACTCGTTTGGTCAGTCCTACTATTTATTACTAGAATTGGCGCGGCCGCCGCCGAGATCATGATGGAAACCTATTTCTTCAAGACCGTTTCCATCCGCGACTCCGCCGTCCTCGGCACATTCCGCATCACCAGGCCGCTTTCCTATTTCATCGCCCCGATCATCATGATGGTCGGACTGTTATTCACTTCGAATCAAAACATGTTCGCGGTCATCGGAATCGTTTCTCTATTAGGAATCTGGCCGGCGCTGATGATTAAGGACACTAGATAGAGAA
>Ga0114951_10004542_pt1 | contig 13446 bp, 10 predicted proteins | sample AM7aDNAmetaG_FD_88677 | JGI IMG/M metagenome (GOLD analysis project Ga0114951, IMG submission 88677) | Freshwater microbial communities from Finland to study Microbial Dark Matter (Phase II) - AM7a DNA metaG | ecosystem: Environmental > Aquatic > Freshwater > Lake | place: Finland: Lake Alinen...
CCGATTGGAAAGCCAATCGCCTTGAAGAACTTCTTCCCTTGGCAACCAAGGAAGAAAAAACGTAATCAAAAACAATAATAGAATTTTTCAATTATTTAGGACGCTCAAGGCCGAAGGCTTACGTTTTTCTCGCTTGTTTCCTTATCCTGATATAGCTCGATAAAACCTAATATGCTATTCATCGGGGTACGGATATAATGGGATAGATTAGCAAGAAAAGTAGTTTTTAGGCGATCAGCTTCAACTGCCTTTTCCTTAGCAGCCTGGAGCTGCTCAAATAATTGAATCCGACGTTTGATTTCCCTGCCTATCACGCCAAAAAGCAAAATCCCGGTTATCAGTACATAAAACCAGCCTTTATATGTTGAAATCTTCAGGATTAGTTTTGGATCATCGGTTAAATGAACCAGAAGCCGATCTGAAAAAATAATCCACAAGGCACCGATTACAATGTAGAGAATGGTTATCCGGTATTGAAAGGGTATTCGGTTTAACATCTGAATATTCTAAGCGCACATTATAAAAGTACAAAAGGTTTCTATTTTCCACATCTTTGCTGAATAACTATTCGTCAATTAGTATGCAAAGAGTTTTCGCACCTGGCTGTGCCTTGCTGATGTATAAGCCCCATCTGGCTGAGAAAATGAATGCTATACTCAGTGAAAATCTGGGAAAAATGGATGATCTGCTCACCTGCTGCAAACATGTACCGCAATTGGATTCGGTCACCGAGGTAATCAATATCTGTCCGGGATGCGATAAGCGATACAGTAATGATTATCAGAATACAACAACAATTTCACTGTGGGAAATACTCGCTGGTTCTGATTTTTTCCCGTTCCCTGATTATGGCGGCCGCACTATGTCGATCCTTGATGCCTGTCCAACCCGGGAAAAAGTTGTTGTACACGAAGCCATCCGGACACTGCTCAGCAAGATGAATATTAAGGTTATTGAACCTGCAAAAACGGGCACCCGGAGTACTTGTTGCGGTGATAGTTTTTATGGGGTTATCCCGGTGGAGGAGGTCAAAAAGCAGATGCGCAAACGAACTTCTGAAATGCCGAATGAAAACGTTGTGGTCTATTGCATTTCCTGCATAAAATCAGTCCATATCGGCGGCAAACGCCCGCATTACCTGGTCGATCTGCTCTTTGGCGAAGAAACACATCCCGGTACCTGGGAGCCTGATCAATGGCATCAGGAACTCGATGAATTCATTAGCGTGCATTAGGAGACAGAACCGTTCCTCCTGACTTTTCGCAAAGTCAAAACTCCTGCAGCACTCAAAAATGCCAACCCGATCAGTACCAGAATTCCACGGTTTCTGAAATCAGTCCAGTTCGGATATTTATTTTTTTGCAGAGTATTTGGTTTCAGCCAGATCATTCCATTCTGATTATCTAGAATCACATTAAAGTGGTTCAATAGTTTATTTCCCAGTACATTAGAGCTCTCCGATCGAATCTTCCCCGGATTAAATGCAGGCGATAAAAGGTTCCTGAATGTCAGTCCCCCGAGCTCTAATCGGGATACCACAACCGTTTTTTTATTTCCAAGATTCAGGATGGTTTTCATCTCATCCCAGACCGGATACTTTCTGAAAAAGTTGTCTCTGAGAACCATATTCCCATCGCGGCCGGTATCGAACAAAAACTCATCGGTATATATTTTACCACCAACAGTAATTCCTGCTTGTATGATTGGCCGATGCTGGATAAAGTGCGTTTCATAAGCAACGTATCCGGCTGGGATTGCTGGCAGCGTGTCATGAAGGACCATGATCAGCTTGTCGTAATTAATCTCGATAACCTTGTTCTCGAAAAGTGAATTACCAATTATAGCATCTTCCTCGTTTCCCATATTTCCAGTGCGAATCAGTGTTACCTGATCCCAGACGAGACCGGCAATTTCAATCCTGTTTGAGCTGCTTGTAGGCGATTCATTGGTCCCATTTGAATTTGATAGCGATGTTTTGCCATCAAATTTCACTCCGGTTTTTCTGATAGATCGCTCATTTATGCTACTCATTCCGGCTCCAAGATCGAACTGGATCCTGATATCCGGATGGCCGTTAATGCTGCCTTTAAAATAAATGCGACTGCCACCCAGCTTAAAGGGAACGGTATCCGGAGTGCCAGGTACCCGGCCAGCTGGTTCAGCATACCTCGATATGCCGTTGTATTCTGCAGATATTCTGGTATAACAGCTATCCTTACCATGCAATAAAATGATGAAATCATAGATTTTACCAAAGCTTACATCGAATGTGATTGAATCAATATCAGTAATCATTGTTACCGTATGATTCTTTCGGGGCAGATCGGCCCAATAAGTATCCGGTCGGGATGCCGGATCAATATTCCAGAAGCCCTTTTTGAAGAGCGATCCGTCACGAACATCTGCGGTCGTTGAATGGGCCCTGATAATTGGCAAATCGGTTTGTGCTACCGATTTTTGAACTGGCAAAGCAAGAAATATTGTTGTCAGGATTGCAGATATGACGAGGATTGATCTTTTCATGGCGGCAATTTACAGCATTGGCTGGGCAATCTTGTTTCAGAATCGCCTTTTTCCCCATCTTTATAAAAAATTCTGTTTATGAAACTATTTGCCCTGATACCTATGATTTTATTGGGATTTTTACCTTTTCAGTCTGTTGCCCAGAAGGCCCTTCCAACCTATCTTACGGTTGAGAACATGGTTAATCCGATCGGCATCGATGTAGCGGAACCCCGGTTTAAATGGATGATGGAGGATGCCGTGCCCGGAGCACTGCAGAAGGCATATCGGATTATTCTGGATATCGATTCGGTAGCTGTGGCTCATGGCAAAGGTAAAATCTGGAATCCCGGCAAAATGTCGGGCAGCCAGTCGCACGCTTCTTATCGGAGTAAAATTCCATTGGTGCCATTTACCCGATATTTCTGGAATATCCAGTTATGGGATCAGAAGGGCAAAAAAGGCAAGCGATCAGCAGTAGCAAGTTTCGAGACCGGCATGATGGAGATGAAAAACTGGCAGGGATCCTGGATCACCGATGCCAACGATATTAACTTTAAACCGGCCCCTTATTTCAGAAAAGAATTTAAGCCAGCTGGAAAAATCAAATCGGCTCGTGCCTATATCACCGCCGCCGGGCTCTTCGAATTATCAATAAATGGCAAAAAAGTGGGCAACCACCTGCTCGATCCGCTTTATACCCGCTTCGATAAACGTAACCTTTATGTAACTTTCGATGTAACCTCTCTTGTAAAGGCTGATGCCATAGCCATTGGCGTACTTCTGGGCAACGGCTGGTACAATCATCAGTCGACCGCGGTTTGGGATTTCCATAAGGCCCACTGGCGCAACCGGCCACGGTTTTTGATGAATCTGCGTATTGTTTATGAAAATGGAGACGAGGAAACCATTGGCACCGGTCGCGATTGGAAAACTTCATCAGGTCCTGTAATTTTTAACAGCATCTACACTGCGGAGCATTACGATGCCCGTCTCGAACAAAAAGGGTGGGACTCCCCCAGTTTCAATGATGCTAACTGGGATCCTGCAGTTTCTATCGATGCGCCCTCGAAAAATATTGTCGCACAGGCGGTTCAGCCGATCCGTGCGGTGACCGAAATCCCTGCAAAAAGCGTGAAGAAATTCAATAGCCAGACCTACGTTTTTGATCTGGGACGCAATATTGCCGGGGTGAGCCGCCTGACTGTCAAAGGAGATAAAGGGACCGTAATCCGTCTGAAACATGCTGAATTGCTCGATAGCCTGGGCATGGCCGATCAGTCGAATATCAATGTTCATTATCGCCCGATTGGTGATTCAGATCCATTTGCAACCGATATTTTCATTCTGAAAGGAGAGGGCGATGAATCGTTTAGCCCGCGATTCAATTACAAAGGCTTTCAATATGTTGAGGTCACCAGCGATAGGCCTATCGAGCTAACAGAGAAGAATTTAACCGGATATTTCATGCACAGCGATGTGCAGCCTGCCGGAAGTATCAACTGCTCAAATCCGCTGGTGAACAAGATTTGGGAGGCCGCCAATGCTTCCTACCTGTCTAACTTTTTCGGCTATCCCACAGATTGCCCGCAACGCGAAAAGAACGGCTGGACCGGCGATGCCCAGGTTGCAGTGGAAACCGGGCTCTATAATTTCGATGGAATCACCGTGTATGAAAAGTGGCTGGCCGATCACCGCGATGAGCAAAAGCCCAATGGCGTTCTGCCTTCCATCGTGCCAACCGCCGGATGGGGCTACAGCTGGGGCAACGGTCCCGACTGGACCAGTACCATCGCCATTATTCCATGGAATATCTACCTGTTTTATGGCGATACCCACCTGCTGACAGACTGCTATGAGAACATCAGGAAATATGTTGATCATATAACTGAAATCAGCAAAGGCGGTCTTACCGACTGGGGCCTGGGCGACTGGATCCCGGTGAAATCGGTGACGCCCAAGGAATTTACCTCATCGATCTATTATTATACCGATGCGCTCATTCTCTCGAAAACAGCTAAACTGATGGGGAATACAGATGACCAGAAAAAGTATCTGAATCTGTCAAAATCAATTAAGGATTCCATTAATGCAAAATACCTTAATCGTGAGACAGGGATCTACGGGGAAGGATTTCAGACAGAGCTCAGCACGGCGCTTTTCTGGGGCATTGTTCCTGAGGATTTAAAGGCAAAAATTGCTGAAAATCTGAAAAATCGTGTTTTGGCAGATAATGGTCATATCGATGTTGGTTTGCTTGGAACGAAAGCCATTCTGAATGCCCTGAGTGAGAATGGTTATGCCGATCTGGCCTATAAGCTGGCTTCGGATGATGCATTTCCATCATGGGGTTACTGGATCGCGAATGGAGCAACTACTTTTCAGGAAAACTGGCCACTGAAAACCAATACCGATATTTCCCGTAACCATATCATGTTCGGTGAAATCAGTGCCTGGTTCTATAAAGGCCTCGGGGGTATCAAGCCTGATCCGGAGTTTCCAGGATTTAAAAACGTGATCCTCGAACCTCACTTTGTAAAAGGGCTTGATCATTTTGAAGCCCGACATACCGGCCCCTACGGCGAAATTGTATCATCGTGGAAACGTGAGGGCGACAAGGTAGTTTACTCAGTAACTATTCCGGCAAACAGCACTGCCACACTCAAACTCGAGGGTGGCAAGGTGATGCAGCTGGGATCGGGGGTGCACCAGATGACGCTGTAGAGAAGCCCATTTGCTTATTCCTCGGAGATAGTCTATCTTTGCAGCTTATTAAGGGTCGATGGCATTACGCGAAGAGTTTGAGAATCAGGGCAATTTTCTTTTTAAATACAGAGGGATACTACCGCTTGTCTTTTTAATTGCCGGCCTTGGGGCACTGGTTCAAACCCTGCTGCAAAAGACTGGCTTTCAGGATCCCGAAATCAAGGAAATATATAGGTTTTTCGCCCTTTTTATCAGTATTGCTGGTCTGGGAATTCGTGTTTATGCGGTGGGCCATACGCCGAAAAATACCTCAGGCAGGAATACCGACGGTCAGCTTGCCGATGAGTTGAATACCACCGGAATTTATTCGACGGTGAGGCATCCGCTTTATCTGGGTAATTTCTTCATGTGGCTGGGTGTTGCCCTCCTCACCGAAAATGTATGGTTTATTGTTTCGTTTATTTTTCTCTACTGGGTATATTATGAACGGATCATGTATGCGGAAGAGAGTTTTTTAATTAAAAAATTCGGAAATATTTATCTGGATTGGGCAAAAAGAACTCCTGCATTTATTCCGTCATTTAAAAATCATCAGGCTCCGAAATTGACTTTTAGCTGGAAAAAAATATTGAAAAAAGAAAAAAATGGTTTTTTTGCCATTTTCTTAGTGTTTTTTATTTTTCAATGCCTCCAGAATTTAATTAATGGCGATAAAATACTCAGCCTTAACTGGCTATTTTATGCAACCATTTTCAGCGGCGTTATTTATTTATTTTTAAAATTTATCAAGAGGACCACTAAGCTTCTTGATGAAGAGGATCGCTGAAATCAGACTGTCACATCTTTTCTTATTCTCACTTGTTACACATTTTTATTTTTTACTAATATTTTTTCATGGAATTTCATTCATTAAACATTATTGATCCTATTCTCCGGGCATTGGAAGAGGAAGGTTATACTAACCCTACTCCGGTTCAGGAACAGGCAATACCAATCGTATTACAGGGAACCGATTTACTCGGATGTGCGCAGACCGGCACCGGGAAAACCGCCGCTTTTGCGGTTCCTATCCTGCAGCTCCTCAGCGCAGGCCATTCAAACGAGAAGCGGAGAAAAATCAGGAGTCTTATCGTGACTCCAACCCGTGAGCTCGCTATTCAGATCGACGAAAGCTTTAAAGCTTATGGAAAATATACAGGCTTAAACTCCACCGTAGTTTTCGGAGGAGTGGCCCAGGGCCCGCAAACCACCATTCTGCAGCGCGGGGTTGATGTTCTGATCGCCACACCGGGCCGCTTGCTCGACCTGATGAATCAGGGATATATATCACTGAAAGATATCGAGATATTTGTATTGGACGAAGCGGATCGTATGCTTGATATGGGCTTCATTCACGATGTCAAAAAGCTGCTTGCCGCATTGCCGGTTAAAAGGCAGTCGCTCTTTTTCTCCGCCACCATGGCGCCCGAGATTATCAAGCTGGCAGCAACTATTCTGCACAATCCGTCAAAAGTGATGGTAACCCCGTCGGCAACCACGGTTGATACCGTTCAGCAGTCAGTTTATTTCGTTGATAAAGGCAATAAAAATGCACTGCTGGTAGATATCCTGCAGGATAAGAATATCAGAACAGCACTGGTTTTCACCCGCACCAAGCACGGGGCCGACAAAGTAGTCAAAGTGCTTCTGCGTTACGATATCAAGGCCGAAGCCATTCACGGGAATAAAGGCCAGAATGCCCGTCAGAAAGCGCTTGCGAATTTTAAAGATAAAAGCACCAGGGTTCTTGTTGCCACCGATATTGCCGCACGCGGAATCGACGTGGACGACATGGAATATGTAATCAATTTTGAACTACCGGAGGTTCCTGAAACCTATGTGCACCGAATTGGTCGTACGGGCAGGGCAGGGGCAAGCGGAACGGCTTATACCTTCTGCGATGCCACGGAAAAGCCTTTGCTTAAGGATATCGAAAAACTGATCCAGATCAGGATTCCGGTCAACGATAATCATCCGTTCCCGCTGATGGACCACAACGCCGTGAAACCCCCTAAACAGCAATTCCGTCGACCCGAATCCCGCAGACCTGAAACCAGGCGCCCGGAATCGCGGCAGCCCGAATCAAGGCCGGCATCGGCGATTGGAATAATTAAGAAGGCCAGGTACTGATATTGGAATGCTTCCATAGGGCAGGCTTTCTGCCCTCTGCCCTCTGCCCTCTGCCCTAATTTACTCCGATTAATTGCCTAACCAATTTTAATGCGCTATCTTTGATAGTATCAAATGATAGTATCATGACCCCACCATATAGTATCACCTCGTTGATTTTAAAGAGAGTTTCCTCCATTTCCGAGAAGATCGGCGAGGTGAATGCTAACTATCTGAGCCGGCCGGAACCTCAATTGCGGAAGCAGAATAAGATCAGGACCATACATTCCTCTTTAAAGATTGAAGGAAACACCCTCACGCAGGAACAGGTAACGGCAATCATCGATAATAAGAGAGTCCTGGGGCCGAAGAAAGATATTCAGGAAGTCATTAACGCCTTAAAGGTTTATGACGACCTCTCTGTTTTTGATCCGTTTTCATCAAAATCATTCTTGAAAGCCCATAAATTGCTGCTAAACAGATTGATAGATAATCCGGGAAAATACCGGAACCAGGGTGTGGGGATCTATCAGGGTCCGGAGGTGGCCCATGTGGCGCCGCCGGCTGAGAATGTTCCGTACCTGATGAACGACCTCTTCACTTATTTAAAGCGCGACGATGAACTACCACTCGTCAAGAGTTGTGTTTTCCATTATGAAATGGAATTCATCCATCCTTTTCTCGATGGAAATGGCAGGATGGGCAGGCTTTGGCAGACAATTACCCTCCGAAAAGCGAACCCCGTTTTTGAATTTTTGCCGGTGGAGGCCATGATTATCAAAACGCAGGACGAATACTACCGGGCCTTGTCGGCCAGCGATAATGCCGGAAATTCGACTGCATTTATCGAATATATGCTTCAGGTTATTGAAGATTCCTTGATTGAATTATTGAATTTCAATAGCCGGATTCTCACTGATATTGATCGTATTGAATACTTTGTTTCTATAACAAAAGATGAATTTTCGAGAAAAGATTATATGAATATCTTTAAGGATATCTCCAGCGCAACAGCAAGCAGGGACATCAGAAAAGGTGTTGATCTGAATTTCTTCGAAAAATCCGGAGAGAAAAATCAAACCAATTACAGAATACGGTTATCCAGATAAAGCTTAGTCTATTCGTACAAAATCGGATTCTTTTTCCAGTCCTGATCCTTGTTGAAGGCAAACCCGGTTACCCGAGGCCGACGTTCACGCAACCTCACCGATTCAATCCCCAGTATTTTGCCGGTCGAGCGCTGGTCTTTGCCGACATATCTCAGCTGCAGGGTGTAATTTCCCGGTTCGGGCCAGAAATCCAGTAAATGGTGCTCCCAATCGCGCACGGTGGCATCGTAGCCATTGAACGGACTGCCGATTTTGATTCCATTCAGATAGGCTTGCCAGATACCGTAATCAGGCGCTTTTGTTACCGCCAGCAACAGCCGGGTTGGTTTCTTTTCGGTTATGGTAAACGGGATATCGATCGATGCCTGATCGTTAGCCGGCGAGAACAGCAGCTGTCCCTGCATATAAAACTCCAGATCTTCCTGCACTGAACAGTTGCCTCCTTTAAACGACTTTTTCGCAACAATATCCTTTGCCGGAACAATGACATCAAGATTCGGCAATATCCGTTCCTCGGCCGTCGGAGTTTCACGCAAGCAGGTGGGTGTGCCGGTCTGGTACCAGTAGGCTACCGAAGAAACATCATCTTCCCGCTCGTTCCAGCTGTGCGAGCGCCGCTCAATATTCTCATCCGGCGATATCCATCCGTAATGCTCAATCGTGACTTTAATGCCGGTATTGAAAACGATGGGATCGGGTATATGCCAGCGGAAAGCCGACGTATGTCCGCCCACAATTCCCCATTGATCAAAATAAACGGTGCCAAAATAAGGCGTATTCACCCCGCTTTTTAATCCCCAGGCCGATAAAAAATAATCCTCGGTGCCTGTTCCCCAAATCGATGCATCAGCTTCACCATCGATATAAATTTTCTCGTCACCCTCTCCGAACCACGATGGACTTCGGGTACGCACCGCCATTACGGTTCCCACATAATGCCCCTTGCCTTTTGTATCGAGGATCATATAATCGCTGCCCGGTTTTGCCGGGTACTCCTGCCGGTAAAATGCATAGAAATAGGGAGTTTCAGCCGGCAGCTTATCTTTCTTTATCCAATCGATATTATAATATAAAAGATTGATATTCTTCTCTTTACTTTGATTTACGATTTCAATCCTGATCGACTTCTGAAAAGGCATTGGCCAGAAAGAATTATAGGAGTCGGCATCTTCCACAATGATTGGCAGACTGATTACTTCGGATCGTTTGCCAAAGCAGTTGGCAAAGAAATCGCCGAATGGTACCTCAATATCTGGTTTTTCATGGCCATCATAAAATATCCGGATAAGCATCTCCTGATGGGTGGCTGAGCCGTTGATGGCCCAAGGATGCTTGCCCGGTCCGAGAAACGTATACCACATGTGAGTGAGCACACCCGGACCTTTTACATCCAGCACCACCTTGCTTTTACCTGGCAGCACTCTGGAATTATCGGCATTGTGCGAGATCGGCTTTCCGAGCGAATCAGTCTTGGTTGATGTTGCCCGCATGCTGCGGCCATCGATTGGCCTGATCAGATCAGACAATATCGCGCCGCCGACCACACTGTCGGACCGCTGTTGACAGGAGGTGCCCAAGAGTATCAGGGTGATTGTTAACAAAAGGGGAAGGAAACGTTTCATTGTGAATAAATTATATATGATTAGATTCCAATTCAGAATTCTTCATTCGAATCTCAACTATCTTACTTCAAAATTCAATTTTTTACACACCGCACCGAGCACCCAAAATACCTCCGGTCTTCCTGCCGGGCAATCCCCGGACTATCAGAGCAAATTCCGCGGCGCCAGCCATTATCGCCGTCAATCGTGGAGGCAGTCCAGAAATAGCCGGCATAGCCATCGCTCTGGAAACCTTCGTATCCGCGACAACCGCCTGGCAACGCCTTAAATCCGTAAGCATCGGTTCCATTGCCCAGCTTCCAACCTGAAGCGGATTTTAGTTTTGTGCCCGCCTCTCCTGAGGTTCTCCAGTCGCGATGAACTATTTCATTATCAGCTATCCCAATGAATTTTTCGAGCTCCAGCCATTCCCGGTCAGTGGGCAGGTGCCAGCCCGATGGGCAAGCCGATCTTGCCGCCACCCAATTGTACAGCACTCCGTATTTTTCAAACTCTGCCCGCTTGCGTGCCTCATCGGCATTAACGCCATCATATCCATAAACATAGTGACACTCCTCCTCAAACAGACCGGTATACACCTTATCCACCTGGGGCAGAAAAGCCAGGTTTTCCGCCATCCACGTCTGCTTGCCAATCACCACCGCCTTGTACTGATGCCCGTCGCGAGCATCGGTGAAGGTTTCCTGCGCCTGCGCATCCAACGGTAAAACCAGAAGACAAATGGTAAGGAGCTTAATGGTAAAGGATGTTAGGGACGGGGCCCCGCTCCCCGCCTCCGCGGGGACAGGCTTCGCGGGGATGACAACTCTTCGCGCACGATTACTTGTATGCTGCCTTGAATCTCCTCCTTCGGAATTCGGAATTCTAAATTCGAATCTCATCATTCTTACTTCATTTTTCCTTCATTAATCTCTCAATTTCCTCCACCGTTCGTGGCAACCCCGCCGTCAGGTTCTCGCATCCGGTTTCGGTAATTACCACAGTATCCTCGATCCGTACCCCCAGCTTTTCTTTGGCGAAAACAGCCAGCGGCTCATTGGCGAAAACCATGCCCGGCTTCAGTACCGAGGGTCCGCCACCCACATCGTGCACAGCCAGACCCACATAATGTCCGAAACCGCCGCCAAACTGCTTCATCAGCTCCGAATCGGGATTAAATCCCTTTTTAATCAGGATCTCACGAACCTCCTTATCGCATTGCTCGGCGGTCAGTCCGGGACGGTATGTTTTCATGCAAGCCTCATGAACGGCATTGCATGCTTCATAAATCTCGCGCTGGCGGGGTGTAAATTTGCCATTCGCCGGGAACGAAACGGTAATGTCGATATCGTAATTGTGCACATCCGGACCGGCATCCACCACCAGGAAATCGCCATTGGCCAGCGTCCGCTCATATCCGTGGTGATGAAGATCAGAATGATTTTCATCGGTACAGATAATCGTGTAATAAGCCAATTCTCCGGCTCCCCTTTTTTTGCATGAATATTCAAACAGTGCGGCCAGCTCCTGCTCGGTAATCCCCGGCTTACAGGCTTTCATCAGGTCGATGTGCGCCTGCACGGCTAATTTGCCTGCCGTGCGCATCAGGGCAATCTCGGCGGGCGACTTGATCGTTCGCAACTCATGGATATAGGCCGAACAATCTTTAACCGTTACCCCCGGAAATTTGGTTTTCAGGTTGTCGGCAAACTGCTTTTCACGCGTTGGCCTGCCATCCCATTCATTCTTTACCATGGTGAAATTCAGCGTTCCGGCCTTCTCGCCTGAGCACTCTCTGGCCAGCTCCTCGGGAGTCAGACAGGTATAAACCGTCTTGACTTCGTTCAGCCTGCTGGTCAGGTATGCCTTCAACTCATTCGGCCTGAAAACTTTGTTAAAGCCGGCATCCGGAGTCTGACTGGCAAACAATATCGATTCCCTTTTCACCCCATCAATCACCATAAAGGCATTCTCGGTTTCCACCCCCGACAGATACAGGAAATTGTTGTTCTGCATAAAGGAATAATACCCGGGGAGCGATGCAGCCCCCTGAATGATGATCAGCCCATCGGGAAATTTCTCCATCATTTTCGCCCGGCGCGCGGCATATTCCGCTTTGTCAAACTGCAGCTTTTGCGCACTTACTGGCAAAAATAAAGCAAACAGAAAAAAGGTGAGGAGGCTAATGGCGAGGAGTCTAAAGGTTAGAAGGTTAGGAGCTGAGGACGTTAGGGAGGAGGTCCCCGCCTCCGGCTGCGCCTTCGCGGGGATGACAACGCTTCGACGATAATGACTTCTCGGCTGCCTTGAATCTGTAATTTCAGAATTCAAAATTCTCAATTCGAATCTCATCTTTGTTTAATTGACTAATTTAATGGATTGAAATTACTCATCCCAACCGATATATCTCCTACCCCCAATGAAATTAATAAACCTCCTAACCTTTATCCTATTCTTAGCTTCCTCTTGTTCCCATGCTCCCCTGGTTTCCAAGGAGGATATGGCTTTTCTGGAGGATATTACCCGTGCGGTGGTCGACAGTTCACGGATTCTTCCCGGACAGGATCTGCCGCCGGCTATCCGTTCGTTCGGTCCCAACCGGTCGGGCATTACTTTGATAAAACCCGGTGGCCGCGACTGCTATCCTTCGTTCTGGATCCGCGATTATGCCATGTCGCTGGAAAGTGGGCTGATTACTCCAAAGGAACAGCTTGATATTCTTTTATATACCGCCGCCCGCCAATCGGACTCCACCTGGAGAACGAAAACCGGCAGCCTGGTGCCCATCGGCTCTATACCCGATCATATCCGGATAAACGACGGATTGCCGATTTATTTTCCCGGCACCTATGTTTATGGAGATCAAGGTAATGAAATCTGGAGGCAGCCGCCCTTCTGCGATGAGTTTTATTTTATCCACATGGCCTGGTATTATCTGAAATCCATAGATGACAAAGGGTTGCTGAATCAGGCGGTGAATAATATCAACCTTTATAAGCGGCTCGCGATGGCGTTTGATGAGGTGCCGTTCAAGCCTGATCATCAGATGGCTTTTATCAGCGATTCTTTGCCAACCTGCGATTTTGGTTTTCGCGATGTGGTCTCGATGACCGGCGAGGTCTGTTTCGGCTCGCTGCTCCGGTACCGGGCGGCGCTCGAAATGGCCGAAATATCAGGATGGATGGCTCAGGTATCTGAAAAAAATGCAGGATTGATCGGACCTGTTGATTATCGTAAAAATTCAGCCGGATACCGGTCGGTTGCCTATAAAATCAAGCTATACCTGGCCGAAGTCTTTGCGGAGGAACGTGGTTTGCTGAGGGCCAGCACGGGCCGCAGCAAAGAGCCCGACGTTTGGGCCACTGCCTTTGCAATCTATA
>Ga0114951_10004543_pt1 | contig 13446 bp, 27 predicted proteins | sample AM7aDNAmetaG_FD_88677 | JGI IMG/M metagenome (GOLD analysis project Ga0114951, IMG submission 88677) | Freshwater microbial communities from Finland to study Microbial Dark Matter (Phase II) - AM7a DNA metaG | ecosystem: Environmental > Aquatic > Freshwater > Lake | place: Finland: Lake Alinen...
ATTCCCTTATTTCAGCAGGCTTTCCCATTATCTCCCCCATCAACTTTCTTTTTTCCTACCCCGTTTAACGGCTACGATACCTGATTCTTCTTTAGGTTTGCGTGCTTCAAGCATGGCATCTGCTATGGTGTATGCCCTTTCTGCTAGTGTTGTTTCGGGGTGGTTATCTTTATACGCCATTACTAACCCAACCATACTAAACATAGCAAAACAATCTCTTAGGTCTTGTTCATTCATAACCCCTCCAACCCATCATGCCATGTCCAACCAAACGCAAGTTTATGGGTAAGCCTATGCCACCAGTTAGGTTTTTTATCGGAAGGCTGTTTGACCAACCCCCCTTGCATCGACCAATAGCCAATATATTTAGGTGGTGTCCAAACCCTATATTTTTGACCTGATACGCCGTAGATAATCTCGTCACTCATAGACCTAACCTACTTTCAAACACTGACTTTAACGCCGCATATACATCTTTGGCTTGGTAAAGGTTTAGGGTTTTAACAAACTCAATAGCATCAAACTCATTCTTGGCTACTGGTCTTTGTACTGGTGGTGAATAGTCCCTAGCAAGCAACTTCTTAATGTCGACCTTCTTGGGCTTCTTAACTTTAGTATAGCCCTTGTTTTGCGTCTCATAAGTACGTGAAGATACGTTATAAATAAAAGTATTTTTCTTACCAATGCCCGAGTAGTTAGTACGGGGTACAGATATACGAGCCAAGATTCCTCGGTCATATAAACTTTTAAGCGTAGTGGCTATACTTGAATCAGTCTCTTTACCAAATACATCTTTCACTTGGGCAATCGTAGAATCAGGGTTAACTTTAATCCAGTTATAGATTTGTTCGCCTAGTGGTGTTTTCTTTTCTGTTGTTTGCACTTCATTTACCCCCCATGATTGGATTGTTTTCATCATTTCAGTTCTCATATCAGGCATTTTTCTTCTCCTTTTTCTTGACAGGTTTTTCTTTAATTTCTTTATCCAATCTATGTGCTTCCATTAACACGTTACTTAGTTCACTTAGTCTTTCTTCATACACTTCGAGCATCTCGGTTACTGCCCACAAAGCGGCACTTTCAAGATCACTAGACTCTCGTTCAGCTAATATTTCTACTACACTTTTAATACTGCTTAACTTGTAACTAATTTCCTCAACGGCACAGCTTGCTTCCCAAAATCCCATCATTTTGACACCTCATCACAACGCTCAATCAAAGCGGCATAGCCACATACATCTACTAAGTTATCCCGATGGCTTGGGTCATTAGCAAAGCGTGCAACTTTAACCAACATCATCATAGCGGCAACATCTTTAGCCGTGATAGTAAAGTTTCCGTCATCTAGGTTATTCATGTACGCACTCCACATAATCGCTATAGTCTTCAGGTTCTTAGCGGGATGCCCATAAGTTTTTTCTCTATCGCCGTATATAATGGCTTGTGCTTCTTCTAGTACAGATACTTTGGTTTTCATACGTAGTTTTTCTTTCTTTGGTTTAACAGTAGTATCGTGCGCCAACTCCGCTAGGTCTCCCTTGCTTATGGTTACACCTACTGCCGCTGTTTCTTGGTGTGCGATTTCTTCTAGTACTTCTGCTACTTCTTTGCTTGCTTTATCTAGTTCTACTTTAGTCCAACTCATTTTAATTCTCCTGTTTTTATTAACAAATCAAATGTCACCCCAACATCAGGCAACCCTACTTCTAACAACAACTGCAACTGCTCAATACCCCCTTCATTTACTACAACTGCGACTCCTCCAGCATTCATAATCTGCATAAGGTTCTTATCTTGTAATGCCGTAGGCATACCCTTACCTGACTTAGCTTCGATACCTATGAATCTTCCTTTGATACAAGCGACAAAATCAGGCACGCCACTAGTGCCAAACCCACTAGTAACTGGTGTAAAATAGTACGCCTTATGTAATTCAAGTAGTTTCTTAATCGCATTTTTTACTTTCACCTCAGGTTTTGTTGCCATACATATCCTTTATTTCGGGTGTCTCCAATACGTAAAATATAGAGTCACTTATTTTCTTACCAAGTCCCTCAACTGTTACGCCTTGGTCTACAATCATAAGTACGGAAAGCGAATCTTGTATCCAAACAGGTAAGTCCTCCTGCTTAAAAGTTTCCCTCATTTTACTCTTACTACTTGGCAGTGTAAAGTCATTAAGCTCAATCATACCACTAGGTAAAACACTAACCCGCCATACATTCTGTAAGGGCATATTAAACTGCTCTTGAATCATCTGTAAACAAACATTTAGAAACGACGTATTGTTGGTTAGCCCATCAAATAACGATTTATCAACCATCTCCCAATCATAATGCACACTCTCCCTATCAAACGCATAGTTATACAGCTGTCCAACTGTTGTCATTACTTCTCCTCAAAGTAGCACCCAGTAGATGCCTGTTTCCTGTTTCATCCCAACATCTTCAACAAACTCGCCTTTGTCTGTTACATCTAATACAAACAACTTCCCACGCAAGTCTTCGGGTAGGTCTGCGGTGCTGTTGACTTGGGTAACTACTTTGTCAATCTCGTACACTACACTGTTAGGTCTTACCCATATCATACACTTCTTTGGCTTGTAGTCATAATACTTTTCAATCTCTTTTTTGTTTTCGACAGCCCAGCTAATAGCCTCAGCCATCTTAGGTGTAGCAGGTATATACCCTATGTTGTGCATATGCAACAGCTCAGGAAAAGCGGTAGTAAAGTCAATACGCATCTTATTGTTTACCTTAGCGTGCATCTGACTACTTTTATTATGAATTTGTCTATCCATACCAAGTTCATGCTCAGCCTTTATTTCGTCAAAGCTAAAAGGTTTAAGGTATGTACTCGCTTGTTTGATGATGTTCTTCATATGCTTGGAATACCTAGACTCATGTTGGCTCTTGTTCCAACGCCCATACTTATCATTACTAATCAGTCGGCTACGCACCCAATACTTTTCTTCGGTATCATACCCAATCCCGCCAAGCTCTTTATCAGGGTCTCTGATATCGTGTACCTTAAGAGATGTCTTTACCTCAACCCTATTCGGTGGTACTTGCTCATCAAAAAAGCTAGTCCTGTTCCCACCCAATGTAAACGTCAGTAAAGGATTTTTCTTCTTGACTTCATTCATTAGATCAATAACTTCTTGTAATACATAGGAACCTAAAAACTCTTCGTACTTAATCATTATCATTACCTTTCTTACGTTCTAGTTTTAACGCTAGGTTAATTGAATATGCTATCTCCTCCCAAGTCGCTCTGTCTAAGACAACGGGGATTAGCTCTTGCCCTTTATTGATTAGCGTAAACTTATCAAACAAGTACTTACTCATAGCCAACTGTTGTTCTTTAGTATGAATCTTCTCGGGCTTTTGTTTCTTCTTGCTCATGTTTTTCCTCAGGTTTCTTTCATATTCTTTTTCTCCAAAAAGGTCTAATCTCTGCCTCCAATACAACTAAAGTAAAAAGTACCCACCAATACCACTCAGCTTCACCCTTCTCCAATACAAATCCTACTAAGATAGCCATCATGTTCATTTGATCTTACTCTCCTTAAGTTTCTTAATTCTGTCTGCTTTTCTTAAATCATGTGAGTGTAGCTTTTTACCAACGGACTTCGGTACTTCCCCCGCCTTCTCCGCAACCTTAGCAGCTTTCTTGCGGCTCACTACTTCTTTATCTGATAGCTCAAACATATGCTTAGCACCTTTAGCCTTCTTGCCTTCCTTCACGATTAACTCTTCGTGCGACCATGCTTTGCTTGGTGCTTCTACAATCTTGCCTGACTTCTCTTTAATTGCTGGTACTTTTACTGTTAGTTTTTTACTCATGTTAGTATTCCTTAACTTATACCCATGATTTATATGGGTCATTTGATAATTCCCCGAGTGGGACTTCTTCTATTTTAAAGGGTTTTGCTTGACGATAAGCATCTCTTTGGATTTTAGGAATTAAACCTTTCTCGTTAACTTCATTGGCTCTTGTCGACCAGTTATACCGATTTAATTTATAAGCATACCTAGCAACAGCATCTAACCAAGACTCAGGGATTTCATTAGGGTTTTTAAGAGTAACAAAGTCTTCCCAATGCGTATCCAAAATATCCCCCCATGAAGATTTAAATTCAACTAGGGGTAGCATTACTCTAGCGTACTCAGTAAAAGTTTTGAGCTTCTCACGAATAACTTTAGTTTGCTTGCGATCTAATAGATGACGAACTTCTCGGAATACTTGTTGTGGCTTCCAAAATGTTTCACCTTTGGTTTTATAGAAAATAACATCACCTTGTTTAAGTGTGTAGTATTTGTACCCTTCATTCTCTGTGGATACTTTTAAGTACTTATTACCTCCATGGCTATACATACTCATATTCTGTGGAAGATTGAAGTCATAAAAATATAAAACCGATGGGCTACAAAAACTATGTTTTGATGCGTGAATGATGATAGTGTCTATTTCCCCCTCACGCTTAAGCGTAATGCTGCGTAAGTTTCTTGCGTTATCTGCGTGTTCGGGTTTGTCGTAGTAACTCCATGATATACAGGATAAGTAATACTCATTATCGCTAACCTTAACTACTCGTTCCCATGCACGATTACGCTGACCAATAGGTCTAACATCTAACTCTTTACGTTTACCTTGTAATGGTTTGATACTCTCGTATCTTTTCTTTGCCATATCAAAGTCTGTTCGAACTCCGTTGCTACGCTGTACATCATAAGGGCTTCTGCCCCAACCATAAGTTCCCATGATTTACTACCTTTCGTTTGTATTTACTGCGTTTAAAATATCTGATACTGATTTAGATATAGGTGTTAATACTTTGGTAGAAGAAAAACCTTCTCGCCATTCCCCATCACCCCAATTTACATACACACCTCTCGGTGGTTCTTCATCAAAGTTTAACCATTTAGGGCAGTCTGAAATAACTCCTACCCTCCCATCGTTATGTAATACCCATTGTTGTTTCATATCATGCCTGCCAATCAATCTCTATACTTCTACTAATACGCACCATCTCCCATGGGTCGTTACCAAAGTATCTTTCCTCGACATCATCTGATTCTTCCCCAATGCGGCAAAATGCACCATCTACTTCTACACCTAAGTCATCATTCCGTTCTCTTGCCTTATCAAATAATGCGTGATGGGCTTGCACTTCGTCGTATTCGTCATACCACTTAACCGAATCACAATAGAAGCGAATCTCATATTTCTCCTCATCAACTGTGAAGTAGTCCTTCTCATCTTCACTCCAACATAAGGCTGTTTCAGGGTCTAGCTTAGACTCAGCAACAAACCCCCAAAAGTCATCCTTGTTATTAAAGGCAATCTTATATGCAACCCCTGACCTATATCCCATCTCATGTTTCCTTTCGTTGGTGGCGGGGGTTAGGGGGTGTAGATACTGCTTTTACTATGTCCCAACCATTACGCCTTCTTTGTTTAAAAGTTACATATGGCACACCATATTCTCTGCACCATACATTGATTGGCTTAGATTCTTTACCTATCTTTACCATTACACATCGCCTACTATTTTGATTTTGTTCTGCCTTAGAAATCCATCGCACATTACTAGGCATATACCCCTTGTTGTTATTGATTCGGTCAAGCGTTAGCACAGGGTCATAGGTATCTTTAATATCTTCTAGAAAATTATCAAAGCTATCCCATCGTTTGCATACAGTAATACCCCTACCACCATAGTCTGCATAGCGAGGATTACTAGGATTACCACACCTTTGCTTCATGTTTGCCCATATCTTATACAAGCGATTATTGCCTGACATACCATGCGATTTAGCTGGCATACTAACTCCTTAATCATCCATATGAATCGACTGACCAGTAGTGGGTATGTCTTTGCATCCACCTACAATGCACCATAGAACGGGACTAGTCCAATGCCCACCCCAATCACCCCCAACATATCCATCACTAAGTATAACACAGCACTCGGGTACAATGTTCTTATCCTTGAGATACTTAGTGATACAACTAGGACTTGTGCCACCACCACCCTTAGGTTTAGTAGAAGCCATTAGCCTATCGCCATCACCCTGACCATACACTTCATGACCCGCTACCTCGCCATCCCAATACAGTAAGTCAACTAACTCGGGATTAACATTGTTCATAATACCCACTACCTCCGAGAGAAAACGATTGACTGCATTACCTGATATAGAACCCGATGTATCAACTGCAACCACAATCCTACCCATCGTTTCGCTATACGTACTAGGTAAATACATATCGTTTTGTAGCCATCTACGATTAGGTTTACGCCAAGTAGATTCATCTTTACCCGCACATAGTGCTGATACAAACTCACGCAACGCTTCACGCCAGTCAACCTTAGCACTCATCAAATCCGTAAAGCTACGGGATACATCACCACCTACCTTACCCGCTAAGATCGCACCTTGTCGTATAGCTTGGTCTATCTGCTTACCCAACTCTTGCTTTTCTTCCTCGGACATAGACTCGCCATCTTCCCAACCATGCTCGTCAAGACCACCGCCCTCGCCCCCGCCATCGTCATCATCGAGTAACGCAAAGACCTCGCCCGAGTTAAGCCCACGATACTTCTCATCGTATAGCCCGCACTTAGGTAGCTGTACAAATCCATTTGACCTCTTGCCTTCATCTGCAATCTCCAAGTTAATAACGTAGTCACAGGCACGATTAGCTTTCTGTGCGTTCTGTTTCCATAAGTGTTTCCATGTAGCAATATGCCTATACATCTTGTGCTTGTTCTCATGCAATATAACGGCACGCAACTCAGGGTCAGTCAGCTTAGCAATAAAGTCACGACCATAAACTACATCACGCCCATTGGTATAAGCCGTTGGACATTTGATAGGGTCTGACTCGACCTTAACGCTACCGACCATAAGCACACCGCTATACGCTACAAACGCTGGTGTTTTCATCAGGTCAATATGACTGCGTTCAACCCGTTGTTCTTGTGTAAGATTCTTTACTGTTGTTAGGCTCATTTCTTACTCCTGTTTAGATACCGCACCGCAAACTGGATTACATCGTCATAACACTTATGTTTATCCTTATCGGTAACCATCTTCTGCCGTAATTCTTCTAGCATTGATAGGGTTTCATCGGTTACATGAATTGTTGGGTTCTTACTTACTTGAAAATCGAATTTCATACATCCTCCTTATTGTGCAAACAAATAGTTATTGGCAGTAGCCCACTTAACAAACTCTGTGCTAGTACCTACGACTGACTTCTTGCTAGTCCGCATCACGCTAGTAGCGAATAGACCTTGTGCTTCCTTACTAATACGGCTCATGTATTTAATCCACTTGTTGATAGTATCTTTCTCTACCCTTTGGACAGCCGAGTACACAAGCATACAAACTGCCGCAGGACTCTCAGGTATCTGTGCTTTTACAGGGTCAGCCATAATAGAATCCCACGATGGCAAGTCACTAGCTAGCTTCACCATATTGAGCATATCGTAGCAAGCCCTTGCACCAATCGTACCCTTGATAGCACAACCAATAACATCTTCGGGTAAACCACGAGTCTTTTTAATAATGTTACTTGCCTTCTCTAAACTTCTATGCGTAACGAAAGCGGGTCGTGGTGTACGTGGGTCGTTGATGTACTCATTATCTTTAGGGTCTGCGTAGTCCTCGAATGAAGCGAGCATCTGTGGAAACTCTTTTACAGTTAAGATAACCTCAGGTGCTATGCCATTATCTAACGCATAGTCTTCAATCCACTCATCAGCCGATGGTTTACGAATCTTCACTACCGACACCCTATTGCGACCATGCGGAGGCAATACATCTCCAATACCCTCAGTCGCTAAGTTAGTAGTAGCAAATACAATCGAACCCTCAGGCAAGTCATATACACCCAATGATCTTTCTTGCATTAGTCGTAAGCACGCATTGAATACAGCCTTACCTGTCTTACCAATCTCATCGAGCATGATAATAACTGGTCTGCCAGTATGAAAGCCGAACTCCTCGTTAGGTATAAAGCTACACACCTCAACCCCATTGACTTCACGAATCTTAGGGATAAGAAAGTCACCTACATCTTTGGTAGTCATATCCACATAACACACATGGTAGTCGGGGTGCATCTTAGCTAGCATCTTTAACATACTAGACTTGCCAATACCCATCTCACCTTGAAATAAGACTGTATCTGTATCACCAATACGGCTTACCAACTCTGCACCTTGTTTAAGGGTAACTGATTTATATAATTCCATGATTCAACTTCCTTTCTTTGGTTTAAATAGAAAACTTCTTTAACATCTCATCAACTGCGGACTTCGTACTAATTCTTAAGTCTTCATCTTTACGCAAGTCGTTAGTGCTTATACCACTTAAGTTATATTGCATCTCTTTGCGTAATTCTTCCAACTGCATATCGTTTGTTACATTAAGGTGTTTTAATAAATTACACAACTCCTCGGTGTTATCCATCATTGAGTCAAATAGCTTTTGCTTACCCTTTGTTTCATCTAGCTTTGTGGATAGATGTTTTAACGCTGTGTAAGTCTTGTCCCATACATCTTTCATAGAAGCCTCAATGCGTACTTTATAGGCACTAGCGTAACGTTCTTGTAACTCCTTGATACCCGCTTCACCGATGTCAACCCTAAAATCTCCAGCCTCGGGTACAGGGCTAAACGTGTAGTACATACCAAACTTAGACCGAACCTTATCTACTGCGGGGTATTCTTCCCTGTTAAACAGGTCGCCCAACTGAAAAGCCGCTTTAGTTACAAGAACATCGTACTCACCCAGAAACTCTGTAACGGCATCACTAAACATGTTTTCGTATTCAGCTAGCTTTGCCTTGTAATCAAAGAACAAAGTAGACGGCAACAACCGACTGCCCGCATCTGACCAAGGACTTGTTTGTGAGTAAGACCAGTTACGGATAATTGATGATAGTTTGCCTATCTCCGCAAGTTTCTCTGACCCCGCCAACAAATTCTTATGGTAGTTCCCCGCCTTAGTCTTGGTATTCTTACTTGCATCAACCTCAGCCGACACATTCTTATCTAGCTTGCGTGCAGTCCACACACTAATAGACAAGTCAACCAACATAGCACTACTACTGATCTTTGAGTAAGCAAAGTCTTTATCATCTTGAATCATATAAACCTCTCGTAAAAGAAAAAGAAAAAAGGCAATCCGTAACATTACGGAAAGCCCACAACTACAACCACTACTAACTAATACTACATTATACTACCTTATACCTACCTAGTCAACCACACAATAAGTAATACAGGAAAGGCAATCAACCCAAATACTGTACAGAATCCCACGATTGAATTGCCTAAGAACTCCCACGCTAACTGCCAGTCATCTTTAAACCGAGTAACTGAACAGGCATACTCCGCATCTCTGAACGCTTCGCTTACTGTGCGGTGTGTCTTGTTACTATGAATGTATTGTGCGGGGTCAAGTACAGATTCATATTCCTTACGTTGCTTCTTGGCTATTATTTTCTTTCGCATATCATTTCCCTATCGGTATGTATTTACTAGGCGTGACTAGGCTAGGTATAACCCTGATGTCGTCAAGTCTTGCCTGTTGTGGGTGTACTGTCGGCACATAGGGTTTATCCTTAGGCACGAACGGCATTTGCTTTGCTACTTTCTTGTGTACTTTTTTTGTTGGCATTTGGTTCTCCAATATATTGGCGGTTAATAAAGTCTTCGTACTTCTCATCATACTTACGGCACTTCAGATACTCCCCAAACATATAATGCAAGGGGTTACGCTCGTTTATCAGGTCACGTTTCTCCTGTGTAGTTACTAAAGTTTTGATTAGGTGCGTAATACTATTCTCGTTCGCTTCCTCTGCCTTTGTTTTACGGCTTCGACTACCTTTTAAAATTCTAATACTCATGTCGTTCTCTTTGGGTTAGTTGTTGATAATTCTTTGGGGTTATGGATATATTGATATGCACCTTTGTTAAAAGGTATTGCTACTGTAAACCCTCTAACTACTCTATTGGCAATCTCATCACCACAAGGCATACAAACCTTATAGCCTAAGTCCCAACGTTTCTTTGCTACTTTGTCATCACACTTATGGCATCTCATATCAAAGCCTTTGCTATATAGTTACCCAACGCTATAAAAAAGACGGCAAACACTACGCCTACCATCGCCAACACACATATATTTAAAAAGTCTTTCATTACAATTCCTTTCCCACCCAGTACCCGATTAGGATTGCACCCCAAATAACCGAGAGTAATAAAACGGAATGTACACCTGAGCAATACAGCCCATACACACCAGTTAATAAGCATAGTCCACCTAAAAATAAAATAAACATATCGACTTCCTTTCTTGGGTTTTCCGTAAAGTTACGGGTTTGGTTAAAAAACTTAGTGAGGTAAGCTGAATTCAAAAACAAAAACAACTTACCCTCTAAATCTTTTGCTTGGTTATTAAATTATTTCGACCTCTGCTATTTTCTCGCAGTCCTGTTCGGGGTTAAGGTCAGAGCTTGGTTATAGTAGTGTGATAAGTCAGGGGAATTAAAGGCTTGGCGTGCATATGCAACAACCAAACGAAATCCATAACTTTCTATATAACTTTGCCGTAGGGCTACTTCTCGGTGTTCGATGTATTAGTTTGTCGGTTCTGATATGCTTGCTATTGATAAATCTTTTTTGGCGACCCGCAACTCTGAGCCTTTCGCATACCTCTTGCAGTGGTCTGTTATCCCACAACCTTAGCTTGAATACTTCTGCTACCTACGCCTACCCTACACCTAGTGCATTGTAACTAGGCATTTACCTGATTGTTAAAGAACTGTGGTAATGCACCGAATGGTTAGGGAGTTCTCACCGCCTAGGTTTCCGTAACGCTACGGAATCACTTTGTCCCACTTGATACATACTTCTACCACTAATAGATACAGTATACCAGCTTACACTATGTTTGTCAAGTCACACTAAGTATGTTTTGTGGTGTCGTTAGACCGCCGATCCTTGTGTTGCTTGTTCCTGTTGTACTCGGTTAGATGGTCTAGTTAGTAACTTACCTCTGTTGCCTACTTTGTATCTAGCTTGGACTGTTTTAATGTTCAGATGGTATTGCTCAGCTATTTCTTTGAGCGTCATTTCTCTGCCGTTGATCTGCACCACTATGCCCTTTAATTTATGCTTTGTTTCAGGCTTAGAAACTTTTGTGACAGTTGTCAGCTTTTGTTTTAGCTTTAGTTTTAGCTTTAGTTTTTGGTTTTGGGTGTAAGTAGTTTTCAGCAATCGCCTCAGTTCTTTAATATGTTGCACGATGTTCAGTTCCATTATCAATCCCATGTAGAGTCGTAGTTTGTATCTTGCTGGCTTGGCTTATTAAAACCTGTTTTGATTGGGGTAGTTGGGTGTGGTGTTGAGTTGAGTAATGCGTTAGGTGCTTCTTGTCTTAAGTAGTCTACTAGCACTCCTCTTGCCATTGTTGCTGTGCCTATGTGTTTTTGCCTTGACAGGATATTTAACTGCTTTAGTAGCTCGGGTGACATGCGAATTGCAAGAATTGCGTCTTTTACGTCTTGTTTTTGACTGTTCATTGTTAGTCCTTTGTATGTTCAATGATGTATCAGAATGGGTGTTTCTGAGTAGTCAAAGTATACCATATGAGTAACGAGATTTTGGCTTTTAATTTGTTACTCGCAGAGTAACGCAATCCGTAACTTTACGGAAACTCGACTTTTTTGGGGTATATGGTGATACGTGGTGTATTTTACTGTATTTGCACAACTTGCACAAAAAGTGCCTATTTTTTAAGCACTGGAATAATACCCCCTTATAAACATTGATTCTGCACGAATATTCTTCTTTTCCACTATTTTCCGAATGAGAAAGCTGGAGAGAAAACGCATGTAGCTCATTGAGTAACACCTCTACTACTACTAACTTTTTCATAAATATATATATATAGGAATAATACAAAAATAAAACCCTGCGAGCCTTGTGCCATATGGGCTAGAGAATTTTCCAAGTGGTCTGGAATAATTGTGCAAGTTGTGCTGTTTGTGCAGTTATATTATGCACCACTAAGTTATACCAAGTAGCTACACACAACGACTTACTACGACACACCAACTTTTATGATAGTAGTGATAGTTTAGACAATAAAAAACCCTTAAGAAAATGAGGGCGTAAAAAAACCCGCCGAAGCGGGTTAAGTGGTACAGGGTTTGCTTACTCTGTTTCGTTACTTGATAGATCGATTCCCTCTGATTCTAGGTAATCCGCAATGGCTTCGATTAAACTCATTCCATTATCAATACTTGATTCTATTTTTGTAAGTGATTCAGTAGCAACGTCAGAGAGTTTCCAAACATTTAATAGAGCGGAAACCATTTTAGCATTATCGTCATTCCCGCCTGTGGATTTCTGGCTAGCGGGTTTGCCCTTACCCGATCTCGGATTAGTGCTTGTAATCTCCTTATCTCCTTTGATTGCTTTAGCTACTAACTCGTAGTAATCCCCTGCGGTACGTTTAGCGATACCCTTAGCCATCACAGTATCAATAAAGGTCAATTTGAATTGCGTAGTTTGCTTATACTCAATCGAATCTTTTTTAGCTTTCCGTAAGTCTACGGGTTTGAACCCTGTTTTTACAATCGATTGGACAACGGCATTAAGTGAATCACTAGCACTCATAAAACCTGTATATGCTTCTGCTACACTTGACGCCATTTCGATAATCTGAATATCAGGAATTGCAACGGGTTTCTTATCGGATTTCCCTTTAGGGTTTGCCAATGTAGTAACCATATTGCCTAATGCTGTTTTATTTGCTGTCTTCATAATAAGTATTCCATTTCATAAGTAAGTATTAAGTAAATCCGTATTACTACGGAACCAATCAGATGTCCGATTGATGTAACCATTATCTCATGTATCGTTGCCGTTGTCAAATCGTATTGAATCGGCTTAGCTTGCGCTATGTATATATAGATTGTCCTAGCTGGCTTAGCGACCCCCCACCCCCAAAATTTATAACTAACATCCACACCTCTTACTATGTACTGTGTTTTGCACAGTCGATGCCACAAATTCCAGCCAATACCCCCCGTCATCTTTTTAAATCAAAATCCAAAAAATATTTTTGCAAAATTTCTGGTATAATTGCTGCATCGCAACAACTGTGTAATACGTTACACAAAACCAAAAGGTTCCCAAACGGAACCTAATAACCTAAAGGAAACATCATGTTTGAATTTGAAAAGCAGTATAAGCAGTTTGAAGAGTTGGCAGAGCGTATTAAGCAAGTCAACGAGTTTTGGGTTAATTCAGTAATCTCAAGCCTAAAGCAATTAGTAAAAACTAAGTAACACCAAGGGGTTGCGATAAAAAAGTGCATGAAACTTTAATAAAACGTAACCCCACCATATTTCCCGAACGGG
>Ga0114951_10004544_pt1 | contig 13445 bp, 10 predicted proteins | sample AM7aDNAmetaG_FD_88677 | JGI IMG/M metagenome (GOLD analysis project Ga0114951, IMG submission 88677) | Freshwater microbial communities from Finland to study Microbial Dark Matter (Phase II) - AM7a DNA metaG | ecosystem: Environmental > Aquatic > Freshwater > Lake | place: Finland: Lake Alinen...
CGGCCACTTCCGGGTCGCCTTCGTGATACCAGCCCAGCAGCGGTTTGCGCTCGGGGAAGGGCTGAATCCGCGACCAGCGCACCGCCGTGTCCCAGCCGGGATAATAATATGCGCCGATCAGATAATCGCTCTTCACCGGATGGGGCACCGGCACATAGTCGGCCTTGGGCAGGTTCAATGGCGCGCGAAAATCCAGCCTGGCGGCAATGGGCGACGCCCCAGCCAGCGTCAGCATGGCTTCGGCGGTGCCGGGTTGATCCGCCTGCACCGTCCATGAAAGTTTTTCGGGAGAATCAAATTCAAGCGATGCCGGCACGACACTGGAGTTTAACAGGCGCGCCCCATTCAGTTGCAATTGCGGCATCAAATTGCGCGCCGCCTCGCCGCCGTGGTTGACCACCATCGCTTCAAGCTGCACCGGTTTGCCGGAGCGGACAATGGCATCGGCCAGGCCGAAACTGGTCACCTCCAAGTCGGCGGGACCTTGCGGATCTTCCCCCAAGGCCAGAAGTTCAATTTGTTTGGCTCCCTCCGCCGTTACGCGCAGATCAATGATCTGGCCGCGCCAGGCGGCATTCTCATTGAGATCGATGTTATAGGTATGCGCCAGGCCGTCGGTGCGCAGAGGAAAAGTTATTTGATGAATCCCGTTGGTGGCGTCGCTGGCAAAACTGAGCCGGCATTGACTCTTCGCTCCGAGGGCTGTTGTTAGGCGCAGGGTTAGGATGCCACCTTGGCTTGCCCGCCAGTTCAGGCGACCACGCCAGGTGCCAGTCTCCAACTTTACATTTTGCAAGGGCAGTGTCACCGCTTCGCCGGGTGTGTCTTCAACTATTCGCAGCGCCTTGATCAGATAGTGACCTCCCGGTTGTTCGGGAAAATCGAGACGCAGGCGGATGATCTTCTTTTCTCCCTGCCAGAACGGTTCAATCCGGTAGGTCTGCATTCCCGTGGTGATGGCGAACGGCGTGCGTTTGTCTGCGGCAAAACCGCCGTAGATCGTGTTGGTGGTGCCGGCCCAGAAAAACTGGCCGTTGCCCGCAACCTCGCTTTGCATTTCGAGTTCGATATGCTGCGAAGGCGTGGCCGCGAAGGCATTGAAGACAGCGCTGATCAGCATCGAATTTCCTTTCGCGGTTTCCACGGACAGCACGCCGTTCTCAACGTGTTTGGCTTTCACAAAACCGCCTGACCATTTCACCAGTTCGTCCACTTTGAACTCGCGGACGACGGTTGCAGAATAAGTTTGTGTTGTGACAAATAGGAGAAGAACAAGCAGGATTCGCATGATTGGAGTTAAAGGTGTTTTTTATATGGGTGCAAGGTTGTATTCGACTTTATACCCAAACCAAACTTGGAATCCGTCGAATTGGCTATCAAATCAACGATGTCTTTCAAGTATTCAAATTTTGACTGCTTGCACTCGGTGCATTCTCCGCATCGTGCCTGCCCGCCGCAAATCGCAGGATTTTTCCGGCGGGGCCATCGATAATCCATAAATGGCCGGGCTATCATCCAAGCTGTAGCTTTTGGGGTTTCCGCCATGGTCATTTTAATTCTGGTAGCAGGGGGCGTGAGTCCGCTCCCATTAAAATATTTGAGCCAACTCACGTCGGCTGCTACGGGAATTTATCCCGGCGGCGGCTTAGCAACGGACAAGGGTAAGACCTGTCTCCCGGTTGAAGCTCTTGACAGCACCCAGACCAGTCTATTGCTGTCAACGGGTCGCCTCGGGGTCAGTCCGGAACGAAGATGCCGGCAAGCCTTCCTTGTTATAAAGGTTGCCAATCGGGTTCATGGCCCAGTCATAGCGCACCGCCGCCGGTTCCGCCACTTGCTGGCTGGAGGCAACGACCTCGTCACCTTCGATCTTTGCCTCGGCCCAAACGAATTTGCCATCCTTGCCGGCGATGGCAAATCCTTTCAAGCTGTCGCCTTTGGCAACGAGACCGCCGTCGGCATGGTTGAAGCTTAACCGCACTTTGTTCCCTGTGATTTTAAATCCGGAATAAATGGGGCCGGAATAACTGGCGATCTTTTGATTATAAACCTTGGCCAGGGCGATGAGCGAAAGCCGGCGGCCGACTTCGCGTTTGTTGTGAGGATGGACGTCTTCGGGTTTTTCCGGATCGGCGAGATCGATGGCTACGGCCATGCCGGTGTTGGGCAGGCTCAACGTCATGAGCTGCGCCTCACGCAGGAAAGCCCAACCACCTTCAGCCGGCTGCTTTTGCACTGCCTGAAAGTTTGCCAACTGGACAAAGAGGAACGGAAAATCCCCCTGGTTCCAACGACTGCGCCAGTCCTGGATCATGGCCGGGAAGAGGATTTTGTAAGTTGGGGCATCGCCGCTATTGGATTCGCCTTGATACCAGATTGCTCCTTTGATCCCGTAGGGAATCAATGGATTCAACATGGCGTTGAAGAGGGTGCATGGCTGGTGCGGACTGTTAGAACCATCCGGTGGACGCGGCTTGGTTGGTTCCGGTTTGCCGGCGGCCTTGGCCTTCTGAACATTTTTCTTCCATTCAGGCAGGGTCTGTTCCTCATACTTTTTCAGCGCGGCTGGAAAATCCGCCATTTTCTTGTCCCATGCCGCAAAAAGTGGTTTTAGTCTGGCGTCGTTTTCCAACACGCTGTGGCTCGTCCACGCTTCGGCGGGAGTGCCGCCCCAGGAGGTATGGATGATGCCGACCGGGACATTGAGTTTGTGCCGCAGTTCACGAGCATAATAATAAGCAACCGCAGAAAATTTCCCGGCTTCCAGCGGCGTGGCGGCTTTCCATGCGCCCTCCGGCCCCGGCGTGTTGTCGATGACACTGTCGGGCGACATTTTCTTGGTGACGGTGAACATCCGCAGCAAAGGATCATTGGCGGTCGCGATTTCCGCCCTGGCTTTGGGCCCGTAAACCGGGTCGTTGGGCGCGAAGGTATTCAGCGGAAATTCCATGTTGGACTGGCCGGAGGCGATCCAGACTTCGCCCACCGCAACATTGTGAACCACGACGGTGTTTTTCCCCGCGACGGTGAGGTCGAAAGGCCCGCCAGCCTTTAGCGCAGGAAACTTCAGGAGCCAGCGGCCGGAGTTGTCCGCTGTGGTCTTTGCCTGTTCTCCATTGAGGCTGACAGTAACCGTTTCACCCGCGTCCGCTGTTCCCCAGATTGGGGCGTTAATATCGCGCTGCAAAACCGCGCCGTCGCTGAAGAGGTTTGCGAGATGGACATCGGCCAGCACGGTTGGTGCGAACGGAAGTGCGAAGGCTGCGGTGAGCCAAAGAGTTTTGTGTGTGAATGAGGTTTTCATGGGTCGTAGCGTGGAAGTTTGCCCGCTTTTTTTAAATCAGTCCATCCGTAAAAAATAACGGGTGGACCGTCAGCCGCATGCTTTGATTCATTAATTTGCGTGTCCCAAACAAATCAAGAGCACGAATAGCTGAGTCACGTCAACTATGACTGCGGCGATTAAAAGGTGCCATGGGTGGCGCTCGCTCGTGATTTTCCTTTCACAGGTCGCTCGCCGTTGTGACAGTCGCCGCAGGCAACGAAGTGGATGTTGTGCTTGCTACTGGCTGAGAAATAGGTGGTATCCATCTTCTCGACATCCAGACCGCAATGCGAATCAGCCGGGTGACAGGTGGCGCAGGACGCCTTGGCGGAGTTGGAGTGGGACGAATGGCAGTCCAGACAGCTTAACCCCTCATGCACGCCGAAGGGTGTGCGGTCGTCTTGCGAACCAAGCTGGCGAAAGGCGTTGGGAGCGTGGCATTGCGTGCACAGCCGCTGGCGCGGATCGGGGGATACTTTGACCGGCGCCCCGTTTCGCGTGATGGGTGTGATGGGCAACAGGTCGGTGGCGATGGAGGTCTGCTCGCGGCGAACATACAGTTGCGCCGGTTGGAATCCGGGAACCGTCGCGTGAACTTGATGACAGGCCAGACACGGTATCACGGGCTGGCTGGCCTTTGCGGGGTCTTTCAACGTCCACGGGCCCGTGGTCGAAAGGGGCGTGACGAGGTCTTCGATGTGGCCGTCATAAAACATTCCGTGACAGCGGAGACATTCGGGTGCCATTTGCTCCATCTGGTTGTGCTTAGGATCCAAAAAAATGGCCGGGTAAGTCACCGCATGACGGCTGCTCTGCCAATCGGCAAAACTTCGGGGATGGCACTTGCGGCATGCTTCCTGCAAGGTGAGCACTTGCGCTTCCGAGAGGTGGACGGCTTCGTCTGCCGAGGTCGGCCGAAAATGTTGCACAATGCGGTTGGCGTGTTCACGCAAGGCGTGAAAGTTGAGCGTGAGCGAGCTTCCGTGGCAGTTGCGGCAATGAAGATCGCGGTGGAATGAATTCTGCCACGATTTGACGTGTGAAGATTCTTCATGGCAGGTGGCGCAGGTGTTCTGGGGGTTGCCATAGTTGAACCAAGCCATGCCACCAAAGCCGAACGCCAATAGAAAAACGGCTAAGATAAACCATGTTGCGTAAATGAACTTAAGGCGATGACTGATTTTCATCGGAATTGACTCCCTTTCCAGCCGGTTTTTATATGATTTGATACCCAGTAAGCCAAAGCCATGATGGTGAGCGCGGGGTTAAATCCGCCATTGTTGACGTGCAGGCTCCCGTCGGCAATGAACAGGTTGTCGATCTGGTGAACCTGTCCATAGCGGTTAGTGACAGAGGTCTTGGGATCGTCACCCATGCGGCAAGTGCCGGCCTGATGCTGACCACCACTTAAACCGAGACTTGGGCTTGGGCCATTGCGCCAAACGCGCGTCGCCCCCATTTCCTTGAGGATATCCTCGGCTTTCTTCGAGAGAAATTCGCCCTGCGGGAAATCAGACGGATGGCGCGACCCAGAAAGACGGCAAACCGGAATGCCCCAATCATCTTTGACCGTCGGATCAACGCTGACGCGCGCGGTGAAATTGGGAATTTCTTGAACCGGGCCATGAAGGCGAACAAAGTGCTTGTAGTAACGGCGTTGAAAGTCTTTGTGCGCCTTGCCCCAACGTGGTTCTCCCGGCGGGCGCAAATTACAAAATAAATATGGAAGCGGAATAAATTCATTACATAACACCCCGCCGCCCATCAATCCCGGATTGCCATGGTTGAAATCACTTATTCCAATGGCGGCTCCAGGACCGGCTTCCTCATAGGTTTCCTCATCAACAAAGCCGGCGGCACCAACATACAAATGGCCCTGGAGATTCCGGCCAACCCAGTCGTTGTTGTTGCCCGCGCCATTCGGAAACAATTTGGACTTGGAATTCAGCAGCAATCGGGCTGTTTCGGTAGCCGAAGCCGAGACGACGATGAGATCGGCCGGTTGCTCCTGCCCCTGATTGTTGGCATCGAAGTAGCGCACTGCCCGGGCGCGGCCATGTTCATCAACGACGATTTCAGATACGACACAGCCCGTGCGCAACTCGCAGTTGCCGGTGGCCAAGGCGATGGGGAGAACCGTGTTATGGGTGCCGGCTTTGGCATTGATGGGGCAGGCGAAACCGACACATGAGCGCATGTGGATGCAAGCGGGCCGGCCGTTGTAAGGCACGGAATTGCGGAGCATCGGAATCGGAAAAGGGTGCAGCCCCATGCGCATGGCGGTCTGTTCAATCAGTCGCGCTTCCTTGTTGTAAGGAAAAGCGGGCATGGGAAAAGGTTTCTTCCGTGGACCAGAAAAGGGGTTGTTCGTGTAGTCACCGGCCACGCCAATCTCATACTCTGCCTTCTCGTAAAACGGTTCCAGATCGTCGTAACTGATCGGCCAGTCAGTCAGTGTGGAATCCTTGACTTCGCCATAGGTGGACCGTAGGTGAAAATCCTGCGGCATAAAACGCCAAGCCATGGCACCGTAGCTCACCGCACCACCACCAACACAGCCAGCAATGTTATTATAGCGGCCTTCACTGGGCAGGACAATTTGGGTGGAACCATCGCCATTGACGGCGACACGACGATAACGCTTGTCATCGGGACCGAAGGGATTGCCAAGGGCAGGTGTGCGCTGGGACCACAACTCGTCGTCGTTGTGATTGTCGTAGTTCACCCAACCGCCGCGTTCCAACAACACCACGCTCAAACCCGCCTGCGCCAGTTCCTTGGCGACAATTCCGCCACCGGCTCCGGCCCCAACAATGACGACATTCACTTTGGATAAAGACATTGGGATTGGCAGTTTGAAGGTTTAAATCGGCCGGCCAGTGGCATAACGGTTCTGACCGATGAGATTCGGATAAGCGAGGCCAAGCATGCGGTAACTGACGTAATCGCGGTTGCCACCATGACGGGGGCTGCCATAAAAACCTTGACGGGTATGCTCAAGCACCAAATTAAAGAAAGCCGACTGGGAACGATCGCCCCAGAGTTCCTTCGGCGCCTTGTTTGATTCAATCAGGCGCAAGGCCTCGGTTTGTCGGTCAAACGCGAGTTGCTCAAAGGGAACCTTGTAAGCTTGAAGGCAGGTTTTTCGGAACGACTCAAGACCGAGCCGGTAAGTTTGCTGATGACGGATAAACACACTGGCAAGCTGACGATCAATATAGAAAATCACCCCCGCGTCAGTGGCGCCGGGAGTGTCATCGCGCGGGATGATTTGTTCGCAGATGGGAATCAACATCCGGGCTTCAGCTTCGGAAAAGAATTGGTAAGGTGCCGGCTCCGTGCGGATCCAATGGGCCAGGCCGGCAGTAGCGCCGATGCCGGCGGCAATCCCGAAGGTCCCCGCCGCCGCCAGCTTCAATGCCGTGCGGCGGGTGATGCCATCCTGCTCAACCTTGGCTGCCATGTTTGAATTGGTTGGATTCATTGGTTTTAAACAATTTACTTTAGTTATTATTTTATCGCAGCACTTATTGACGTGTTTTGCTAAATATAATTTAGGATTATCAACTGTCCCCGGTTTCCTTATTTTTAAAAAATTGGATAGTCGCCGCCAATCCATCCTGAAAATTGCTCGTCGGCGTAAAACCCGTAGCGCGTAGCCTGTCAATCGCCGCCAGCGAATGTTTCACATCGCCGGCACGTTCAGGCGCGCGTTTGATTTCCGATTTTGATCCGGTCAACGCCACAATCTTCTGCGCCAGTTCCTTGATGGTGATTTTCTGGCCGTAAGCCACGTTGAACACGCCCGTGGCATCGGACTGCGTGGCAAAAAAAACATTCGCGGCAACAATGTCCTTCACAAAAATGAAATCGCGCGTCTGCTCCCCGTCCCCGTAAATCGTGATCGGCAGATTTTTCACCGCGCGGTCAATAAAGATCGGGACGGCGGCGGCATACTGGCTTTTTGGATCCTGGCGCGGGCCGAAGACGTTGAAGTAACGCAGACACGTGGTCTGCAACCGGCCTTCGTCGGCGAACATTTTGCAGTAAAACTCGCCATCGAGCTTCGTGATGGCGTAAGGACTTTTCGGTTCCGCCAGCATCGTCTCGACTTTCGGCACGATCGGATTGTCGCCGTAAATCGCGGCGGATGTGCTCAACGTCAGTTTTTTCACACCTGCTTTCGCGGCCTCCTCCAGCACAACAAGCGTGCCGACGGTGTTGATTTCGTTGCACTCAATCGGCTTCGACATGGACTCCGGCACACTGATCATCGCCGCGAGGTGAAAAATATAATCCACGCCTTGAACCGCTTTGCACACGGCGTCGCGATCAAGAATTGAAGCTTCAATAAATTCATGCTTGAAGCCGGCGAGATTGTGCCTGAAGCCGGAACGCAAGTTGTCCATCACGCGAACCTCCGCTTTGCCTTGGAAATGTTCGACGATGTGGCTCCCAATGAAGCCCGCGCCGCCGGTGACCAGAATTCTCATTAAATTGTCTCCACCAATTTGTTCATTTTATCTTCCTGCTGCTCAATGGACTCGACCAGCTTGAACTGCGTGCGGCAGCGGTCAAGGTTGTGCCCGTCGCGATGGACCTTGAAATAGACGTCGCCCGCGAGAAAGTCCGTCAGGAAACGGAGGCCGATTTCAAACGTGATAAGTTTCCCGGAAAAAGGCAAAAACTTTTTTTCCGCTGGCGTCAGAAATTCCGCCGCCGAACTCAAGTAGCCCCGCGCCAGCGCCGTGAACATCGGAAACTGCATCGTCACCTTCGACAAATCACGCTCGTCTTCCTTCACGGGACTGGTTGTCGTCCGCACCATGTCGCCAAAGTCGTATAGCGCCAACCCCGGCATCACGGTGTCGAGGTCAATCACGCAAATGCCTTCGCCCGTCGCGTCGTCGAGCATCACGTTGTTAAACTTGGTGTCGTTGTGAGTCACGCGTTCGGGGAGTTTCGCGTCCAGTAGCACGCTGCAAATCGCCTTATGCTGCAAGGCAAATTCAATTTCCCGTTTCGCCAGTGTCGCGCGGTTGGTGGCATCGGCGGCAATCGCGTTTTCCAACGCCGCGAATCGCTTTGGCGTGTGATGAAAATCGGGAATCGTGTCGTGCAGCCGCGGCGCGGGCAGGTCGGCGAGCAGTTTTTGAAATTGCCCAAAGGCGCCGGCGGCTTTGAATGCCTGCTCTGCCGACTCCACCGCATCAAACGTCCGCGCTTTTTCAATAAAAACATAGACGCGCCAGTGATTGCCCTCCGAGTCGAGATAGAACGCCGCGCCGTCGCGTGCAGGAATCAAAGTCAGCACCCGGCGATTGGCTTCCGGCTGGCCGGCTATTTTGGCAGCGAGATGAGTCGTCACGCGCTGAATGTTTTCTATGAGCGCAACAGGATTTTTAAAAATGTGGTGGTTAACGCGCTGAAAAATGTAGCGAACGCGCGTGCCGTCCTGATTAAAAATGACGCAGTAAGTGTCATTGATGTGGCCGCTGCCGTAAGGCGCGGCCTCCAAAAATTCGCCGTGGATTTGGAATTGTCGCGCCACCGCGCGAACATCGTGTTTCAGGTTCATCTTAGATTTTCTGCCAGTCGGGTTTGTTGTCGTAAACCCAGCGGTAGTAATTTTGCAGCTTCAATTCCGAGGCGGCGGCCTCGTCGAGAAACAGCGTCACCTTGGGATGTAACTGGAGTGCGCTTGCCGGATTCATCGCGGTGATGGGGCCTTCCACCGCCTCGGCAATGGCGCGGGCCTTGTTTTGGCCGAACGCCAGCAGCACACAATGCCGCGCGTCCAGAATAGTGCCGATGCCCATCGTGATGCAGTGATGCGGCACCGAATCCTCGCTGCCGAAAAACCGCGCGTTGTCCTTGCGCGTCTGCGGCGTCAGCGTCTTGATGCGCGTGCGCGACGCCAGCGACGACGTCGGCTCATTGAAGCCGATGTGCCCGTCCGTGCCGATGCCGAGCAACTGCATGTCAATGCCGCCCGCCGCGCGGATTTGTTTTTCAAACGACGCGCAAAATTTCGGGATGTCTTTTGTCAGTCCGTCGGGAATGTGAATGTTCTTTTTTGCAATGTTGACGTGGCGAAACAGATTTTCCCACATGAACGTGTGATACGACTGCGGATGCTCCGGCGCGAGGCTGACGTATTCATCCAAATTGAACGTCGTGATTTTGCGCCAGTCGAGTTTCAGCGCGATCAGCTCGCGGTAAAGCGCCAGCGGCGTGCTGCCGGTGGCCAGGCCCAGCACCGCGCCGGTTTTTTGGCGGATGATCTTCGCGAACAAGCGGGCCGCGACGGAATTCGCCGCCGCCGCCGTTGGTTGAATCACAATTTCCATAACTCAAATTTTTCCGAGCCGTTGGTTTAGTTTTTTTTGCACATCCGCCGCGAATTTCTCAACGTGCGATAACACGAACTTCGCAATGTCTTTGGTTTCATCTGCCACGACTGGCGTCAAGTCCATGCCAAAAATCATCTGGTTCGCCGCATCCGTGGCGTGCGACTCGAAGAACGTCGCATTCGCCGCGCGCCGGCCGAGGGTTGCAAGGTCATACCGCTTGCCGCCGGCGATTTGCGAATCAAACACGCCGTTCAGCGCCGCCGCGAGATTGTCGTGCCCGCTCACGTTCATCAGAACTTTTTCCGGGTCGTTCATCCAGTCAAGGTTGCGCCAGACCTCGCAGCCGATGACGCGTTTCGGACGCGACTCGCGCGGCAATTCGCGCATCGCCTGCAACGCCGCGACGACCACGCCGATGTGCGTGTCGTGCTTGTCCGCCGGGTTGTGGGTGTAAACGACTTCTGGTCTGCTCGCGGCGAGAATTTCCTTTAAATCATTTTTCAGCGCCGGGTCGGTCGCGCTTTTCACCGCGCTGCTGGGATAATCCAGTTGAACCATCACGCCGTATTGGCCGACGATAGCAGCATTGTTTTGTTCGGTGCGGCGGATGGCCATCATCTGCGCATCGGTGAATTTTTCATATGCGCCGGTGCGCGAACTGCCCGCGCCGTTTGTGCAGGTGACGCCGCCGAACCATTTCGAGTCGTTTGCGAAACATTCGAGGATGCCGTGGAATGCCATGAATTCCAGATCATCTTGATGCGCGCCGATGCCCAGGTGCGTGATGCGTTTGAGCGCGTCCGCGACAGGCTTGCCGTCGGGAACAAAAATATGAGCTGATGAGTTGTGTAGTATCATAATTTTTTTGCTAAACAAAAATCAAAGTCCCCCATTCCTCGCGCTGGTGAAAATCCGGCCACGCGTGCGGCGAGGTGGACGAAAGGATCGGTTCCTGCCGTCCGCGAATATAATCGTAACGGCTGAATGAAAACCGCCATTTCATTCCGACCAGCGGTCGGTTCGTGCCGCAGACGGCAGCGGCGGGAATCTCTGCCAAAACAAACCACTGTTTATTTTCCGGCTCCGCCCACGCGTGAGAACGGAACACGCCGTCAGTCAGCAACAAATTGTCGAATTGATTTTCCGCCTGCGCCCGCCGCAGCATCGCAGTGTCGGGAAATCTTAACTGCAAACGCATGTTGTTTGGGGTGACGTGGAATTCAACATAGCTCGCGGAATTTTCCGGTGACAAGAAAATTTCCAGCACGTCGCCGAGTTCCCACATCCGCTGGTTGTGCGCGGTGGCGCGGGTGAAAATGTCGGCGTCCTCCAGTTTGGCAAACACCAGAAACGAATCATTGCGCCAGCCTGTGCGGATGGTCGCCGGCGAGAAGTCCGGCTCTGGTTCCGTTAGCCACGCCTGTCGCATCACGCAGCCATCCGCCTGTGCGAATGCGGCGCGAACCACGTCCAGTTTGTCCGCAGAAAAAGCGGGCAGCTCGTAGCATTCCAATTGCGGCAGTGTTGCGACAGCAGTTTCTGGCATGATTATCGTCTCTTCGTTTCCGGCAAACTTGCCGCCGCCACAGCTTGGCCGACGCGGCGTGATTTTTCATCGGGGACATGCAGCGCGATTTTCGCCGCGAGTTCTGGAAATTCCGCTTTCAAGACTTCGCGCGCCTTGTCGAGCACGATGTCGCCGCCCTTGCCGGTCGTTACGCGACCCAGGATCAGCACATCGCTGAAATCATAAAAGTCGGCGTAGTGCGCCAGCGCGTAGCCGAGATAAATGCCGATCGTTTCGTAAATCTTCGCGGCGCGCTCATCGCCCTTGGCCATCAATGCTTGAACTTCCTTGAGTCGCTCCGGCAAGCCCATGCTGGCGGGCAATTCGATTCCGGCTGCCGGTAAAAGTTTGTTCACCGCCTGCTGCGAAAAATACAGCGCGCCCACGCCGCGGTCGCCCGACCATTCATCGGCGGCGGCGGTGGGGTTGTAATCCACCGGCGCGAACGCCAGTTCGTTCAGCCAGCCGAGAATGCGGCCTTTTTTGTCCATGAAACCCGCCGCCTCGCTCGAACCCATCGCGATGCCGAGCATTCCCTTTTTCTGGAGCGACAATGCGCCGGCCAGCGCGGTCACGTCGCCGTCGTTCATGACGACCAGCGGAACGTTCCATTCCTTTTTGATGCGTTTGAAAACGGCGGCGGCTTTCGGGAAATCCTTTTTTGGAATCGCGCGCAGCAGCGAGGCCACGCGGATTTCGTTGTCCACGATGATGCCGGCGGAACTGCCGCCGATGGCGTCCACGCGCGGCAGGTGCGCCGCAGCGCGATGCAGCGCGGCTGAAATATGGTGGTAATGATATTCGGGATTCGGCTGGGTTTTGGGATCCCACGGCGATTCCTCGGTGAAAACCGCCTCGCCGTTCACGACCGCGGAAACTTTGTAGTCGCTCGCACCCAGATCAAAACCGATGCGGCAGCCCTTCAAATGGCCACCGGCGGAGATTTGCATTTCCTTTGCGCGTGGAACTTTCGCCGGCGTGGTCGCGACAACCTGAAATTTTTTTCCGTAAGCCAGCCCCATCATCTGGCAGTCAAATTTTCGTTCGCCGCGGTCGGAATAAACCTTGCGAATGTGTTCGCCAACGGCTTTCGGGCCGCCGATAAAGATTTTCCAGCCGCCGAACGCCCACAGCAAAAATTTTACGTTGCGCTCGACGTAGCGCAGCGTTTCGGCGTCGGCATCCGCGCGGACACTCGTTTCAAAACGCGAGACCAGGCCGCATTCGCGTTCGAGGCCGATGACGAGCGGCGCGGCGCCACCGGATTTTTTGGCGTCGGCGACGTAATTGCGGTTAACCAGAACAGCGGGTTGAAACTCCCGATCAAGCGGTGGCGTGAATTTTAGATTCATTTTTTTAAATTGGCGGGAGTGAAATCCCAAAGAACATTACCGTGCGAATCCGTGTCGCCGTCGCCGGCGACCTCGGCGCGAAGCGTGTAATGCGCGCCAGGTTTTGGCGCGGGCACGTTAAGCGTATAAACTGGCTTGCGCGCCCTGCCGCCAGCGAAACCGGAAAAACCTGCGTGGGTGTCGCGGCTGATTTCCTGTCCGTCTTCCAGCAGCGCAGCCCAAGAGATGTTAACGCCGTATGCTCCCTCGCTGAAATCAAAATTAACCTTCGCTTTGCCGGCGGCGGTGACTTTGGCGGTCACGTCCCACTCGATCGGCGTAGGTTCGGTTTTGATTTGCGTCGGCTGCCAGCCGCCAATTTTATAGGCCGCTAGGCCGTCGCCCAAGGCGGAGTTACGGTAGTTCACGCCGAGTTGGGCAAGGCGCTGTTCGTGAATTTTAAGGCGGCGCATGAAATCCTCGAAGTTGCGCGCGTCTTTCGGCGACCAAGTGACTTCGGCCATGGCGGACAAGCGCGGGAAGGCCATGTATTCGAGGTGCTTCAAGTTTGGAATGTATTCTGTCCAGAGATTGCCTTGTGCGCCGAGAATGTGTTTTTGCAATTCCGGCGCTAGGTTTGCCGGCACGGGTTCAAGTCCATAGACTTTTTGCAGTGGCAAAAAGCCGCCGATGGCGTGCGGCTCACCGGAGGTGTCCCGCGATTGGTAATAATCTAAATAGCAGCTCGCGGTTGGCGTCATCACGACATCGTGGCCTTGGCTCGCAGCATCGCGGCCGCCGCCGATCCAGTCCATCACCGCCGCGTTTTGCGCCAGGCCGCCCTGCAAGATTTCGCTCCAGCCAATCAG